>ERZ772910.368-NODE-368-length-26916-cov-6.520197_pt1 | contig 26916 bp, 38 predicted proteins | sample MGYA00511357_ERZ772910 | MGnify/ENA primary metagenome ERZ772910 (study PRJEB29015, sample SAMEA2738096) | human oral metagenome | biome: human oral; feature: human-associated habitat; material: saliva | place: China | collected 2193 ... | reverse complement strand
TAGCAGTTGCGACTTTTACTCTTGCAGTAAACCGTACATTCAAGAGTCAAAATGGCGAACGCGAGGCTGACTTTATCAACTGCGTTATGTGGCGCCAACAAGCCGAAAATCTTGCAAACTGGGCTAAAAAAGGCTCACTTATCGGGGTGACAGGCCGTATTCAGACTCGTAGTTACGATAACCAGCAAGGACAACGTGTCTACGTGACAGAAGTCGTGGCTGAGAATTTCCAAATGTTGGAAAGTCGTAATCAACAAAGTTCGAATGATACATTTGGGAATGACAACCCGATGGATATTCAAGACGACGATTTACCATTCTAAGGAGTTACTAAATGGGAATGAAAGAACATGCCTTGGCTTATCAAAAAAAAGGATTTTCGGTTATTCCTATTAGTCCTTCAAATAAGCAACCGATGATCAAATTTGCTGATAAACCAGCTATGACTGCGCAAGAAATTGAGGATTTTTGGAGTCAGTATCCGGATAGCAACATTGCTGTCCGGACTGACAAATTCTTCGTAATCGATATTGACTTACACGGTAAGCATAACGGATACGAGAGCTTGGCAAATTGGGAGCATCTGAATTTGATAACTCCAACGCTGCAGGCAAGAACTGCAAGTGGTGGAAAACATATCTTTTACTTTAAGCATCCAGACGTGACCATGACTCAAATGATAGGCTTTCTACCTGGCGTCGACATCAAGGCGCATCCAAATAACTATGTTTTAGTTGCTCCATCTAAGACCCCAAAAGGAGAATATGCCTGGGACTTAGAAAAATCTAAAGAGGGTGGCACTATGGTCACTGCTAGTCGATCTCTTGTTATGGCCATTAAGAAGGAATACAACAAAAAGAACTCTGGTAGCGATCTGGATAATATCTACTATCAAATCAGCAAAGGTGCTGGCAAACGAAACAGAACAACCGAATTATTTGAAATGGTTGTCCTAGGCTTCGGCGATGAAGGCAGCAGAAATGATACACTTGCAAAATTTGTAGGCGGACTCTTGAGCAGGTCAGTAGAACCGAACTGTATACTGCAACTAGCAGAAACAGCCAATAACAATTCAGTAGAACCTCTTAGTCACAAAGAATTAAGTAGGACTGTCGAATCCATGATCAAGAAACATATGAGGGGGGGGGGGGGCCATAATAGGTGATGTTACGAATATTTCAATTAAGCAATTTTCACGCAGAAAGAAAAAAATCTTAAATGAAGAAGGCGAACAGATTGAAATTGAATCTATTGTGGCTGACAGTCCTAGAAATGTACTACTTGCCATGAAAAGTGACAGTAAGCTCAATGATTTTCTCCGGCACAATGAGTTTACTGGAGAACATGAAATTGTGGAGGATGTCAAACTGGATGCTATCCAGTTGAGAAAGGGGCAGCTACCTTCTGCCTTCGAATCCTATTTGAGCGTTTACTTAGAAAATCACTTCAAGACAGTTTTCAAGGCTGGAGCATTAAGGGATGGCATCGAAGCATTTTTTGCAGAAAAAACCTACAATCCGGTTAAAGAATATATGGAAAATGCTTATGAGTCATGGGATCATAAAGAACGACTTGCCCAGGTATTTCAAACTTGGTTAGGTGCCGAGGACAGTATTTTCGTTCAAAAAATAGCCGTCATGTTCTTTGTTGGGGCCGTCTCCAAGGTTTTTAATCCATGGGTTAAATTTGACTACACGCTCGATTTGGTCGGTGGCCAAGGTGCTGGTAAGACCACTTTCTTGCAAAAGATAGCTGTTGATTGGTACACGGATTCGGCTAAAGATTTTATGGACAAGGACAACTATGAGATTATGCTGAAATCACTGATTGTCAACGACGATGAGATGGTTGCTTCCAGGAAGACCACTTTTGATGAGTTAAAAGCTTTCGTGACTAAAACAGAACTTTCTTTCCGTAGATCCTACGGTCGAAGGGCCGAAAAATTCCCTAAAAACTTTGTGATCGCAAGGACCAGCAATAAAATTGAGTACCTGGGAGACAAGACTGGCGAGCGGCGCTTTCTGCCTGTGCTGGTGGATGCAGGCCAGCAGTTTGTCAAGCCATTTGATATGACCGATCATGATGTGCTCCAGCTTTGGGGTGAAGCAGTCGCTATTTACAAAAAAGGATTTATCCTTACCTTTGATGATGAGTTCGAAAATGAGCTTGCGGTCTATAAGGAGCGCTTCACTTATAAAGATGAAGCCGAATCGCAAGTATACGACTATCTTGAAATGTTGGTTCCAGAAGAATGGGAAGATTTCTCAGTCACTCAGCAACATCAATATACCTGGTGCTACTTCAATGATGGTAGCTATCGCAATGAGTCCGGTCTGCTATATGAAGGTGTGAAGCTTCAATCGAGTGTGTCTGCCAAACAGATATTAAAGAATGTCTTTGATATCGATAGCGCGAGAGGTGAAAAGATTGCTAGGAAGATCAAGTTGATTATGGACAATAATCAGGATTGGGAATACAAAATAAAGAAGGTTAAAGGGAAGACACTACGTGCATATTTTAGAAAAAATATACAAACAGAAGTGATGTAACCTTAGTGAAAATGATGTAACCTTTTAGGCAAAAAACGGTCAAAAATCGTGTTTCGGTTACATCAGGTTACATCATTGATGTAACCGCAGGAAAAGTCAGTTATATCAACGGTTTGAGTGCTGTTTTTGATAAAATTTTTAAAAAAGTGATGTAACCCTCCTAAACCCTTGATACTACTGATGTTTTAGGGTGTCTATTAGTAAGGTTACATCATTTATATAAAATATTTAATAAGTAAAAATAGCAAGTGCTATAAACGTTGATATAACAGCATTCTTGTTTTTTATAAAATATGTTTTGCGAAAAGTGATGTAACCTGTAACCTTGTAAAAAGTATTCACAAAATAAGCATATTTTTTAATAAATAAAGGAGAAGAAATGTCATACACAGTAACACTATATTTTGACAATATGGTAGATGAAACTCACTTCTTTAAGAAAGTGGGTGATGCTGCCAAATGTAAGGCTCAACTTGAGAGCAAGTATCGAGGGAATCGAATGTATAAGGTGAAACTTGAGGAGGTGGAAGAATGATTATTAAGAATTATAAATATGATTTTTCGAGTGGCAGAATACGCTACACAATTGATGTAGATGGCTATGAAACAGCTATGGAACATACAAAGACAGAATACGGAAGTGTCCAAAGAAATGATATTGATGATTTCTTGGTTTCAGTCGAGAATTACGACTTTCAAGAAGCTGAAGCGGTTGAAGAATTTGTTGATTTTCAAAGCTGTCTGCTTATGTATGGGATTGATTTTGAATTGAGAAATGAGGTGGAGTGATGGAAAAATTTACAGTTACTTTAACCGATGATCTTTTTGCACACCTTGAAGCATTAAAACTATACTATGGATATTCAACTAGATCTGAAATTGTTGAGAAAGCACTAGATGAATTAATTAACAAATTGGCTGGTGATGATGTTTTTTTGTATTACCTAAGTGAAGCAAGATATAAATTGAAAGTTGAGGAGGTGGAATAAATGGAAAATGTGATAATTTCAGTAGTATTTATCGAATCAATAGTAATTATCGTTATGATGATGTACATCAATTATTTGCAGAAATTGATTAAAGATCGCGAGCGAATTGAACTCGTTGTACGAGAAGTAGATATGGTATTAAAAAAACGAATCAAAGACCTGCTTAAGATGAAAGTTGAGGAGGTAGAGACATGAAACGTTTTATCGCAATCTGGATTTTATTGTCTGCTGGATTAAATATTTGGCAGAGTATCCACATTAAAAAACTAGAAGCAAAGCGTCCGATTGTCGTTTATAAAGCTGACAATCAAGGAGCAGAAATCAAAGGCAGGGTCTTACAAAAGGAGAAGATTGGCGACATGTACACTATCACAGTACAAAATTACGGAGTGTTCGTAGTTACTAAAACAAACTATGAATCTCTAAAAATAGGAGATGAGGTAAGATTGTAATGACAAAGTACAAGAAACCAACTTACATCATCATTCAGGAAGCAATGGCAGAGCGCATTAGATTTCTGGAAGATGAACTGTATGAAAGGGCCTATAAGGATATTGAGAAACTAGAAGTTCAAAATGATTTCTTAAAAGGTCTTTGTAACAATCAACTTGAAATCATCATGGATTACGAATGGAAGCATATGCAAGAGCAGGCTGAGTTCATAAAGGCTAATACTAGGAAATGGAGAGCAAGATGAAGCTAAGATTGAAAGAACTTAGAGAGGACCTATGTATCTCTGTCAAAGATATGGCCAGAGATACAGGTGTCTCCCAAAACACAATTCATTTGTACGAGCGAGGTGGATATCCGTCGATTAAGCAAATCGAAATGATTGCTAAAACATATGACGTGAATCCTGCTTGGTTAGTTGGATGGATAGATGATGAAATGATGCCTGGAGTCCAGGTTATTGAAAAAGTGGTCTATAAAGAAAGTCCAACAGCAAGATTGCCAGATTATTTCAACAACAATAACGATGGTAAGCTTATCAAGTGGGTCAAAACTAAAAGATATATGGGAGGTAAGGTTTGGGCAAAAAGAATTTAACAAAATCACGGAGAGATTATCTTGAGTTTGAACTCGATGATAAATACCTGAAGATTGATAAACTTATTGGTCAGCGTAGGCATGAATTAGAACGATTGTACGAAGTGAAACATCTCACTGTTCCTGGTATTGATGATACTGGTGCAAGTGGAAGCGGAACATTCGTCAACAGGTCGGAGAATCTAGCGGTTGCTTATGCAAGCGATCCGATGGTTTTAAGACTGGAAAACTTTCAAACAGCAATTTCCAATCTACTTGATGCACTTGAACCTGATGATAAAAAAATCTTTCATTTGAGATGGGGAGAACATACTAGATACGATTGGATTCAAGTTTGGCATATTATGGAGAATGGTGACACTGGGTATCTATACAGGCACAGTAAGCAGATTTACAGAAGACGTGAAGTAATTCTTGATACACTTGCAAAGTTATTGTTCATGTAACTTGTCAAAAAAAAGTATAGCATTGACAAAAAGAAAATGATAGATTGATACTATCCAAAGCACTGAGAAAATCTTAGTGCTTTATTTTTTTTGAAAGGAGCAAAACTATGAATATTGTTGAACCGTTACGAGATAAGGATGATATCCAAGCCATGAAGGATTATCTATCATCTTGGAATGAAAAGTATTACATGTTATTTCTTTTGGGAATCAATACAGGTTTTCGCGTTGGGGATATTCTCAAACTAAAGGTTAAAGATGTTCAAGGTTGGCACATTAAAGTTAGGGAACAGAAAACAGGGAAATACAAGAGCATTAAAATGACAAGGCCACTCAAGAATGAATTAAGGGCATTTGTCAAAGATAAAGAATTACATGAGTATCTATTCCAGAGTCGTGTTGGAAAGAATAAGGCGCTCAGCTATAAGACGGTATACTGGTTTCTTAAAAGAGCTGCTGAAGACTTAGGCATTGATAATGTCGGCACTCACACTATGCGGAAAACATTCGGCTATCATTACTACAAGAAATACAAGAACGTTGCAGACTTGATGTCACTATTCAATCATTCAAGTCCAGCAGTCACACTAATTTATATTTGTGTGAGGCAAGATGAACTTGATACTAAGATGAGTAATTTTAGCCTCTAATATTTTTTTGATTTTTTCAACTATCCATAACGAGGAATTTTCTAGTTTATATTTTGAAGAGGGCCTGAAGCATTGTTCGTGCTAGTTTTTGAGTGTGAAACAAAATTGGATAAAATATAAGATATAACTAATTCAACAGAGATATTTTACATAAATTCAAAACTCAAAAATAAATCTTGTCAAAAAAAGATATAGAATTGACAAAATGAATCTGATATATTTGTATCATGTGAAAATCCAGAAGTTAAAGGAGTGGTGTAGGCGATGGCTTATTTTAAAAATCCTAAACACTCAGACTGGTTCAGAGCTTGGCAGATTAGGTTCTATAACTCGAAACCTTGGAGAACTCTGAGAAATAGAATAAGAAAAACAAAGCGTATGCGCTGCGATATGTGTGGACGTTTAATTCATAGCAAGAGCATTGTCGACCATATCATAGAGATCGATGAAACTAATTATCAAGATGAGTCTATTACTCTCAACGAAGATAATCTGCAATTACTTTGTCTCGAGTGTCATAATACAAAAACATTTCAAAGTAAAATAAATTTAAATTTAGAAAATCGGAATATTAATTTATTTTGATTTTTTTATTTTTGATTTTTGATTTTTGTTTTTTATCAGATCCCCCCTATTTAAAATTTTCACACACCCAAAATAATAACGGTGTCAATCCTCTTATATACCTCTCCCCCAAAAATGACGAAAATTGATACAAGAAAGGAGCATGATTTTGAAAATCAATGAAGTTTTAGAAAAGCTAGGAATAAGTCGTGCTACCCTTACCAGGTATCGAAAAAAGCTAGGCATATTTGAAGAAACTCGGTCGAATATCACAAAAAGTCAGTTCAAAGAGTTAGAAAAACTTGCAAATCAACGTCAAAAGTACACAAGAGAGGAGCGTGTCGAGCTATCTCGTAAGACTTTTAAACTGATTCCAAAAGAAAAAATGCTTGAAATCAGTGATAATGATTCAGTCGGTTTGAAAAATCTTAAAAATCAATACAATCATAATCAAAAAGTTATTGAAAACTTCCAACTGGAAATCAATAAAGTCATTAATGGCGGTGAGTTACCTGATAAGTATCTACTTGATGGAATGGAAAAGTATCAAAAGCTAAACATGCAGATTATGTCAACGATTGAAAAGCAAAGTCCACAGGGTGACAGCCTCAAAGAAATGATTCAAGAGAAGTTAGCTCGATATGGTTGAGATGAGATATTTTGATAAATATGCTCAGCTGGTCTACTCAGGGAAGATTCGTGTTTGTGAACTTACGATGAAGTCGATTAAACGAGTAGAGAGGTACAAGGAGCAATACATCTTCAAACAAGAAGAAGCTGACAAACGGATTGAGTTCATTGAGGAAGAGTGCAGCAACACTAAAGGTCTTGCTGGAAAGTTACGTTTGGCTTTGCCTCAGAAGGTCTGGCTAGAAACAACGTGGGGTTTTTATCATACAGTTGAAGTTACAAAAACAGATCCCGATACACTTGAAGAATATAAAGATTTTGAAGAAAGGCGTCTCATTCATGAGGTGCCTATTATTGTACCTCGTGGTACAGGAAAAACCACCCTTGGTTCTGCCATTGGTGAGGTTGGTCAGATCATTGACGGTGAGTGGGGTGCTGATATTCAGCTTCTAGCTTACAGTCGTGAACAAGCTGGATATCTGTTTAATGCTTCTAGAGCTATGCTGTCGAACGAAGAGAGCTTGCTACACTATATGCGTGAGGCTGACATACTACGGTCAACTAAACAAGGTATCTTGTACGAGACAACTAATAGTCTTATGTCAATCAAGACTTCTGACTATGAAAGCCTTGATGGTACTAATGCTCACTACAATATTTTTGATGAAGTGCACACTTATGATGATGACTTCATCAAGGTTGTGAATGATGGTTCGAGTCGTAAGCGAAAAAATTGGATAACATGGTACATCTCCACCAATGGGACGAAACGGGACAAGCTTTTTGATAAGTATTACAACATCTGGGTAGATATTCTTGATGAAAAGATTATCAATGATTCGGTCATGCCTTGGATTTATCAGCTGGATGATGTTTCTGAAATTCACAATCCAGATATGTGGCAGAAAGCTATGCCTTTACTCGGTATAACGACTGAGAAGGAGACGATTGCCAAGGATATTGAAATGAGCAAGAATGATCCAGCACAACAGGCTGAGCTAATGGCTAAAACATTTAATCTCCCTGTTAATAACTATCTTGCTTACTTCAGTAATGAAGAATGTAAGGGTTGGTCAGATAAGTTTGATAAGAGTTTGTTTGTCGGAAATGAGGAGAGGAGTGCTCGCTGTGTGCTTGGTGTTGACTTGTCTGATGTCAATGATATTTGTTCGGTCTCATTTATGGTCGTGCGTGGCGAAGAGCGTCAGTATTTGAACAAGAAATTCATGCCACGTCATACGATTGAAGGACTTCCAAAAGAACTGAGGGACAAATACGCTGAGTGGGAGCTTAGTGGACAGCTTCATGTTCATGAGTTGGACTACAATGACCAAGCCTATATCTTTGAGGAGTTAAGGCAGTTTATGAGCGAGAATAGAATCTTACCAGTTGCAGTCGGATATGACCGCTGGAATGTAAAAGAGCTTATCCGCTTAATTAATGCCTACTACGGAGATATATGTCACGACATTCCACAAACGGTCAAGAGCTTATCCAATCCTTTAAAAGTGTATAAAGAAAAAGCTAAGATGGGGAAAATCATCTTTGACGATCCTGTGGCAACTTGGAACCATGCAAATGTTCGTGTCAAGATCGATGCGAATAACAATGTATTTCCAAATAAAGAAAAAGCAAAAGAAAAGATTGACGTATTTGCTAGTCAGTTAGATGCTTTTATCTGCTACGAAAATTTCAAGGAAGACTTGAGTTATTATTTTGATTGAGGTGAAGAATGAATAAATATATAAATAATTTAAGAGAGGTCTTTGCTAGGATTTTCAGACCAAGTAATAGAAAATCCACAAGGACTTATTTACAAAGAAATTTGAATTATTGGAGAAGAAATTCGATTTACTTAGATAATATCTACAATAAGATTTCAACAGATACTGCACAAGTTCGATTTAAGCATGTGAGAATCACTCGAAATCCGACAGGAGTTGATAAGATGGAGTGGTTTGAAAATAGTGATCTTGCAAATGTTTTATCTTTTTCTCCAAATCCTCTTGAAATACCAGTTGTGTTTTGGGCAAATGTAACAAGAGCTATGCTGAAAGATGGTGTTGCGGTCGTTGTTCCACGTTGGGAAAATGGTCGACTGATTGAAATTTGGCTTGCAAAGAAGACAATATCATGGACTGCAGAGAGAGTTGAAATTATGATTGATGATGTAGAGATTGAGCTACCTCTTAGCGATGTCTGGGTTTTTGAGAATCCGAAATTAAACGTGACAAGTCAACTAAACCAAATCACAGAATTAATTGATATCAACCTTAATGCGTTAACCGAGAAGTTAGGCAGAGGGAATTCAAAGTTGAGAGGATTCTTAAAACTACCAACTAAAGCTGCAGATGAACATTTGAAGAAACAAGCTCAGAGTCGAGTTGATAGCATGATGCAACTTGCTGCAAATGGAGGCATTGCCTATCTCGAGCAAGGTGAAGAGTTTATGGAACTAAACAAAGAATACTCAACCGCTTCTAAAGAAGAAATGGAGTTTCTGAAATCTCAACTTTATCATGCTCACGGGATTAATGAAAAATTGTTCACTTGTGACTACACAGAAGAACAATATAGAGCTTACTATTCTAGCGTCATGAAATTATATCAACGTGTATTCTCTGAAGAAATTAATAGAAAATATTTCACGAAGACGGCAAGGACACAAGGAAACAAGCTCTTGGTCTTCTTCGATATGGCTGACATGATTTCATTCAAGGATCTCGTTGAAGGTGGATTTAAATCTAAATACGCAGGTTTGATGAATTCAAATGAATTCCGTGAAACCTATCTAGGACTTCCAGGATATGAAGGTGGAGAAGTATTCGAAACTAATCTAAATGCAGTCCGTATCGAACCGAGCGAAGGTAATTAAAAATAGGGTGGGCGGTTGGCAGAAATTTTAAGAAAGGAGGTAGGCTATGGAAAAGTTAAAAACCTTTGTCGTCAAGTCAGTTGAGGAAGAGTCAGCTGACTTTCATTTTGAGGCTTATGCCTCCACTTATGGCAATACCGACAGAGACGGCGATGTGATGGCCAAGGGGTGTTTTGATAATACCCTGAAAACTAAGGCCGTCGTCCCTATGTGCTTAAATCACGACCGCAATCGTGTCATCGGTAAGCATGAGCTGTCGGTAGATGAAAAAGGTCTGCGAACACGGTCAACATTCAATCTGAGTGATCCAGAAGCTAAGAAAACCTATGACCTCATGAAGATGGGGGCATTGGATAGTCTGAGCATTGGATTTTTTATTAATGATTATGAGCCAGTTGACGCTAAGCAACCTTACGGTGGATGGATTTTTAAAGAAGTTGAAATCTTTGAAATATCTGTCGTGACCGTGCCAGCCAATCCTCAAGCAACCGTTGATAATATTAAGGGATTTGATATGTCTGTGGTTGACAAGCGAATCGCTCAGGCGAACATGAAGCAAGATATCATGAGTAAACTTGCAACGATTTAAAAAAGGAGAAAAAAATGAAAACACTAGTCGAATTGATGGAAGAACGACAAAAACATGCAGATGAGTTATCTGAGGTCAAATTAAAAAAAGCTTCAATTGAAGAGAAATTGAAGTCAGCAACTATTGGAGAAGAAGAACTTGCACAGTTGAAATCAGATGCAGAAGAATTGGCATCCAAAGCAAAGGAACTCAAGAACACAATTTCTAAGTTAGATGTTGAAATTGAAGAAAAAGAAGACAATCTCAATAAAGCTGCTAAATCTATCAAGGAAGTACAGAAAGGCAAGACACAAATGGAATACTTAAAAACAAAAGAAGCTGCACTTGATTTCGCTCGAATCCTCATGGATAACGAAGGAAGCTCAAACAGTGCCCGAAAAGCGTGGGAAGCAAATCTGGTTGAAAAAGGTGTAACTGATGTTGACAAAATCTTACCTGAACCAGTATTGATTGCAATCCAAAATGCATTTAATGATTACGACGGTATCCTGAACCATGTAACCAAAGATCCTCGTTATGCAGTACGTATTTCACTTCAAACGCAAAAAGCAAAAGCTAAAGGCCATCAGAATGGCAAAACAAAGAAAGATGAATCTTTTGTATTTATCGATTATACAATCAACTCTGCAGCTGTCTACATCAAGTACAGTTTTGAGTATGCTGACTTGAAGAAGGATACAACAGGTGCTTACTTCAACTATGTGATGAATGAATTAGCCCAAGGCTTTATCCGTGCAGTTGAACGTGCTGTTGTTATCGGCGATGGTAAAAATAGTGATGATGATGACAAAATCACTGAAATTAAATCTATTGCAGAAGAAACACTTGCTCAACTATTTGATACACAAGAAATCAGTGTTGACGGGGAATTTGACAGTACTGTTTTAGAAACCCTCGTCAAAGGGATTGATAAACTTGCTGCAAATACAACTCCAATTTTGGTAACTTCAAAAACCATTGCCCGTAAACTTAAAATGGTTAAGGATGGCGAAAAACGCTACATTGATCCACAACCATTCGCACCAATTTCACAAACAGGAAATGTCATTGCTGGTTACCAAGTATATGTCTATGACTGGATGGAAGATGCGACTAACCCAATTATCGCATTTGCTGACAAGGCTTATAAGATGATTGGTGATGATGTCTCTGCTGATCGCTTTGAAGATTATGATGTAACGATGAATCGCCGTCATATCGAACTTGCTAGCGTGCTTGGTGGCCGACTTGGTCAGTACAAATCAGCTGTGAAATTCACAAAAGGTTGATTTTAAATAGAAAGGGGAGTCTAAAATGACAATCCTTAATCAAATTAAAGAAATGGTTGAAGTTGATGTCGAAGAAGAAATCTTTGACACTCAACTTTTAAGCTACATAAATAGTGGGATTTCATATCTAACGAGAAACAACATTCCTATCACTCGCATTGATAAAGAAAGCGAATTGACAGAATGGGATGAGATTGAAGAGGATGATAAAGAAACAATTTTAGATTGGTTACATTTGAGATGTGTTCAGAGATTTGATAAATCCTTGATGACAGGAAACTCAACAACAATGAGCTGGATTGATGAAGAATTGACAAATATTCTCTATCAATTAAAAGCTATTTACGGAGTTTAATCATGAAATCATCTAGAGTATCAATCATCCTTTGTTACGATAAGCGTACAGAGGTCGAAAAAGGTGTTTTTGAAAAACAAGTTGTAGAAAAGAAAGTCAAAGCTGAAAAAGAGAAAATCTACCAACGTAGGCTTGATAAAGCTTTGGCAGATGGTCAAGTTTTGACAGCAAGATTTCGGATACGTTCTAACTATGTGACAGATTCCTTAGACTACGTGAAGTACAAAGGGAAAGAGTACAAGGTAAATGTTGGAACTGAATCTGATGATGGCCACTACACGATAATTGAATTAGGAGAATTGAAATAATGGCTAAGAAGTTCTTCACCAGGCAAGAAATTCAAGAAATCCTAGAAAAAAACACTTTAAAATCAAAAGTGTTCTATATGGAACGTGAGGAAAAGTCCTCTCCTGACAACGTTATTCTTTACTATCGTTTAACTCCGGGTAGTAGTATTACTGCTGATGACACAGTACACATGAGAAAAGTGACTATTCAAATCAGTCACTATCACAAGAAGAAACTAGACAGCATTGAGGAATTGATGTTGTCTAATTTTATGTGTGAACCTAGTCAGTTGAATCTAAAACAGCCTGATACAGATTACTTACTTACAACCTACAGAATCGAGGTATTCACAAGTGGGAAGTGGTAGCGTTAATGTGAAAACATTAAAAATCGATATACAGAATCAAGTTTTAGAAATCATAGAAAAAGCAGGAAAAAGCACCGCTGGAGATATTAGAGACGGAAGTCCTAGAAGAAACGGAGTATATGAAAAAGGATGGACTCACGAGACCATTGAAGATATCGCTGTAGTATATAACAACGGGAAAGAGAAGTCGCTTGCTCACTTGTTAGAAAATGGCCACGCAACAAAAAATGGTAGATTTGTAGCACCTCAAGAACACATCAGACCAGCTTATCTCAAAAATAAAGAAATCTTTCTCAATAATATGAAATCAATAAAAATCAGACCAAATTAAGGAAGGAGTCACAATGACTTATAAATATGACACACGAGAGATTACTCATGGTAATGCCATGGGATTCTTTGCTAAGATTTCAAAAACAGAATCTGGCGCACTCGATCTAAAAACACCATTCCCATTTACAGGCTTGCGAAAAACATCTTTTGAAACTTCACAAGAATCAAAGGCATACTACGCAGACAATGTGGAACACGTTCGTCTTCAAGGTAAGAAATCAACTGAGGGATCCATCACGACTTATCAAATTCCTAAACAGTTCATGATTGATCACTTGGGGAAAAAGCTGACAACTTCAACTCCTCCAGCGCTCATCGATACTGGTGTGAATGCGAATTTCATTTGGGGATATGCTGAAACGGTTACAGATGAGTTTGGTTCTGAGGTTGAGGAGTTCCACATCTGGACCAATGTAAAAGCATCAGCTCCAAAAGGCAGCACTACAACAGATGAAAGTTCTGCTACACCAAAAGAAATCGAAATTCCATGTACTGCGTCACCTAACAATTTCATTCTAGATTCAGATAAAAAACCTGTTTCAGAAATTGTATGGCGTGATACAGACAAGGGTGTTGTCCGTGCTAAATTTGATAAATTGTTCGCTTCGAGTACCCCAACGAAATTGATTGATTTTATCAATGAAGCTTTAGGAACAACAGCCATCGTGCCAGGAGGCTAAAATGATTAAAAAAGAACTATCATTCACAGCGTTTGATAGTTATGGTGAAGAAAGAGAGCACACTGAAACAGTGCGCTTTCTTTACTCTTTACCAGCTATCAAGATGTATGAACAGCGAACAGGTCGCAACTTCTTTGATGACAACCAAAAAGCACTCACAGCTTACACACAGCTTGCCCTTGCAACTGGTATAAATGGTAGCTTATCTGATTTAACTGATGAAGAAAAGGTCAAACTAATGCCATTACTTATGGAGCCAGATTTCATGAACTTCCTAACTGAAGTCATCCCTTGTCTGTACGGTGAGGTTGAGAATGGTCGCTTGGTACAGAATGAGCTGACTGCTGAAACAGCCTCTCTTGCTCCTTGGTTTGGGGATTTGATCGATATTGGTTTTTTCTCAGACCTCTTTTATGAATTTAACCGAAGTAGAGCAAAGGTTCCTCAAGATAGAAAAAAGCCTCAACAGAAGTCATAACTTCTGAAAAAATTTATAAGGTTGTTTTTGAAAATCGGATGGATGTTTTTTGGGCAGAAAGTCAACACTTTAATTATCTGATGGGGACACTACATCAGATGAGTATCAATGAAAATGAGAAGAAAACTTTATCAAACGCAGAATTACTAAATGTAATGTCTGACTAAAACTGAAAGGAGGAAATCTATGGCTGAAACATTTGAAGGCTTATATGTCAAATTTGGTGCCAATACTGTTGAATTTGACAAATCTGTAAAAGGTATCAATAATGCTTTATCTAGTTTGAAAAAAGATTTCAACAACATCAATAAACAATTGAAGATGGATCCAGACAATGTTGACTTGCTGAATCGTAAGTTGCTCAACTTACAGGAACAAGCTCGTGTTGGTGCTATGAAAATTGCTGAACTCAAAAAGCAACAAAAGGCACTGGGAGAATCCGAAGTTGGGTCAGCACAGTGGAATAAGCTTCAACTTGAAATTTCTAAAGTTGAATCACAGATGAAGGTTGTTGACCAGGCAATGAATTCAACCAAAAAACATATCGAAGATGTAGGAAATCCAAAGTCTATTTTAAATCTCAACAAAGAAATCAACAATGTTGCAAAAGAACTTGATATCGTCAACCAGAAGCTTGAATTAGATCCTAAAAATGTAGAATTGTCCGAAGAAAAAATGAAGTTATTAGGTAAACAATCTTCATTAGCCAAGGATAAGGTCCAGGAGTTGAAACGGAAACAAGAGGAATTAGGAAAGGAAAAAATCGGAACAGAGGAATGGCGACAACTTCAAAATGAAATTGGGCAAGCAGAAGTTGAGGTGTTAAAGATAGATAAAGCCATGGGGAATCTAGGGGATTCGAGCCGTTCAGCAACAGGAAACATCAAGGAAGCTACAGGATACTTAAAAGCCGATGTAATGATGAACGTTGCTGAAAAGGCAGGACAACTAGGTCAAAAAATGGTTGATGCTGGTAGAAAAACAGTAGATGCATGGTCTGAAATCGACGAAGCGATGGATACTGTTACGACGAAGACTGGACTTACTGGCGAAGCCTTGTTAGGACTTCAGGAAATTGCAAAAGGAATCGCTACATCATTACCATCGGCTACATTTCAAGAATCTGCTGACGCAGTTGGTGAGTTAAATACACAATTTGGACTTACTGGTGATACTTTGCAATCTGCAGCAGAGTACCTATTGAAATATTCGAAAATAACTGGAGAAGATATTTCAAATTCAGCAATAAATGCCAAGAAAGCAATTGATGCTTACGGTTTATCTAATGAGGATCTAGCGAGAGTATTGGACTCAGTAACAAAAGTCGGCCAGGATACTGGTCAATCTTATGACTCCATCTTTCAAAAAGCAATTGATGGAGCTCCTCAGATTAAGATGCTAGGATTATCTTTTGAAGAGGGGGCGACATTAATTGGTAGATTTGAAAAAAGTGGGATTGACTCTTCTGCTGCTTTATCTTCTCTTTCAAAAGCTGCAGTAAACTATGCCAAAGACGGGAAGTCCTTGACGGATGGATTGAACGAGACTGTCAATGCAATACAGAATTCAACTAGTGAAACAAAAGCTTTGAGTATTGCTTCGGAAGTTTTTGGGAGCAAGGCTGCACCACGTATGGTAGATGCTATCAAACGGGGGGCGTTTAGTTTTAATGATTTAGCTGAAGCAGCTAAATCCTCATCAGGAACTGTAGCAACAACATTTGATGAAACAATAGATCCTATTGATAAACTAACAACCTATTCCAACAAAGCGAAAGAAGGACTTGCTGAGGTAGGTGGCAAATTACTTGAGACTGTTATACCAGCTTTAGAACCTTTGATGGGCATACTTGAATCTGCTGTCAATTGGTTTACCAGCTTAAATGAAACTGATCAACAGACTATCGTGATTCTTGGCCTCGTTACAACTGCTGTAATGCTACTGCTTGGTGCAATAGCACCGCTAGTTATTGCTATAGGGGCAATAGGTGCGCCTGTTGGAATTGTCGTAGCAGCAATAGTTGCTGCTATTGCCGTTATTACACTCATCATTCAGGCCATCATGAACTGGGGGGCTATATCCGAATGGCTTCAGTCGACGTGGGATGCTTGCGCCGCTTGGCTTTCTGAATTGTGGACTAATATTGTCACGACTGCTACTACAGCGTGGTCAAATTTCACTGCTTGGCTTTCTGAAATTTGGTCTTCAGTAGTCTCAACTGGACAGTCTTTGTGGTCTAGCTTTACTAGCGCCCTGTCCAATATTTTCTCAAGTTTGATTTCAGGGGCTCAGTCTCTGTGGTCGAGTTTTACTTCTACCCTTTCCAATTTATGGTCTGACCTGGTCTCAACTGGGTCAAATTTGTTTAATAATTTGAGTAGCACGATTTCAGGAATTTTTAATGGTATCTTATCCACTGCTAGTAGTATTTGGAACTCTATCCAATCAACTATTTCCAACGCTATTGATGGTGCTAAAAATGCGGTAGGTAGTGCAATTGAAGCTATTAAGGGATTCTTTAACTTTGAATTTAGATGGCCTCATATCCCTCTACCACACTTTAGTATTACAGGTTCTATCAATCCACTTGACTGGCCGAGTCAGGGGTTGCCAAGTATTGACGTAGATTGGTTTGCCAAGGGTGGTATCTTGACCAAGCCGACTTTATTTGGAATGAATGGAAATAGAGCAATGGTTGGTGGAGAAGCTGGTGCAGAAGCAATCCTTCCGCTCAATAAGTCAACTCTTGGTGCCATTGGACAAAGTATTGCTAATACGATGAACACATCGAATAGCATCAATGTCAACTTTTCAGGAGTGACCATCCGAGAAGAAGCGGATTTGAATAGACTAGCTGACGTAGTCGGAACACGTATTGCTGAAGAACTACAAAGAAAAACTAATTTGAGAGGAGGTTTCGCATGACAAAAATTAATGAGTTAACCATCGACGGAGTGAAAACATCATCATTTAAATGTGAGATTCTGGTTGAAACACGACCACAAGTCATCGTATCCTCCTCAAAAACTAGTCTTTTAGAACATGATGGGATCAGTGGTGCAATTGTTCAATCAAATAGGCATCGTAGGTTGATTGAAAAAAGCTACCACATCAGCTTGATTAACCCAACGGATGAAGACTTATACCGCTTTTCTTCTCTGTTAAATCGTGAAAAATTTTGGTTGGAGAATGAACAAGAGCCAAGCGTGAAATATTGGTGCTATAAAGTGGATGATTTCAAAATTATTAAAGATGATTTTGGTGCATGGACGGTGGATGTAAAATTCACATGTCACCCTACCAAATACTTTAAAGGCTCCGATACACAGAGATTGACAAGAAGTGGAACTTTAACCGTGCAAGGTTCTGCTCTTGCTTTTCCTAAAATCACAATCATTGGCCAGAGCGCCGCTGAGACTTCGTTTACAATTGCTGGTCAGGTCATTCGTCTTGAAAGGTTTGCTGAGTCGCTTGTGATGGTCAACAATCCTGATAATCCTAGTTTTAAGACAACAACAGGAAAACCAGTGAAATGGTCCGGGGATTTTATCACAGTTGATCCAGCGAAAGTGCAGAATGTTGGTGTTGTTTTAGGTCCAGGTATTCAAACGCTTGAAATCGAGACGGTTTGGGGGTGGGCGTAATGTTATATTTGCTTGAAAGTGATACTCGTAACGTTAAATGGAACGGTATTCCACTGCATGAAGCGACTTCAGCAATCATAAAAGAGCAAATGAACGGTGATTTTATCCTTACTGTTCGCTACCCTATCACGGACTCTGAGATTTATCAGCTTTTCCGTGAAGATATGTTGATTAAAGCACCAGCGCCTGTGATTGGTCCGCAGTTGTTCCGCATCAAGAAGCCAGTAGAGAATGATGATTATTTAGAAATCACTGCTTACCACATCACTGATGATGTCATGCAGCGGTCTATCAATCCTCTGTCTGTCAACAAGCAGAGTTGTTGGCAGGCTCTTTCTCAATTGGTACAAGTTGCTAAGTCTCCTATCAATGATTTTTCATTTACCAGTGATATCACAGACAGGAGAACCATCAACACAAAAGAAGTTGAAACACTCTACAGCGTGTTAATGGATGGCGCTCACTCAATTGTGGGAACATGGGAAGGAGAGATGGTTCGGGACAATTTCGCTATCTCAATTAAGCGAAATCGAGGAGAGGACAGAGGTGTTATCATCTCTACTCACAAAAACCTTAAATCCTATCAACGAACCAAAAACTCACAAAATGTTGTTACTCGGATCCATGCTAAGTCTACATTTAAGGCCGAGGGAGCCAAGGAAGACACAACAATTGCCATAACGGTTGATAGTCCGTTGATTGGTGCTTACCCTTACATCAACGAAAGAAGTTATACGAATAACAACATTCATACTGTTGAGGAGTTGACAAAGTGGGCTAGTGCTAAATTCACTAACGAACACATAGATAAGGCTACAGATGCCATTAAGATTGAAGCTTATGAACTTGATGGGCAAACTGTCCATATGGGCGATACAGTTAACCTGAAAAGTTATAAGCACAATGTGGACGTTTATAAGAAAGCCATTGCCTACGAGTACGACTGTTTAGCAAACAATGGACAAGGTGCCTATCTAACCATTACCTTTGATGACAAAGTAAAATCAGGGGGAAATAGTGGTGGAGTGTCAGCAGTAGCAAACGCAATCTTGGACAAGCAAGAAACAAAATTTGACATCATGCTGGAACGTGCGATCGCCAACGCTGACCGTGCATTTGATGCTGAATTTGCCAAACGCGAGAAAACTATCACGGATGCCATCGAGCAGTATAAGGCTAAGGCCGAAGAATTTGGCGCTAAAATCCATGAGGAAATGGAGAAAGAGCGTCCTGAGTTCGTGAAGCGGATTCGTGAAGAGTTGATGAGTGGCGCTGACTCAATCGCTGAACTAAGCAAGAAATTGGAACAGGTTAGTGAGACTGCAAGAGTCAACGCTAGCTTGATTGGTGGGGACGGAAATACCCAGTACAATAAGAACCGTCTCAATGGTGGCACGGCCAAGAAAATTAGTTATGGAACGGATTTCGTGGAGGTCGGTCACAACGGAGAGGGCTTTGAACTTGGTAAGAAATATGTTATCAGCTGGTCAGCAACCTGCACGCCTTACGGTAAAACTGATGTGACTGTTGTAGTCAATAAGAATCCGTTTTATGGTGGCCACGTTCATCTTGCGCCTGCTAATACGGTCATGCCAGCGATTGATAAAGACCTGACCCAGAAAGAGGAGCAGGTCTTAGCAGTTTACTACGGTGCCTATCGTCTGACCTTCTCAGGCGACTGGTATCAGAACGTAGAGCAGTCTGTGACGATTGACAATCAGACAAGACAGATTGAACTAGCGCCAGTCTATAAGACGGTAGCTGACGGACAAAATTCAAGATATGACGGAAGTTGGAACGAGAGTCCAACTTTTATTTTTGATGGAGGAAGAACATGACAGAGACAATCCCAGTAAGGGTTCAACATAAGCGCATGTCAGCACGAGACTGGGCAAGTAGCAATCTGGTATTGCTTGATGGCGAGTTAGGCATTGAGAGTGATACAGGGAAGGTCAAGGTCGGAAATGGCCGTGACCGATTTTCAGCCTTGCAGTACCTAACCGGGCCGAAAGGTGACCGTGGAGAACGTGGCGAAACAGGACCACGAGGAGCGGACGGTGTTATGCGGTTCGAGAACCTGACAACCCAACAAAGAGAGGGGCTGAAAGGCGCACAAGGCCCACAGGGTGCTAGAGGTCCAGCAGGACCGATAGGACCAGCGGGTCCAGCAGGCGCAGTAGGACCGAGAGGCCCAGAAGGTCAACGAGGACCCCAAGGAAATGTAGGCCCAGCAGGCGCTAGAGGAGCCACAGGAGAACGTGGCCCAGCAGGAGCGCCCGGCCAAAACATCATCAATCAAAACGGTGGGCAACCTATGAAATATTGGGCTGGAACAAGGTCTCAATATGACGCAATTTCTAACAAAGATGCTAATACCATCTACGATATTTATCGTTAACAGGAGGTAATATGGCACGAGAAGGAATTTACGTGGGCTCTAAAGAAATTATTCAGCGTTATGTCGGGACAAGGTTGGTTTGGGAAAAAGTCACAATCCAGTTTGACGAAGTTTTAAGATTTACTTCAAACCGCTACGGTTCATTTTGGCGCTTTGGCTCTACAGAACGAGCCTTTATTGATTTGGGTATATCCGAACGTCGTCCGTATGGGTTAGAAGGTATAGAGAATTGTAACGTGTTGAAACTTCAAAATTCTAATAAGACATTTGAAGTCAGGGTGGTGATAAATCAGCAAGATACTGGTTCATATGCAAACTACCGAAAACAATACAATTACCAACTGTTTGTTATTTTCAAAAATACGGACGAGGTGCAGGATTTCTTATCCAACAAGTACAATGAGACCTATATTTTCGGCAGAAAAAGAGGAGGCTAACACATGGATATTACGATTCAAAACGTCCGTTCGCCTGCTCTTGAGTATAACGGACGGTATTACAAGGTATTTCAACCACGGACACGAGATGAACTGCTGAAATTACACCACATGGGGTGTGTGGGCGACACGGTGCTGACAGATATCCAACTGGAGCAAGGGGATTTTCCTACAAGTTTCGTGGAGCCTACTGTCACACAACGTACCCTGTCAGGTCTCTTCAAGGATATGCGTTCTATCGAACTGGAATTAAGAGACCCAAACAGTACTCTCTGGGGCAAAATCCAGCAGAACAACCAAGGGGCGCTGACCCAGTTCTTTGACAAGAATATCAAGAGTGCTATTGTTCAGACTGCTAAAGAAATCAGGCAGGAAGTGCGAGATGCTGCTAACAGTGCTAGAGTACAAGTTACGCCTGAAGGTGTGACCATTGGCTCTACTACTCTAACGGGAGAGCAGTTAGCTTCTACCATTTCGACCAGTCCGAAAGGCGTTGACATCATTGCTCCAAAGGTCAGAGTGAAATCTGACATGATTGTTGACGGTGCGGTCACTGCTGGGAAGTTAGCAGCTGGCTCTGTGACTGCCGACCATATTCAAGCAGGTGCCATCACAGGCGATAAAATCAGCGTAGATGATGCCTTAATCAAGAATCTGACCGCTAGAGATGCCTTGATTGACAAGTTGACATCTAAGGAAATTTTTGCAACTAAGATTGAATCTGTCGTGTCTAGTTCGACATTCCTTGAAGCCTATCAAGGTAAAATCGGTGGCTTCACGCTTGGACAATTCGACCAAGGAGGTGGACACTGGATTTCTGGAGTTAACAAATTCGCAGTTGGCATGGGAAACGGTGAAGGCTATGGCGAGACTCGGACAGCCTTTTGGGCAAATTGGGGAAACAATTGGAGTAAAGCAGGACCTAGAGCGTGGAACGTCAATACTGACGGGAAAATGTACTGTAGGAATGATGTCCATTTCTATGCAGAAACCAATTTCACAGGCGAGAGTACCACGAATTTCTATGGCTCAGTAAAATTCACTCAGTCACCCGTATTCGCTGGAAACATCAACATGGGGAATAGTAACATTTTCGGTAATGGCTATAACCCGGCTGGAGGTGTCAATAAGGTTGTTTGGTGGAGTGAACTTGAATCAGTCGCTTTCCGGAAACATACAGATATAGATGCAATCAAGAAACGCTTGAACAGAATTGAAAGCCATCTAGGAATTAGCAGTAGTTAGAATTGGAGAACATACATGGATAATCACACAATCGACAAGCTAGTCGCTGAGTTGCTCGCTAACCGCTTGAGAGAAGGTGAATTGAATAGTGCGCATTTAGAAGCTCACTATACGCTGGCTTTGGCAGAATTGCAGGCCTTTAAGGCGGTGATGGAATATGAACCAGCACTTAAAGAATTATTTGAAGAAACACTAGCAAAAATGAAAGGAATTAACTAATGAATTACAAATTAACAGGAAGCCCTACTCTAAAAGGGGAAAAAAACGTCACAATCGTAACGATTGAGAAAGAAGAACCTGGACGATACAGCTATGAGCGTGTTGAACTGCCAGGCAACCGCACGCATGATAATGAAGAGGTGCTGATTCAAGCCGTTTTAGATTTTATTCGAACGGAACTTGACCCGACAAATGCCATTGTGCAAGCACAAGCGAAATTAGAGCAGACTTTGGCTAAATTGGAACAGGCTGAGCAGAAAGTAGCTCAAGCTCAAGCAAATCTTGAACAAACTCAAGAAAAATTGACGCAAGCAGAAGCGAAGCAAAATGACCTTGAAGCACTTGCGAACCGCATTACTAAGGTGGTACGAGTGATGGCTCAAGATTCAATTATGGGTGAAAAAGTCTCTTATGGCACGACCTATAAAGAAATGGTTGAACTCTTCCCTCTCGCTGAAGTCGGTAAAGTTTACGAACCTGGTGCAATTTTTGCGGTGGAAGACCCAAGCCACGCTGAAATCAATGGAGAAGGTAAACGCATCCTGATTCAAACGAATCAGTCGTTTACTTATCAAGGTGAAACCCTTGCTCAACTTGAAGGAACACCTTACCAGAATGGTGTACTAGCGACTTGGAAGTTTAATGCACCGAAAGCTCCAAATGAACCTACGACCGTTGTTCCAACAGCTACCGTAACACCTACAGCAGCAGAACCTTCGACTACAACAGTTGCATCTAACCAATAATGGAGGTGACTATGGCAGAATTTGAACGTTTAATTGTACAAATTTTCCTCTCTTTGATTCCTGTTGTCGGTCTTTATTTCTCAATGAAAGACAGAGCGACCAAACAAGAGAATCGTCTTACGGTTTTAGAGAAAGACATCGAGAACCTGCACGAATTTAAGATGTCTGCCAATAAACGACTAGATAACCATGATGAACAAAACAAGGCTATCTTAGTCCTTGCGGAACAGGTTAAATCGCTAGGTGAAGACGTCAGAGAATTAAAAACGCTGATTCAAAGCAAAACTTAAGAAAGGGGCAAAGAATGGCTTATGTTCGTAATTCAACGAATCTCAAACAAGTTGACGGTGGATTTTTAGTCAAGCAAGGCGATGTGGCTTCCACATTTGCCTTTTCTTTGCTCGACGAAAATCATAAGCCGATTTCACAGCTTGAAGGACAAGAAGCATCTATCACGTTGACGAGAGGCAAGGAGCAATTACGCAAAACGGCAGTCGTGACAAATGGTGCAGTTACTTTTAATCTAGGTATGATTTTACCTGCTGGCTTATATCAAATCGAGGTATCAGTGGGGGGATATACATTCCCAAGCGACGACTCGACTCAAATTAGAATCACAAAATCGGATAAGAATCTGGTTACAGAGGAAATCCATGCTCTTAAGGAGCTGGATATCGCTGAAGAAATTAAAAAGCAGCTTGCAGGTAAGTCTGTAGGTAGTGATGGTACAGTAAGTCAGGAATTTCCCGACTTATTGAAGTTTTATAATCTAGGAAAGGTATAAATAAATTATGGATACAAGTAAATTAATCGCGTTTGCGGAAGCTTTGGGGGCGGATAACAAGACAATAATGCAGTTACTCGCTACGAAGGTTGACACCACTGCACTAACGCAAGCCATTGAACAAGCTAAAGCGGCAGTGAAAGCTGAGATTTTAGGTGACGGTGTCCCTGAAAATCTCGACACTTTGAAAGAGATTGCTACAATGATCTCAGGTATGAGTGGTGATACTGAAGCAGCAGTCGTGAAAAAACTAGCTGACCTTGGTACACGACTTGACTCTTTTGCCAATGTTGACCTAGTGTCTGCCTATAACACAGCGAAAGCGTAACCATTATGAACAATTTAGAGGAATTTGCTAAAGCGGTCGGCCGTGATGTGAAGGTGCTGAACCAAAAGCCTGAACCAAGGCTGACCTTGACAGGAAATACTCTTGGTATCACAGGAGGCAACAGGGTCACTCTACCGCTACCAGACAACGTAGGGCATGAAATACGTGGCACAGGCTCACCAGAGGGCCATGTCACTGCCGAAATCGGAACGACCTACGTAGATGTCAATGTCACGAACGGAGCCTTAAAATGGATTAAAGAAAAAGGGAACGGTAACACAGGTTGGCGTGTGTTGATTGGCGATACAGGTTGGAGAACCTTGCCATTAATCAATAAAAGAGGTAATGCGAAAGTTCAAGTCAGAAGAATTAACGATGAAATTGTCGTTAAATTTGACGGCCTTTCTTGGGGTTGGTTTGGTGTAGACGACTTGGAAAAACAAGCTGGAAATATTGTTAATAAGACAATAGCAGGTAAGCAGTACACATGGATCAAACTTAATATCGGTCAAGGCAACAATGTATTACCAGAAGGTTTTAGAAGCGCAAGCTCACTGCTTTCTGGCCTGTACGGAGATTTAGGAGACCTTTTAGGAAGTGTCTATGTAGGTGGCACGGCTGATAGTAATGCTATTCAGTTGAGGTATGCCATGGCAAGAAATGAGTTGACCAACACAATGCTATCTCAAATCCGCATTAGTCCAGTCGTCTTCACGACCGACGACCCTTGGCCAACGACGTTTCCGTAAGAAAGGAGAAATATATGATTAACTGGAAATTAAGATTACAAAACAAAATAACACTCATTGCATTGCTTGGGGCAATCTTCTTGATGGCTCAGCAATTTGGGTTGGATATTCCTAAAAATATCCAAGACGGCGTGAATACGTTCGTGTATATCCTTGTCTTGTTGGGCGTGGTAAACGACCCGACTACAAGTGGAATCACTGACAGCAAGCAAGCGCTTGAGTATGAAAATCCGAAGGAGGACTAAGAATGGATATTGATACAAGTAGACTAAGAACTGATCTTCCACAAATTGGGGAACAACCATACAGACAAATTCATGCACATTCAACAGGAAATCCCAATTCAACAGCTCAAAATGAAGCAGACTACCATATGCGTCGTCCTGTTGATTCAGGATTTTTCTCGCACGTTGTCGGCAACGGCCGTGTAATGCAAACCTGGTACACAGATATGGGAGCCTACGACGTGGGAGGTGGCTGGAACGTTGAAGGCTACGGACAAGTAGAATTGATTGAGAGCCATGCTACTAAGGAAGAGTTCATGCGCGATTACAAGCTCTATGTTGAACTACTGCGCAATCTAGCCGATGAAGCAGGGATTCCTAAAACGCTAGATTCTGACAGCCTAGCAGGCATCAAGACACATCAGTATTGTACATACAATCAACCTCGAAATTATTCTGACCACGTTGACCCGTATCCTTATCTTGCTAAATGGGGTATCAGTCGTGAGCAATTTAAGAATGATATTGAAGGTGGTATCTCTACTGAAGCTGGGTGGAAACGCAATGAAACAGGTTGGTGGTGGGAGGAGTCGGATGGCTCTTATCCAACAAAAAGCTGGAAGAAAATCAACAATGAGTGGTTCTATTTTGATGATCGTGGCTATTGCTTAATCAATCGTTGGTTCTTTGATGAAAAAGACTGGTTCTATCTCGATAAACGTGGGGCAATGGTCACAGGCTGGATGTTCCTCAACCATCGCTGGTATTTCTTCAAGTCAGATGGCCGTATGGCCAAAGGCTGGGTTAAATATCGTGAAACCTGGTATTTCATGGAAGAAAAAGACGGGTACATGCTATCTAAACAATTCGTCAAGTCAGGTGATGGCTGGTATTATTTGAAGGCGAACGGTGAACTTCACACAGACCCAGCTTTCAAAACCGAACCAGACGGGCTTATCACTATAGTTGACAAACCAAAAGAAGAAAAATAAAAACAGAAAGACTTTCAAATTAGATTACACCAACCGCAGGCGTTAGCTTGCGGTTTTTTGTTTGCTCTGAAAGTACTTTCTAAAATAAAAAAAGTTTAAATTTCTTTGGTAAAACACTTGACTACTGCATTACAATGCGGTATAATAAATAATGTAAGGAGGTGATACAAATGGACAACATAGACGAGTGGCTAGCAAGAGTCACAGTCGCGATAGGGATTGCAGTAGCAATCTCAAAAGAGAGTCGCTCTTGGTACAAAGTACTAAAAGAGCAAAATAAAAAAGCGAAAATCGCTCCCAAGTTTACCAGACGCCGGAAGAGATAATCGCTAAAGGGTAAGAGAGCGAAAGCTCTCCTTACCTTTATTGTATAAGAAAGTTAGAGAAAAATCAAGATGAAAATTATTTTATTTGTAGCAATTTTAGCGATCGCTATTGCTTGGTATTCAGGAGATAATAAAAAATGAGTAAAGCAGATTTTAACAAAATTCAAAAATTATTAAAGACGGTAACAGCTTATAGAATTTCTAAAGCAACTGGAATTAGTGACACTACAATCAGTAGATGGGTCACAGGCAAAACGCCAATCGGAAAAATGAGTTTAGAAAATGCTATCAAATTAACAAATTATGCCGAGGAACTAGACGTGGAAAATGCAAAACAATCGAGGCAGTCGTAGAAAGCAATCTTTTAGAATTTTAATCAACCAGCTTAAATGCTGGTTTTTTAAAGGTCTACTATTTTCTATTTTGAAAAAAATAAAAACAGTGATTAGTCACTGATTCTTTTGCAAATTATTAAAACCTTCTCAACTATACGGGCAAATATGATTATAAAAATGAATACGAAGATGAATACGATTTAAAAAAACGATAGCAATTAATGGGAATGATTTAAAAGAAAAATAAACAAAAATTTAACTATTGACAAGCAACTGAAAATATTTGCAAACGTTGGTCACTTATACCATAGTTCGTGACAGTTCCAGCTTTTTTTGATAAAATCATACAGTATGCCCTTGGGCACAAAGTATGAACTGGGA
>ERZ772910.366-NODE-366-length-26968-cov-12.878795_pt1 | contig 26968 bp, 23 predicted proteins | sample MGYA00511357_ERZ772910 | MGnify/ENA primary metagenome ERZ772910 (study PRJEB29015, sample SAMEA2738096) | human oral metagenome | biome: human oral; feature: human-associated habitat; material: saliva | place: China | collected 2193 ... | reverse complement strand
TTGCGGCGGGTCGGTTCGGTGCCGTTCGATCGGAGCTGTCAGAAGTGGGCTGGGTGTGGGCGGCGGTGCCCTGTGCGTTCGCGTCAGTCATGCTTCTACGCTACCGTCTGCGCTCGCCGGGCGCTAGATGTTCGGGCATGATGGAGTCGAAAACACCCAAAAAGAAATTTGTGTCACATAAAAGAAATTTTGTATATATCCTAGGAATCTTTGATTCATAGGAGTAGCGTTAAGCACATGGGAGCGGCAATCCAGCCGCACCCGTCACCATCTGGCGCTAGCGATGCGAATGCCGGCAGGACAGTTCACAACCGGTCCAGACCATGTCGTTTGGGCCTCTGCCATTACCGTGGCAGACCCATGGATGCGAACCGTACCGGCAAGCACACACCGCAGTGAGCGCCACAACCACGCTAAGGAGCTCCATCCCATGAAGGCAGCACGCTTCTACGACCGTAACGATATCCGCATTGAAGACATCCCCGCACCCGAAGCCGCTGCGGGCGAGGTTCTGGTCAAGGTCGCATGGTGCGGTATTTGCGGTACCGACCTGCACGAATACCTGGACGGCCCCATCTTCTGCCCCCAGCACGGTCACCCTCACCCCATTTCTGGTGAGGACTCCCCCGTCACCCTCGGCCACGAATTCTCCGGTGTTGTTGAGGCACTGGGCGAAGGCGTAGACGACCTGCAGGTTGGCGACCACGTTGTTGTCGAGCCGTACATCATTCGCGATGATGTCTACACCGGCCCCGACTCCAAGGACTACCACCTGTCCAAGGACATGAACTTCATTGGTCTGGCCGGTCGCGGTGGTGGCCTGTCCGAGAAGGTCGCTGTCAAGCGCCGCTGGGTTCACAAGATCCCCAACACCATTCCCCTGGACGAGGCTGCACTGATTGAGCCGCTGAGCGTTGGCTACCACGCTGTTGAGCGTGCAGGCGAGTTCGAAGAGGGCGCATTCGCACTGGTGACCGGTGCTGGCCCCATCGGTCTGCTGACCTCCGCAGTTCTGAAGGCTAAGGGCGCTAAGGTCATCATCTCTGAGCTGTCCCCGCTGCGCCGCCAGAAGGCTCTGGACTCCGGCGTTGCTGACTACGCTTTCTCCCCCGCAGAGGTTGACGTTCTGGCTGAGATTCACAAGCTGACCGACGGCCGTGGCGCTGACATCGCGTTCGAGTGCACCTCCGTTCAGCCCGCACTGGACCTGATCCTGGATGCTCTCAAGCCCACCGGTAAGGTCGTCATCGTCTCCATTTGGGGTAAGCCCGCTTCCCTGGATGTTCAGAAGGTTGTGCTCAAGGAGCTTGATATCCGCGGCACCATCGCATACGTGAACTCCCACCCGGAGACCATCAAGCTCGTTGAGTCCGGCAAGATTGACCTCAAGCCCTTCATCACCGGCAAGATCGCTGTGGAAGACCTGATCGACAAGGGCTTCGACACCCTGATCAACCACAACGAGACCGCTGTGAAGATTCTGGTCACCACCGACCCGGAGCGTCTGGCTGAGTAATTCAGTTTCAGCTGATGCAGCTGTTCTTCTAGCTTCCTTAGCGTAGCTAGTGTGGGGTGAGGTTCCCTTCAAGGAGCCTCACCCCACTACTTTTTTGTGTACTTTTTACCGGGCATACAAAAATCCCCGGTTCCGAAGAACCGGGGATTATCTGTGCGCGAGGGGGGACTTGAACCCCCACCCTCTAATACGAGGACTAGCACCTCAAGCTAGCGCGTCTGCCTATTCCGCCACCCGCGCAGGTGACTTTCGAACGTTTTCCTTTCGGTGCCGTTCGAAGCAACACGTAATACTATACGGGCTTTCTGAATACTCCGCAAATCAAATGAGCATGTTCTGCGTCACATATTCAGGGTTGGTTGGTTCGCCATGCCCCCGGTGATCTTCTCGCACCGTGAGTAATATGACCGGCACGCCCACTCAACTGCCATATTTTCGGTCATAACGACTAGAATAAAAAGCATGAATAATGAGAACCTCTCCCGCGAAGAAGCCGCAGAACGTTCGGCTCTCATCAGTGTCGACACCTACGACGTGCATGTCGACCTGACTAACGCCAAGGACCCCGAATTCGAGTCCTACCCCACCGTCACCACCGTCCGATTCTCCTGCAACACCCCCGGTGCAGAAACCTTCATCGACTACATCCACCACAGCGTCGACTCCGTTAAGCTCAACGGCACCGAACTGACCCTGGCTGATGTCGTCGACGGCGCACGCATCACCCTGCCCAACCTGCAGGCAGAAAACGTGCTCACCATCCACGGTCGCTCCTACTACTCCCGCTCCGGCGAAGGTATGCACCGCTACTTCGACCCCTCCGACGGTCGCGTCTACCTGTACACCCAGTACGAGCCCTCCGACTGCCGCCGAGTCTTCCCGAACTTCGAGCAGCCCGACCTGAAGGCCGTCTTCAACTTCCGCATCACCGCACCCAAGGACTGGGTCGTCAGCTCCAACGGCGTACTCGAAAGCCAGGTCGTAGACCCCACCGACGACTCCATCACCAAGCGAGTCTTCTCCCCCACCGCAAAGATCTCCACCTACATCACCGCAATCGTTGCCGGCGAATACTTCACCGCAACCACCACCTACAAGCCCAAGAGCAAGGTCAACAGCGGCGACATCCCCCTGGTCGCATACTGCCGCCAGTCCCTCAAGCCGCACTTCGACTACGACCACATCTTCAAGGTCACCAAAAACGGCCTGGACTTCTTCCAGGACCTCTTCGACTACCCCTACCCGTACCCCAAGTACGAGCAGGCATTCGTGCCCGAATACAACATCGGCGCAATGGAGAACCCCGGCCTGGTCACCTTCACCGAAGACTACATCTTCGTCTCCGGCGCAACCGAGGACGACCTCGAAGGCCGCACCAACACCATCTGCCACGAAATGGCACACATGTGGTTCGGCGACCTCGTCACCATGAAGTGGTGGGACGACCTGTGGCTCAAGGAATCCTTCGCAGACTTCATGGGCACCCTCGGCGCTAAGGAAGCTAACCACTTTGAGGATGCGTGGGTCACCTTCGCGAACAACCGCAAGGCATGGGCATACATGCAGGACCAGCTGCCCACCACCCACCCCATCGTCGCTGACATCCCCCACCTGGAAGCAGCATCGCAGAACTTCGACGGCATCACCTACGCAAAGGGCGCATCCGTGCTCAAGCAGCTGGTCGCCTACGTCGGATTCGACACCTTCATCGAAGCAGCACGCGTGTACTTCAAGCGTTTCGAGTGGGGCAACACCTCCCTGAACGACTTCCTGCAGGTACTCAACGAGGTGTCCGGCCGCGACATGCAGGCATGGGCTAACGCATGGCTGCAGACCTCCGGCGTGTCCGCACTGGGCACCAAGCGCGTCTACGGCGAAGACGGTCAGCTTACCGACCTGATCCTCACCCAGGAACTGCCCGCACAGCAGCCCGCAGGTCTGGGTCGCCCCCACGTGGCAAAGCTGGAAACCTTCGCACTGACCGACGGCAAGCTCACCTCCACCGGCCTGCTCTCCCTCGAGTACCCGGCAGAGCCCGTCTCCGAGCACCGCGTGGAACTCACCGATGAGCAGAAGAAGCTCGTCGGCGAAGCTGACCTGCTCATGCTCAACGCAGAAGACCACACCTACGCCAAGGTCGCCCTGACCGACGAAGACGGCCTGCAGGCAGCTATCGAAGGTGTCTCCACCCTCGAATCCGCACTCTCCCGCGGCCTCATCTGGGGCTCCCTCTGGGAGAACGTGCGCGATGCACGCCTGCCCGTCACCACCTACGTCGACGCGGTCGTACGCAACGTCTCCAAGGAACCGAGCGCATCCCTGCTGGGCACCATGGTCAACAACGCACAGGTCGCTATCGCAACCTTCTCCGCACCCACCGGCCGCGAGCGCCTCTACGACGCTCTCTACGACGCATTCGCAGCCGCACTGGCACAGGCTAAGCCCGGCTCCGACGAGCAGCTGATTCTGCTGCGCGCCCTGATTTCGGTCTCCACCAACGCGACCAAGGGTGAAGAGCTCTGCCGCGATATTGCCCGCGGTGCTTTCGAAGACACCACCGGCGATATTGCTGACGCAACCGGTATTCCTTACGACCAGAACCTGGGTTGGAGTGCACTGGGTGCGCTCGCAAGCCGCGACCTGGTGACCGTTGAGGATCTGGACCGTGCGGCTAAGTACAGCCCCTCCTCGATTTCTTCGAATGGTTACGCGTACGCGATTGCTGCCCTGCCCTCTGCTGAGCGTAAGGCTGCTGCGTACAAGACCATCATGGAAGACGAATCGCTGTCGAACGACGCTCTGGCTTCGACCATTAACGGTTTTACTCGCGGTCCGGTTGAGCTGCGTGAGCCCTACTACGACTCCTACTTTGAGGCTCTGCTGCCCGTTTGGGCGTCCCGTTCGATTGGTATGGCGACCCGCATTGTGCGTGGCCTGTACCCGAAGGCTCCGTACAACACCGGCTCCACCGAGGGTCTGGGTGTTGAGGGTAACCCCTCCGTTGCGCTGGCTCAGCGCTGGCTGGAGGCGAACCCCGAGGCTCCTTCGGCTCTGCGTCGTCTGGTTCTGGAGGCTCAGGATCACGGCCGCCGTTCGATTGTGGCGCAGAAGTTCAACGCTTCCCTGCAGGACTAAGCTGCATGGTTTGAGTAGCTGAGCGGGGTGCTATGACCACCCTGTGAGGCTCTCAGGCTAATTGATGTAGACCGCCGCTTGGCGCTCACCCGGTTGTGAACCGGGGGGGGTGTCGGGCGGCGGTCTTTTTCGCGGTTTTCTTAGCCGAAATTTTGTTTCGTGAGGCTCTAGGCGGGGGGTTTGCGGCTCTTTAGTGCGTTGATGTGAGTCGGCGTTACCGAGGCTGATTCCCCCAAACACAAAACTATATGCACCCGGTGCTAAAAGACAGATAAATGTCACCCGTTTTTGTGAGCTGTCCGCCCTGAAAGCATGAGAGAATAGACTAGGTATCCGCTCGCTTAGACATATCAGAAGGAGTTTTCAGTGGTCGATTACGCACTCGGTGACCGCGGTAGCGTTAACATCGTCACCGATGATTACTACGAAGCAGAAACCCTCCAAATCTTTGAGGAACTGCACATCGACCGTGAACGGATCTGGTACGGTGAAGCGCGCCTGGTTCCCGAACCGGATAACCCCTACGAGCCCAATAGCATCGCCGTCTACATTGACGAATTCAAGGTAGGCCGCATGAGCGTGGAGGACTCCGCAGCGTACTGGGATTCCATTACCCGCGTGGTCGCCTCCGGCTACGAACCCATCGCGCACCTGCAGCTTTCCGCTGTTGCCGTACGCGCTGAAGGCGGCGGCATGCACGTGAAGAGCACCGGCGTGCTCTCCCTGTCCGCACCCGGCTCGCTCTTCCCCCTCAACGACGCACCGACCCGCGCGACCCTGCTGCCCCAGGGCCCGTCCATGAAGGTGCTCGATGAGAAGGAACACTCCGAATACCTGCACAGCATCCTGCCGCCCAGCGGTGAAGGCCGCGTGATCCTGACCCTCGAGGCGAACCAGCTCAAGACCTCCGACGGCCGCTTCGTTGACAGCGTGGAGGTGCGCCACGACCGCAAGCTCGTGGGCCGCCTGAGCACCCAGATGTCTGAGCAGCTGACACCCGTCATTCGTTACGCTTTTGAGAACGACCGCCTCACCAGCGCCTGGGGCACTATTCGCGGTAACACCCTGGAACTGTCGCTGACCGTTCAGGCTGCACGCCCCGCCGATATTCCGCAGGAATGGTACGAGACTCTGCCCAACAACGTTCCGGCACTGCTACCCGCTGGCGAAGAGTACGAGGTGCCCGCCGCATTCGTACCCACCGAAGGTGAGCGCCACTACCTGGAGTCCTCCGCACAGCAGGCTCCGAAGAGGCGTCGCGGTTTCATGAGCTCCCTGACCGGCGGTTCCATTGCTTCTGAGTCGACCCACCATGAGCCCACCGCCGAGAAGCCGATGATCGAGTACAGCCTGGAAGAAGAGGAGTACTACGAGCCGAACGAACGCGACCGCCTGCTGAACCTGGTCAAGGGTGCAGGCCTCGCCGTTCTGGTCGCCGGCCTGATCTCGATGCTGTGGACCCCGATGCTCGGCATCCTCATCGCTATTCTGGGTGGCGCCGTCGCGGCAGTAGCCTTCTACTTTGGTCGTCAGCCCTACTACGAGGAATACGACGAGTACGAGGAAGAATACGAAGAAGAGGAAACTGCTGAAGAAGCAGAAGAAACCAATCTGAAGGCATAAGATCCTCCACTACAGAGCGTAAAGATACGAAAGGGCGGCTACCCCACCATCACGGTGAGGTAGCCGCCCTTTCACGTACCCGGTTTCTCCCGGAACGGTTAAACACAGCGGGGGCGAAAGCCTCATCAGCTTTCACCCCCGCAAGGAGTCAGACCTTAGTCCTGACCGTAAGTCGCCATGAACTGATCCATCGTGTCATGTTGCAAAGCATAAGACAACTGAGCGTTCGCAGCCTGGTTGACCAGAATAATCGACTGGCCGTCGTAAGACCAACCCGGGCCTGCGTTCGGCAGAGTGGTCATGCGCATCGTAGTGTCACCGCTGGTCAACACCGGAGCCGCAATCTGGGCAATCTGTGCCGCGTTTAGACCGGAGTCCACACGCATGTAGCCAGCCAGAGACTCAACAGCAGACTGGAACGAACCTACGCTGCTCAGCGCACCCTTAGCCTTCATCGTGTTGTACAGACCGCGCAGGAACGCACGCTGGTTACGAACACGCTGGTAGTCGCCGTCAGCAAAAGAGTAACGCTCACGCACGAAGGTCAGCGCAGCGCTACCATTCATGTGCATCACACCGGGGGTAAAGGTCCAGACGTTACTGGTGAATGCGAAGGGAACCTGAACATCTACGCCACCAACAGCATTGACCAAGGACTTGAAGCCCTCGAACTCAATCTCGGCAACGTGGTCGATCTTGACGCCAACCAGGTTTTCAACGGTTGCCACCTGTAGAGAGATACCGCCGTAGTTCAGTGCCGCGTTAATCTTTGCTGCACCGTAACCGGGGATGTTCACCCAGGTATCACGCATAATCGAGATGATGTACACACCCTTACCATCAGCCGGGATGTGCATCAGCATAATGGTGTCCGCACGGGAACCGCTCACCAGAGCAGCTTCAGAACCGGAACGGGTATCGCTACCGAGCAGCAGGATGTTCTTGCCCGGACCCTTCACAACATCGTAGCTGTAACCGTCATCCAGGATGCCGTCGCCGTCCTTATCGTGCTCGCTCGCGTTAGCTGCAAGAGCCGCAGCAGCATCGGAGCCACCATCTGCGGAGCCATTCGCGCCGTTCGCGTTAGCGCCGTTCTTGCCGGTATCCGAGTTGGTGACGGTCGGAGCCTTCAGCTCCGTCACGTTGAGCTTCTTAGCCTCGCCAAGCTGCTCCTTAATTTTGCTGAGGTCTTCATCCACCTTAGTGATGGAGTCAAACTTCTCGGTCTTGCTATCCCAGGTGTGGCCAGCACGCCAAATAAAGAAACCAATACCGAGGGTAATAACCAGCAGAAGAATCAGCAGGATCAGCAGAATACGCTTGACCCATTTCTTCTTCTGCGACGGTTCAGAGTGAGCGTCGCTCATTAAGTTGTCCTTTGTTTGAGGTGGTGATACGCGAGGCGCGCAGCGCATCCAGCGAAGTCTCTAGAATGCAGAGAGCCGGAGAATACCCGCCGATACGGGGCGGTGCTGGAGGGCACAGAAAATGCACAGCTCGCAAAATACTTACTCATTGTAACGCCGTCAGCCGGTCTACGCACCGGCGAACGAAAGGTTTTACATTACAACTTTCCTCACGTTTGGGCGAATATTGCAGCTCTCACCATAAAACGCACAATGCCCCGCCTCCTTGAAAACCAAGGAGAACGGGGCATTGATTTCGCTAAAAAGCAAAACTGGGACAGAAGATTTACTTCTTGCCGAAGTTGCCGAAGCGTGCGTTGAAGCGCTCGACGCGACCTGCGGAGTCCATGATGCGCTGCTTACCGGTGTAGAACGGGTGCGACTCGGACGAGATTTCAACCTCGACGATCGGGTACTCGTTGCCGTCTTCCCACTTCTCGGTCTTGTCCGAGGTCATGGTGGAACGGGTCAGGAAGACCTTGCCGGATGCGAGGTCGCGGAACAGAACCAGGTTGTAGTCCGGGTGGATTTCTGCCTTCATTGATTACCTTCTTCTGCTACTGGATTTTGCCAGTAGCCCTTGTATAGATGGAGTAGGTTTTTCGATGTGCAGCTATCGAGAAAATCTCAGAGCGCATCACCATTGTGCCCGCATAGGGCGCGCACAACCCATTAAGGGTACCACCTTCACGGATTAAATCCCAGTACGTTCCCTCACAGGCACCAACCTACACACCGCGAGGGCACCCGAAGAAGGTGTGCACGCGGGGTAAGAATCAGGTGAGAACTCAGGTTATAAACGCGGGCGGGTCTCCCAGAACGCCACGGCGCTCGCCGCCGCAACATTCAAAGAATCCACACCGTGCGACATCGGAATCATCACCGTATCGTCACACGCCGCCAAGGTGCGGGGCGACAGACCGTGCCCCTCCGTACCCAGAATCAGCGCAAGCTTCTCATCCCGGCGAGCAGACAGCTCCTCCAGGGTCAGCGAGTCCTCCTCCAGAGCCAACGCCGCGCTCTTAAAGCCCAGCTCGTGCAGGGTCTGCAAGTCAGCAGGCCACGACTCCAAGCGAGCCCACGGCACCTGAAAAACGGTGCCCATCGACACGCGAATCGAGCGGCGATACAGCGGATCAGCGCACCGCGGAGTCACCAGCACCGCATCCACGTTCAGCGCGGCAGCCGAACGGAAAATAGCTCCCACATTCGTGTGGTCCACAATATCTTCCAAAATCGCCACGCGAGAGGCACCCTGCAGCAACTGCTCCAGAGGCTGCGGCGCCGGACGAGCCATCGCCGCCAACGCGCCACGATGCAGATGAAAACCGGTCACCCGCTCCAGCTGCTCTTCACTACCCACATACGCGGGAGTGTCAGGATGGGCGCGCAAAACATCCGCCAAGTCATCAGCCCACTTCTCACTCATCAGGAAAGAAACGGGCTGATGACCGGCAGCGAGCGCACGACGAATCACCTTCGAGGATTCCGCAATGTAAATACCCCACTGCGGTTCCATGGCGCTACGGAGCTTCACGTCGGTCAGCTGCGTGTAGTAGCGCAAATCCTGCTCGGGTGCCTGCGCCAGGGCCGTGACCGACTCGATGGCGTAGACACGCTCGGCACGCTCAGCGATCTGTTCGGCGCTCAGCTGCTTCGGGGCACGGCTCATGCGCGCTTGAACGCGGAGTAACGACCCGCGGAGGTGACGGTCAGAGCCAGGTCCATGTCGTAGGTTGCTGCGAGGTTCGCCTCGGTAATGGTGGACAGGATCGGGCCGGCGGCGACCACGCCGCCGTCACGGATCAGCAGGGCGTGGGTGAAGCCCGCAGGGATTTCCTCGAGGTGGTGGGTGATGAGTACGGTAGCCGGTGCGTAGGGGTCAGCGGCAAGTGCGGTCAGACGCTCGACCAGGTCCTCACGGCCGGAGATGTCCATACCTGCGCCGGGCTCGTCCAGCAGCAGCATTTCCGGGTCGGTCATGAGGGCGCGGGCAATCAGTGCACGCTTGCGCTCGCCGTCGGAGAGGGAACCGAAGGTGCGGTCAGCGAGGGTATCGACACCCCACTCAGCCAGCAGCTCGGTGGCACGCTCGTCGTCCATGACGTCGTATTCTTCCTTCCAACGGCCGGACACAGCGTACGCTGCGGTCACGACAACGTCAGAGACCTTCTCGTTGGCGGGAATCTGGGTAGCCGAAGCACCGGAGGACAGACCAATGCGCGGGCGCAGGTCGAACACGTCAACAGCGCCGAGGGTCTCGTCAAGGATTTCAACCTCGCCGCTGGTCGGGTGCAGGCGGGCTGCCGCAATCGAAAGCAGAGTGGACTTACCGGCGCCGTTGGGGCCCAGAACGACCCAGCGTTCACCTTCGTTCACAGTCCACGAAACGTTGTTAAGGATGGGGCGGCCGCCGCGAATCACGGAGACATTCTGAAGGTTGAGTACGGTGCTCATGGTTCTTCTTCCAGTGAGTTAGATGGATGGGATGCGCCCCTCACTCCGCAACCCGTGCCGGGTTATCGGAGCGGTTGGCGCACATAGTGCGCGGGCACCCCACATTGGGTTCCTCGCGCAAAATCTTAGGAGCTATAGGGGCTCAGGGGCTATAGGTGCCGCCGCGTAAAGGGGTGGCGCGCCTCATCAAATGTACCTTGTCAAATGTACCTTGTCAGGGGTGCGGGCGCATCCGCAACGGCACCTATAGCGGCAAAGTTATTAGTCGATGAAGCCGCGTGCGCCGCCGACCAGCTCAACGTGGCCGGTCTCAACGTCTGCGGTGACCATCTTCGCGATTTCCTGCGCGAACTCGTTGACGGTGTAGAGCTTACCGGCGGTTTCGCGGCGCTGCTCAATAGCGCCGGGGTGCAGGCGGTTCAGCAGGGTTGCGGTGACGGTGCCTTCAATCATGTCAGCGGATACGACGACCAGGGAGATACCCTTCTCGGAGAGTGCGGGGATCTCGGCGATCAGTGCGTCTTCGCCGGCGCGCTTGGACTCTGCGACGGGCTTGTACTCGTCCATGGTCTCAACCTCGCGGATGAAGTGCGCCTGGTGGCTGGTCACGAACACGATGCGTGCGCCTTCGGGCATCTTCTCTGCAGCCAGGCGTGCCAGGTTCAGCTGTGCGTCACGGTTCAGGCGCATTGCGTAGTCTTCGCCCATGCCGGTTTCCATGCCGCCCGAAGCGTTCAGGATCAGGTAGTCCAGAGAGCTGAAGGTCTCCACGGCGGTGTTGACGAGGTTCTGCAGGTCCTCGCTGTTGGTCACGTCAGCCTGCACTGCGATTGCCTTGCCGCCAGCCTCTTCAATAGCCTTGACGATCTTGTTCGCGCGCGGTGCCTTGGAGCGGTAGTTCACCACGATGTTCGCGCCCTCGGCGGCGAGAATCTGTGCGGTGTCTGCGCCAACGCCGCGGGAGGAGCCGGTAATGATGATGGTCTTGCCGGTCAGCTGTGCCATAGTTTTATGTCCTTAAGTCTAGAAAGGGTGCGCCCACGCTCGGGCGCTTCATGCAGTCCGTACGGGGTGGGGTTAGTGACCCATGCCCAGGCCGCCATCAACGGGGATGACAGCGCCAGAAATGTAGCTCGCCTCATCGGATGCGAGCCAGCGAATCACGCGAGCGACCTCTTCCGCCTCAGCGAAACGACCAGCAGGGATGGATGCCAGGTAGTTCTTCTTGGTCTCTTCGGGCAGAACCTCGGTCATAGCGGTGTTAATGAAGCCCGGTGCCACCACGTTAGCGGTGATGTTGCGGCCGCCCAGCTCACGGGTGATGGAGCGTGCCATACCGACCAGTGCCGCCTTAGATGCGGAGTAGTTGACCTGGCCGGGGGAACCATACAGACCCACCACGGAGGAAACCAGGATGATGCGGCCGCGCTTGAGCTTCAGCATGCCCTTGATGGCGCGCTGAACCACACGGAAAGAACCGGTGAGGTTGGTGTCGACCACGTCGGTGAAGTCGGATTCCTTCATGCGCATCAGCAGCATGTCGCGGGTGATACCTGCGTTGGCGACCAGCACCTCCACGGGGCCGAATTCTGCCTCAATTTCCTTGAATGCTTCGTTAATGCTGTCGGCATCGCGTACATCTGCCTTGACGGCGAAAAATTCTTCGGGGGCTTCACCGCTACGGTAGGTGATGCAGACGTTGTGTCCTGCTGCCTGGAATTCCTTGGCAATTTCGTAGCCGATACCTCGGTTGCCGCCGGTGACCAGCACGGTCTTGGGAGTGTTCTCGCTCATGAGCTTCCTTGATGAGTCGACCCCTCGCGATTAGAGCCGATGCAGCGGCTCCACGGTTGGGGTGTGGACGGATGGACAGACAAACCTTATTTTACCGCGTTTTAGCGCAAAGGTGCCGCAGGCTACACTCCACTCTTGAACACCGAACACCTACTCCCCTTCTTTTGCATACCTCATCAGGCGCGTACACTAGCTGAAGCGGAACAGCCCGCGCCCCCTTTCTACGGGCTCGCGCGGGCACGGAATAACACCGCACGTAGAGGCGCAATAGTAAGGATAAAAAGACATGGATCTGCTCGGTTCACTCTCTCAGGATGCACAGCCCGAGTACGCCAAGTGCTCCCGCAAGGGCTGCCAGCAGGCGGCAGAATTTCAGCTGCTCTGGAACAACCCGAAGGTGCACACCCCCGAGCGCCGCAAGATCTGGTTGGCGTGCTCCGAACACGTGGGCTGGCTAGAGAATTACCTGCGCGAGCGTGAGTTCTGGAAGCAGACTCTTCCGTTTGAAGAGTAGCGTCATGAGAGGTAGCTCCGTTTGAGGTGCAACCCCGAATATCGAAAGTAATTTCGATATATGCTATATTTGTTCTAATAAGTTCGGGTGACCATCCCGGCACACCGGGCAATCACACTCGCTGAACAATCACACTCACTAGGCAATCACACTCGCCGGGCAATCACAGCAAGGAGGCACCTCCCCATGATGGGCTATTCGCACACTGTCAGCGCCGCAGCTGGCTGGCTAGTGCTCGTCGAGACGGGAGTGGTGCAGGTTCCCGATACCCCCACCCTCATCGTGACCACCCTGGCGTGCGCCGGCGCGGGCATGCTACCGGATATTGACCACCACAACGGCAGTATCGCCAACTCCATTCCACCCATTTCACGCTGGGTAGCCCGCATCGTCGGGGCAGTCAGCGGAGGACACCGCAAGGGAACGCACTCTATTCTGGGGCTGGTAGCCTTCTGGGCGATTGCCTATTTCAGCGCCAACCTGAGCTACAACGGAATCCCCTGGGCTTCACTACTTCTTGCCGCATTCTCGGGCGGTCTAGCCTTACGTGTGCTCGGTGCGCCGGGTGGATGGATCGGTGCCGTCGCCCTCGGGTACGCCGCCTACACGACCGATTCACTGGCACTACTCCCCTGGGCCATTTCAGTCGGTGCCACCATTCACCTGATTGGCGACCTACTGACAACCCGCGGGCTGCTACTCCTCTACCCCATTGTTATCAAGCCCCTGGTGGCATCCCCCCTATGGAAAAAGAGCGGCTACATGGCGCTCCCAATCCTGGGTGATGCTGGCAGCGTACGTGAGAAAGCACTCGTTCTAGCACTGACCGGGTACGTCGCCTGGTACGCGGCAGCCATGATGGGCTTTATCGAATACCCCCTGCAAATGTTCGGGCTGGGTATTCACGCCGCATAACTAAATTCTCAACGCATAACTAAATTCTCCATGAGAACAGCATCAAAGAGGACAGCAAAGCGCCCCGTCACTTCCCTACGGAAGCGCCGGGGCGCTTTTCTAATCCTTATCCCGACCTATCGGGGTGAGAGATTAAGCGTCCTGGATGGGCCAGAAGACGTCAACCTCAACGTTCTCTTCACCGGAGGTGGGGTACTTCTCGAACTCAGTGTTGTGCATTGGCAGTTCTCCTTTGTGAGCGGGCGGGAATCTCTTCTCCCCCGCGTTAGCTCACCATCGGTAGTGAGCCCTAATGTTTCGCTTTTGCGTCCTCGCATTGGCGGGAACAGTTACAAGTCTACGCCCCCTGCATGTTGGGTTTCTACCATTTTTCCCACAATGTATGTAGAGACACATGAAAAATTCAAAAAGCCCACACAGACCCCCTGAAATATCGCCTAAGAGCTTTTCTTTCTCTCGGGAAAACCCACAAGGCAACATTATTTCCCGTCAAATACGCCACGAGTTTCGTGTGTCAGAACCCACAGTTCCCATGCACGGGAACGCAATAACACCACATATGATCAGAAAACAATACAACCCCACGGGTCAGGTCACATTTTTCGGCACTATTCACGCGAAAAATACCGACAACATCTTCCGTAACGCATCTTCAGAACATAGAAATACGCCACAAAAAAATACGCCCCGGACAATAAAATAACGAGCAATACACGCAAAGAGGCCCCGGCGCCACACGGCACCGGAGCCTCCCCCATGCTTTTATGCCAGCGAAATCAGATCCTGGTAATCCTTCGACCACAAATCCTCCACCGCATCCGGCAGAAGCAGCACACGCTCAGGATCCAGCGCCTCCACTGCACCCTCATCGTGGGAAACCATCACAATGGCGCCCTGGTACGCCTTCAACGCGTTCAGAATCTCCTCACGCGAGGCGGGGTCCAGGTTGTTGGTCGGCTCATCGAGCAGCAGCACGTTCGCACTCGACGCCACCAGGGTCGCCAGGGACAGACGGGTCTTCTCGCCACCGGAAAGCACACCGGCAGGCTTATCCACGTCATCACCGGAGAACAGGAACGAACCCAGAATCGTACGCACGCGGGTGTCGTCCAGATCCGGCGCGGCAGACTTCATGTTCTCAAAGACAGTGCGGTCACCATCAAGAATTTCGTGTTCCTGCGCAAAATAGCCCAGCTTCGCGCCGTGACCGTACACGACCTCACCCGTATCAGGCTCGGTGGCACCAGCCAGCATGCGCAGCAGAGTGGTCTTACCGGCACCGTTCAGGCCCAGCACCACCACGCGCGAACCGCGGTCAATCGCCAAATCAACGTCCGTGAAAATCTCCAGAGAGCCGTAGGACTTCGACAGACCCTGCGCAGAGAGCGGAGTCTTACCGCACGGCGCCGGATCCGGGAAGCGAATCGCCGCAACCTTATCACTCTGACGCTCCTCCTCCAGGCCGCGCAGAAGCTTCTCAGCACGCTTAATCATCTGCTGAGCGGCAACAGCCTTAGTCGCCTTCGCGCGCATCTTATTCGCCTGCTCCATCAGAGCATTCGCCTTCTTCTGCGCATTCGCACGCTCACGCTTGCGGCGGTGCTCATCCTGCTCACGCTGAAGCAAGTAGTTCTTCCAGCCCATGTTGTACTGGTCAATCACGCAGCGGTTCGCGTCCAGGTAGAAGACGCGGTTGACGACCAGTTCCATCAGCTCAACATCGTGGCTAATGACCATCAGGCCGCCCGAGAAGTTCTTCAAGAAATCGCGCAGCCACAGAATCGAGTCGGCATCCAGGTGGTTGGTCGGCTCATCCAGCAGCATGGTGTCCGCATTGGAGAAGAGAATACGCGCCAGCTCCACACGGCGACGCTGACCGCCCGACAGAGTAGACAGCGGCTGGGAGAGCACACGCTCCGGCAAATCCAGGTTGGAGGTGATGACCGCCGCCTCCGACTCCGCCGCGTAGCCGCCGCCGGCAATGAACTCAGCTTCCAGGCGGTCGTAGCGGCGCATACCCTTAGCGCGCACCGCCGGGTCCTCACTCGCCATATCCTCCTGCGCCTGACGCATCTTGCGCGCCACACCGTCCAGGCCACGCGCCGAGAGGATGCGGTCACGAGCCAGCTGGCTCATGTCATCCACCTTCGGGTCCTGCGGAAGGTAGCCGATAGTGCCGCTGCGGGTCACCGTACCGTCAGCGGGCAGGGTCAGACCGGCAAGCACCTTAGTCATAGTGGTCTTACCGGCACCGTTGCGGCCCACCAGACCGATCTTGTCGCCCTTATCGATGCGGAAGGTGACCTCTTCCATGAGCAGGCGCGCGCCTGCACGCAATTCGAGGTTCTGTACAGCAATCATGGGTGCCTTTCCGGATGGCGGTCTGGTGTGTGGGTTGATAGTGCTCGGTAGGCGGGATTTGCCGGGTTAGAAGCGGCGAGCGCGCAGAGCACCTCATCAATTTTAGTGCAGGTGTGCCGAGTGCGCATGTGGGGCACCTTTTGTTTTCATGATGTGCGGTGTACGATACATACCGAACACTATTCGTAGAACATTGTTCAAATATTGGGTTGTGACAAGCAGTCAACCACCGCTACCCTCAACTCTGTAGAAAAATCTGCAGAGCAATACGTACCAAAGGAGTACCACCCCAATGACCGATTCCGTGCGCGAATCAGCCCAGGCATCCCATGCATCCCAGGCACCGCGCCGTAACGTAGCGGCAAAGACCTCGCTCGCCACCGACCTCTCCCTCATCGCAGTGTTCGCGGGCTTCATCGCCGCGCTCGCCATCATGCCCGCCGTCAGCTTGGGTGGCGTTGCGGTTCCCTTCACCTTCCAGACCCTCGGCATTTACATCACCGCTCAGGTGCTCGGCGGCAAGCGCGCCACCGCCTCCGTGGCGCTATACCTGCTAGTTGGTTTTGCTGGCCTGCCCATCTTCGCTAAGGGCGGCGCCGGTTTGGGTACGCTCGCCTCCCCGAGTGCTGGCTACCTGCTCGGCTTCCTGCCCTTCGCCGCTATTGCCGGTACTCTCGCCTACCTGTTCACCCGCAACACCCGTTCGGTGGGTGCGACCTTCCTCATGGCTCTGCTTGCGAACTTCTGCGGTTTTGTGGTTCTGACCGCCTGCGGTATCGCCGGTATGATGGTGAACGCCCACATGACTTTTGACGCCGCATTCAGTGCGGCAATGGTATTCGTTCCCTGGGATCTAGTGAAGTCCACGATCGCGGTTCTGGTTGGTTTGTCGGTGCGCCGCGCCTTCCCGTCCCTGGCTTCTACCCAGCGTTAAAGGCACGCAATGTGCCGCACGAGAGGATAGCTATGTTTTTTCGCCGCTCCACGCGCCAGCCTGCACCACAGCAGGTGCAAGGCGAACAGGCGGTGAGCGCCTCTACCAGCATGCCCGCCCTTGAGCTTGAATCGGTGAGTGTTTTCACCGAGCTGCCCGAAGGCGGGCATCGCCGTATCCTCAAGGATGTGAGCCTGCGGTTCACGGCGAAGCGCACCGCGGTTCTGGGTCTGAACGGTAGCGGCAAGTCCACCCTGCTGGGGCTTTTCAATGGGCTCACCCACCCGGATGAAGGTATTGTGCGCGTGAACGGTGTCGACACCCTGGAGGCGCCGAGCCGCGGCTCGAAGGGTGCGGGTGCTCGCAGTAATTCGCAGGGCGCTTTTGAGGGTGTGGGCATGCTCTTCGCCCAGCCGGAGGCGCAGCTGATTATGCCCACCGTTGCCGAGGATATTGACCTGAGTCTGCGCCGTGCCGCAGCCGTTGAAGGTAGTGCCCTCAGCGGTGATCAGCGCCGCGAACGGATTCGTGAACTGCTCCGTGAGCGCGGCCTCGAACGTCTGGAGGATCAGAGCGTTTTTACCCTCTCAGGAGGCGAAAAGCAGCTGGTCGCTCTCACCAGTGTGCTGGCGGCGCGCCCGCAGATTCTTCTGCTCGATGAGCCGACCACACTGCTGGATTTGCGCAATCGCGCGCGGCTGCTGAAGCATTTGGAGTCGCTGGATCAGATGCTGGTTCTCAGCACGCACGACCTGGATTTGGCGGCGTCCTGCGATGAAGCCGTGATCATTCATGACGGCCGTTTGCTCGCTCAGGGGGATGCGGCGCAGCTGGTGCAGCAGTACCGCACGTGGTGTGCCGAAGGGTTCCCCAACGAGGGTGCGACCGAAGATCTGGATTCGGCAGGAGGCGCGCATGGGCGCTAACACGCCTCGTGTGAATCCTCGCCCCGCCTCCCAAGGCTCGGATTTCAACCCCGGTACTCTGCTGGTGGGTTTCTACCAGCCGTTGAACACGCCGGTGCATCGGGCGCCGCTATGGTTCAAGGGCACGCTCTTCTTTGGGCTGTTTCTGCTGTTGGCGGTGACCGGATGGCAGGTGGCGCTGGTGGCTTTGGTCGCCTCCACGCTGTGCGCTCTATGGGCTGGCGTGCCTGCCTCCCAGCTGTGGTTGGTGGTTCGCGCGCTGTCTCTGCTGCTACTGATCATGGTCGCCTATTACGTGTTTACGGGCCAGTACGCCTCCGGCGCGGATGCTATCGCGACCATGCTGACGGCTTTCTACGCTTCCCGCACCCTGCTGGTGAGCACTCCCCTGCCGGTTCTGATTGACGGCTTTGTGAGGCTGTGTTCGCCGCTGCGTTTCGTGGGTCTTTCTCCCGAGCGTCTGGGTCTGCTGATTGCGTTGATGGTCCGGTCGATTCCGGCGCTCATGGACCGTTGGGGTGCGTTGCGCCGGTCGGCGGTGGCGCGTAATCTACCCAAGCGCATGTATTGGCGGCTACTGATTCCGTGGGTGGTGCAGGCGGTGGATTACGCGACGGCGACCGCTAGGGCGTTGCGGGCGCGGCACGTGGACGAACTGAAATAGCGTGCTTGAGGGCGGGGTGAACCGTAAAGTTCACCCCGCCCTCTGTTGTTGTATCAAGCGGTTTTAGGGCGTTTCAATGAGGAGCGCCGCCGGCAGCTGCTCCCACCACAGGTACCAGTCGTGCTGGCCGTAGAGCGCCTCCACGAGCTTGTCGAAGCCGCGGTAGACACGCACCGGCATCGCCGAGGAAACCATCGTATGCTCAACCGCCAGGATCTCTGCGTCGCGGCGGGTTGTGACTGGTACAGGCGTGTAGAACTCGATAAAGTCCGAGGCGATAACAGCCGGGTAGGCGTCATCGCGTTCAAACCAGTAGCGGGCAATGGACAGCATCGCCTCGGGGCTGGGGCTGGAGTCCCACCCGCCGAAGGGCAGGTAAGCGAACACCCCGGAAGCATCCCACAGCGGCAGGTCCATGATGAGCAGTTCCGCGGCGCTGTCAATGTCGGTGGCTTTGACCTTCTCATTGATAATGCCGGCGGTCAGTTCGAAGGGGTACTCCGCTTTCAGCGGCATAGCGATATCGTCTTCACCGAGTTCGCCGTTTTCCATGAGGAGGCGGTAGGTCTGCAGGTAGGTGCTCTCGTTCAGGTGCCGGAACGCCTCGTGCGCGGCAACTTCTACACCGACTTGATCCAGGTAATGGTGATGGTCGGTGATGAGGTCGTGTGCGTACCGTTTGACGGTGTCAGCGGTGATGTTCTGCACGGGTGTTGAAGTACGCAGGGAGACGTTATTCTCAATGGTTCCGAGCAGGGTCGGGTCGAGGGCAACCACGATGGGGGTTGTTCCCCGGTTCTTGCCCTCGTAAAGGTGTTCGAGGTATCGCCGGTTAAGTTCGGCTCGTGGGGCGCCGTGGCGGATTCGCTCGTGTGGGTAGGGATACAAGGCGACGAAGCGCTCATAGAGCTCTGCCATGGTGTTCTCCGATGTTTGGTTGCCCCCAGTTTATCGCGTATTTTCGCGCAAAAATACGGGTTTTTGAAGGTTTTAGCAGGGCACGGAGGGCGCGCGATTTTTTCGTTTGATGAGTGTGTATCGGTGTGTGCTAAACACGCTTAAACTGCCTTAGTGTTGGGCGGTTTGCGCGCCGATTTTCGCTAGAAAAAGTTAGAAATTTTTCGCCACAATATGAGATTTTGGGCGAGTTACACCGGGCGGTACCACAGGGTTCGGCGGACACTTTCGCGGAGGGGCGGGCACCTCCTGAATGTCTGTTACCAACCGCAGATACACGGCAGAAAGGGCACTAAACCCACAATTTCAGAAGGAAAAACACTCAGTATTCTTCTTCGGCGCGTCATATTTGACGTATTAAGGGCGTCTCGGGCGAGTTCTGCCGCCGCCGCGTAGCTGCTGGAGTAAAGTGTTGGTACCAGCTACCACCCGTGCCGCGTTGGTACGGAAAATGCCGCTGGGACCATCAACTCGCAGGAGTTCAAACCAACGGAGGTTCTCATGTCGAATAACTACTACAAAGAGATGGTTCGCCTGGCTGACAGCATTGCTGATAAGGCGCATGAGGGGCAGACTGATCGTAACGGCTGGCCCTATATCTCCCATCCCCGCCGTGTGGCTCTTGGGGTGCGTAAGCTTGCTAGTGAGTTGGCTGCCGCAACTCACCCTGATATCTCTTTGGAGGAGCTGAAGGCTGAAGCGCAGATTGTGGCGCTGCTGCATGACACGGTGGAGGACACCGGCGTTTCTCTCGCTTTCTTGGCGCGTCACTTCTCGGCGCGTATTGTGGATGCGATTGATGCCTTGACCCGCCGCCCCGGCGAATCCTACGAGGCGTACCTGGGTAGGGTGCGTGTGAATGATTTGGCTCGCCTGGTGAAGCTTGCCGATGTCGCGGATAATACTGACCCGCGCCGTCTGGCTCTGCTGCCGGAGCCGACCCGCTCGACCCTGATGATCAAGTACGAACACTCGCTAAAGCTACTGCACCTGAACGACTAGGTTCAAAGCTGACCATATAGAAGCCGCCCGGTATGGATTGTGTTCCATGCCGGGCGGCTTCTATGAATCATCTATTGAATTAGCTCAGGTGAGTGACTGCGTAATCAGCCTCTTCCTCAGTGAAACCTTCAAAAGAAGAAGTCAGCTGAGAACGGATTGCTTCAGGAGACATATTCATCGTCTTCTGGTAGCTCTTTGCCTTCTCCAGGGCGTTTGCGTTCCAGTCAGCCTTCATGTTGTCCACAGCGTACTGAGCAGCTTCAGGAGTGAACTTTTCAAAATCACTGGTGAGCTGGTTGTAGATACCCTGCTTGGACATGTGCATGGTGCGAGAATAAGACTCTGCCTTCTTCAAAGCAGACTTATATTCGCTGGGAACGCTGTTATCGTTCTGCTTTGAGTTGGACTCGCTCCTAGCCGCAGAGGAAGAATCACCGTTAGATTCCTGAGAAGCTTCAGCAACAGCAGAAGAATCAACAGCTGCAGAAGATGAAGAAGCGCTCGCACTCGTAGACTTGCTGGAGCCGCCGCCCATCATCGAAGCGCAACCGCCAAGAAGAACAAGAATAACGAGAGTGATAAACCACCAACGGAGGTAGAAAGGCTTCTTCTTAACGTAGACAGAACCGTCCGCGGCAATAATCTTTTGTGCCATGATTTCCTTTCGGCATCCTCAAGCAACCATTGCATAAGGAGCCTAAATATGATGTGAGTGTATGATTCACAAGGAAATATACTTGACCCCCCCCCATTGTCAAAGTGGCAAAAATTGGCGTTGCTCAGAACAAGCATTCACTGCTCGCATATCTGATATCGCATAAAAATGCCCGCCCGGTGCCGAAGGCATACACCTTCCGCACCGGGCGGGTACTTTATCTGCGGTCAGGAGCTTAGATGTTGAAGCCCAGCGCGCGCATCATATCGCGGCCGTCCTCAGTAATACGCTCCGGGCCCCACGGCGGCATCCAAACCCAGTTCACACGCCAAGAATCAACCAGGTTCTCCAGGTTGCTCTGAACCTGCTCCTCAATAACCTCCTGCAGCGGGCACGCCGCGGTGGTCAGAGTCAGGTCCAGAATGAGGGTTCCATCCTCATCCCAGCGCAGACCGTAGAGCAGACCAAGGTCAACAATATTGACGCCGAGCTCCGGGTCAATGACCTCCTTGAGGGCTTCCTCAATTTCTTCCTGAGGAACACGAACCTGCACAGTCTCAGTCATAGTTCTATCTTTCTATCAGAATCCGATAAGGAGAAGAAGCTTACTTCTTACCCACGTAAGAAACGTAGCCCTCTTCTTCCAGGCGGTCAGCCAGCTCGGGGCCGCCCTGGTCAACCATCTTGCCGTCCACGAACACGTGCACGAACTGCGGCTTGATGTAGCGCAGAATGCGGGTGTAGTGGGTAATTAGCATGACGCCCATGTCGTTCGCCTCGTGTGCACGGTTCACGCCCTCAGACACGATCTTCAGTGCGTCAACGTCCAGACCGGAGTCGGTCTCGTCCAGGATGCCGAACTTGGGCTTGAGCAGCTCAAGCTGAAGAATCTCGTGGCGCTTCTTCTCACCACCGGAGAAGCCCTCGTTCACGTTACGTGCGATGAACGCGGGGTCAATCTCCAGGTTCTTCATGGCTTCCTTAACGTCCTTGGTCCAGGTACGCAGGGAGGGAGCCTGACCGTCCACAGCGGTCTTAGCGGAACGCAGGAAGTTGGACATGGTCACACCGGGGATCTCAACCGGGTACTGCATAGCCAGGAACAGGCCTGCGCGGGCACGCTCGTCCACGCTCATCTCGGTGATGTCCTCACCGTCGAGCAGGATCTGACCGGAATCAACCTGGTACTTGGGGTGGCCAGCAATGGTGGAAGCCAGAGTGGACTTACCGGAACCGTTCGGGCCCATGATTGCGTGAATCTCGCCCGAGTTGATGGTCAGGTTAACGCCCTTCAGGATGGGCTTGGTGGTTTCGTCGTCGAGGATAACCGAGACGTGAAGGTCCTTGATTTCAAGAGTAGACATTGATTTCTCCTGGTAAAGCTTAGTTGTTGCTGAGGGCGAGCTCTGCCTCAAGGGCCTCGGTGAGCTGCTCTTCAAGTTCGGGAACACGAATCTGCTGAATGATCTCGTTCAGGAAGCCGCGCACGACCAGACGGCGTGCCTCAGCCTCCGGAATACCGCGAGCCTGCAGGTACCACAGGTGCTGCTCATCGAGCTGGCCGGTGGTGGATGCGTGGCCGGCGCCCTCAATCAGGCCGGTCTCAATCTCCAGGTTCGGCACGGAGTCGGCGCGGGGGCCAACTTCCAGCAGCAGGTTACGGTTCAGCTCGTAGGTGTCGGTGCCTTCTGCATCCTTACCAATCAGAACGTCACCAACCCATACGGAGTGCGCACCCTTACCCTGCAGCGCGCCCTTGTAGGTCACGCGGGACTTGCAGTTGGGTACGGAGTGGTCCACGAACAGGCGGGACTCAATGTGCTGACCAGCGTCTACGAAGTACAGGCCGTACAGTTCAGTCTCAGCGCCGGGAGCGGTGAACTTGGTGGAGGGGGTCACGCGCACCAGGTCGCCGCCGAGGGACACCACAACGTGCTTGAAGCGTGCGTTGCGGCCCAGCTTAGCGTAGTGTGCGGAGGCGTGGATTGCGTCGTCAGCCCACTGCTGCACGGAAACAACGTTCAGCTCAGCCTCGTCATTCACCACGAACTCAACGTTCTGTGCCAGGACGGTGGAGCCGGTGTGGCGCAGAACCACAACAGCCTTCGAGAAGGGCTTAGCCTCAATCACGATGTGCTGCGCGGCTGCCTCGTTGCCGGTGCCGGTGATGTCGATTTCCACGTGCTCAGCCAGTTCAGCTTCGGCGGGGATGGTCACCACGGTTGCTTCGGTGAAGCTGGACCACGCGTTCGCTGCCACACGGTCCTCAGGGATACCTGCGGAGCCGATGCGTGCATCCTCACGGGAGACGGTCTCAACCTGAACCTGCTCGGGTGCGGTAATCTGCGGTGCCGGTGCGGTGCCGGTCAGCTTCTCCAGGTGCAGGCCGCCCAGACGCTTCAGCGGGGTGAAGCGCCAGTCCTCTTCACGTCCGGTCAGGGGTGCGAAGTCCTCCACGTTGTAGGAGGTCTTACGCTCTGCACGGGATGCTTCGAGTACCTTCTGGACGTTGTTCGGGTTGGAGCCCTGGTGATGTGCCTCGGTGGCACGGTACAGGGTGTCATCGTGGGCGAACTCGGTGGCGAGCTTCTCGCCCTCCTGGTCCATGCCGGGGATGATCGGGGAGTGGTAACCCAGGGTTTCTTCGTTGGTCGGCATTAGCCCACAGATCCTTCCATCTGAAGTTCGATCAGGCGGTTCAGTTCGAGTGCGTACTCCATCGGCAGCTCACGTGCGATGGGCTCAACGAAGCCGCGGACAATCATTGCCATTGCTTCTTCTTCGCTCAGGCCGCGCTGCATCAGGTAGAACAGCTGGTCCTCGGAGACGCGGGAAACGGTCGCCTCGTGGCCCATGGTCACATCGTCCTCGCGGACATCCACGTAGGGGTAGGTGTCGGAGCGGGAGATGGTGTCCACCAGCAGTGCGTCACAGACCACGGAGGACTTGGAGTGCTTAGCGCCCTCACGAACCTGAACCAGGCCGCGGTATGCGCTGCGGCCGCCGTTACGTGCCACGGACTTGGACACAATGGTCGAGGAGGTGTTCGGTGCAATGTGAACCATCTTCGAGCCGGTGTCCTGGTGCTGACCCTCACCCGCGAATGCGATGGACAGGGTCTCACCCTTAGCGTGCTCACCGACCATGTAAACAGCCGGGTACTTCTGGGTGACCTTGGAGCCGATGTTGCCGTCCACCCATTCCATGGTGGCGCCCTCGTGCGCAACCGCACGCTTGGTCACCAGGTTGTAGACGTTGTTCGACCAGTTCTGGATGGTGGTGTAGCGAACGCGTGCGTTCTTCTTCAGCACAATCTCAACCACTGCGGAGTGCAGGGAGTCGGACTTGTAGATGGGGGCGGTGCAGCCCTCAATGTAGTGAACGTAGGAGCCTTCGTCAGCGATAATCAGGGTGCGTTCGAACTGGCCCATGTTCTCGGTGTTAATGCGGAAGTACGCCTGCAGCGGGATCTCCACGTGAACTCCCGGGGGAACGTACACGAAGGAGCCACCGGACCATACGGCGGTGTTCAGCGCGGAGAACTTGTTGTCACCAATCGGGATGATGGAGCCGAAGTATTCCTTGAACAGTTCGGGGTATTCGCGCAGACCGGTGTCGGTGTCAACAAAGATCACGCCCTGCTTCTCCAGGTCCTCACGGATCTGGTGGTACACGACCTCAGACTCGTACTGTGCAGCCACACCCGCGACGAGAGAGTTACGCTCCGCCTCGGGAATGCCCAGACGCTCGTAGGTGGTGCGGATGTCCTCGGGCAGTTCCTCCCAAGAAGCCGCCTGACCCTCGGTCGAACGCACGAAGTACTTGATGTTGTCGAAGTCGATTTCGGAAAGATCCGCACCCCAGGTGGGCATGGGCTTACGCTCGAAGAACTTCAGCGCCTTCAGACGCATATCCAGCATCCACTGGGGTTCGTTCTTCTTTGCAGAGATGTCGCGCACGACATCCTCGTCCAGGCCGCGCTTTGCTACCTGGCCTGCTTCGTCGGAGTCTGCCCAACCGTACTCGTAGTTGCCAATGCCCTCGAGTTCGGGGTTCATCTCCAGGATCTCTGAAATGACGGTGTCGTTGGCGTTCTGCCCAACTTTCTCAGTCATTACGGCCTTTCTTCGATGGTTATTACATTCTCTCCGCCACCTGCCGGATGCAGGCGCGGTAGTTGAGGGGGCTGATGCCGCGCTCAACCACGATGCGTGATGCGGTGTACGCAGTGTGCTTGCGGTGTACACCGCGTGGTTGCAGGCGGGTTTCAGCGTGCGGCTCGCACCCTTGACGGGTTCATCGGGGTGTGCCGCTGGGTACTGCGGTGATTGTTACGCGGAAGATTCCTCCGAAGGTTTCCCTGCGGATTCTTCTTCTTCTGCGTTCTTCTCACTCTCGGCGGTGATACGGTTCAGGGGCACGTGCGTGGTACACACGTGAGCACCCGAAGCCATGGTTGAAAGCCTACGGACATCAACGCCGAGCAGGTCAGAAATAATCCCGGTTTCCTGCTCGCAGAACACTTGGAAGTCTCCAGCGAGGTCGCGTACCGGGCAGTGACCCTGACAAAGCTGAATACTTGCCAGAAGATGCTCGGGAACGGTCCGCCCTGCAGGAGGCGCGGTGACCTGAGCGGTCGCCACGAAACCGTCCTTGCTCATTGCCTCTGCGAGCGCCTGCGCTCGGGCTGCCACATCGTCACCGGCGGCTTCTACGACGGGGCGGTAGCGGGCTTCCATGTCTGCGGCGCGGGCGGAGGCGAAAGCTTCGAGGGCTTCCTGGCCGACCGTGTCGCGGAGCATTTGCAGGGCATTGCGGGCAATGATTAGGTAGTCGTTGCCGAGGCGTTCGTGGCCCTGGGGGGCGATCACGTAGCGGCGGGCGGGTCGTCCAGCTCCGGCGCCGTGCTTTTTGATGGGTGCGACCTCGATCATGTTGTTGGATTCGAGGGCGTCGAGGTGGCGGCGTACCGCTGCGGGGGTGAGGCTGAGGAGCTCACCGAGGGTTGCTGCAGATACGGGGCCATTGTTAAGGACTTCGCGTAGGACGCGGTCCCTGGTGCGTTCTTCTGCCTCGGCTTTGCGCTTGGATGTGCGTGCCGCGGAGGACTTTGTACTGGAAGCACCAGTAGAGCCCGAGGCGGCAGTTCGGGTGCCGTTTCGGGTCTGCGCCTCGTTCATTGAGGCGCGCTGAGGGGTCTTATTCACGGAATACACAAATAAAGTATGTCCTAATTAGTTTTTCTTTGGCTAGTTAGGTACCCCTACTTGCTAGCTTTTCTACCTTAAAGCGAACTTTTGGGTCATGATGAGTGTGCCTTAAACGTGAGTTAGGGCATAAGATGAAGGGGCACACACGCTCATCCTCGAAAAAATCGAAAGTGACTGTCTATGGAGACCACCACCGCGGGCCAGCAGGACCACCCGGGGCGTGCATCCGCCGTGTCAACGGCACACGCTGAGCACCACACGGAGCCCAGCGCCTCCCCCACCGCACGACGACGCATCATCACCGAAGAACCGGCGCTCAGCATTAAAGACCTCATCAAAGAGTTCAAACCGTCACGCGCCTTCCGCACCAAATACCCCGAACGGCTCACCGCCAGCGGGCTCTACCGCGCCGTCAACAAGGTCAACCTGCGCGTCTTCCCCGGCGAGGTGGTCGTCCTCCTCGGAGCCAACGGCGCCGGCAAAACCACGACCCTCGCCTGCGCGCAGGGTCTGCTCAAACCCACCCGCGGTACCGTGCGCCTCCTCGGAGAAAACCCGCTGCAGGCGGACCCGGAACTGCGCGCCAAGGTCGGCATTATGCTCCAGGACGGCGGCCTACCCAACGCCATGCACCCTATCCCGCTGCTGGAACACATCTCGACCATGTACACCGACCCGTGCCCGGTCGAAGAGCTGGCAGAACGCCTCGGCATTGATACCTTCAACGGCACCACGATTCGCCGCCTTTCGGGCGGTCAGAAGCAGCGTGTCTCCCTTGCCGCCGCCCTCATTGGCCGCCCGGACGTGCTCTTCCTCGACGAGCCCTCCGCGGGCCTGGACCCGCAATCCCGCAACGTCGTCTTCGACATCATTCGTGAACAGCGTGAACTCGGCACCGC
>ERZ772910.358-NODE-358-length-27436-cov-8.002483_pt1 | contig 27436 bp, 20 predicted proteins | sample MGYA00511357_ERZ772910 | MGnify/ENA primary metagenome ERZ772910 (study PRJEB29015, sample SAMEA2738096) | human oral metagenome | biome: human oral; feature: human-associated habitat; material: saliva | place: China | collected 2193 ... | reverse complement strand
CGGATCCGCTCGAGACCTACCACACCTCCCCCCACCTGTTCACCGACCTGGACATCCCGGAGGGCACGACGGGTCGTCTGCCGCGCGCCAAGCGCACGCGCGCCGGCCTGGACGCCGAGGTTCTCGAGGACCTGGGTGGCTCCGCTCCCCGCTCCGAGGGACGAGGCCGGGGCGGCTCGCGTGGTGGCTCGCGTGGTGGCCGTGGTCGTTCGTCGCGCGGCTCCTCCTCCGACGCGTCGCGTTCGCGCGGGTCGCGTCGCGGCTCCCAGGACGGCGATCGCACGCTGAACGCCGGCAAGGGCGGCCGCTCCGACCGCGGCACGCGCGGCCGTGGCCGCGGCGAGCACTCGCCGCGTTCCGATTCCGGTTCCGGTTCGGCTGGTTCTTCTTCCGAGCGTGCGCCCCGCGCCCGCAAGCGCATCCGCCGCCGCAAGGGCGGCGAGTGAGGCGATAGCGCCGCGTTGATACGACATGAGGAGGGGTCCGAGCCGCGAGGCTTGGGCCCCTCCTCTGTGTGTGGCGAAGCGACGAGCATGATTGCAGCGTTTTGCTGGCACCGGTGTCACTGATAGCCGCACACGTGTAGCCCACCAACTGACCGCACTGCTCTGTTGGCACATTGGGGGTGCAGGTTCGCGGGTGTCGTCAGCCTCGTTGTAGGCCAGATGCTCTCTTCGCATGTTTGGGCCGCAGGATTCGACCTGATCGGGAACCTTCAACCCGTTGGGGAAGATTCAACCCGATCGGAAGCGGTTGAATCTTCCCGATCGGGTGTAGCGCCTCATCGATAACGATCTTTATCGCAGATCTGGCGCTCATCCACATCCCCTGCCCGTGTTCTACAAGCCCAGACCGCGCAGCAGTGCACCCGTTACGTCGCGATGCACCCCTTACGTCGCGATACACCCGATCAGAAGGGGTGTAATGCCTACGGATCGGGTGCACCGCCCACACCAACAAGCCTAACCGCGGATACGCACACCTCCCCATGGGCAGGCATTGCACCACTGGGCGTGTGCGCACGTTGTTGAGGGTTTGTTTATGCGGCTGTGGTCCAGGCCGCTCATTGTTGCTGGGATTGGCGTAGTGCCGCAGGGACCAGAGGGGGCCCGGCCGCGGTGCTGGTGGGCGATGGTGGCGCCGCACCTCCGGTGTGGAGGACACCGGGGGGCCAGGCCACGGTGCCGGCGGGCGGCGGCAGGGCCTGGCCGGGCTTCGAGAAGACACGCCGAGCCAATCATCAGTACATCCAGCTCCACTTGTGTGGAGGGCGCCGGAGGGTCCGGAGGGCCAGGGCGGGCTTCGAGATCGACCACTCCGAGCCACAGGCTCGCGTGTGGCGATCTCGCGGGCGGCCGGGCCCTACGGCGCCTAGAACACCAGCGGGACAACAAGCAACACAAAGCCGCCCGGCCCCTGTGGGGCCGGGCGGCTCACGCGTCAGGCCGCTAGGCGGCTCTCAGCGAAGGTTTCAGCGCATCTGGGTGCCGTCGGAGCCCAGGCGCTGGCAGGCCTCGACGACGCGGGCGGCCATGCCGGCCTCGGCCGACTTGCCCCACGTACGCGGGTCGTACTGCTTCTTCACGCCGACCTCGCCGTCGATCTTGAGGACGCCGTCGTAGTTGCGCAGCATGTGGTCAACGACCGGGCGGGTGAACGCGTACTGCGTGTCGGTGTCGACGTTCATCTTGATGACGCCGTTGGCGACAGCGGTGGCGATCTCCTCGGCGGTGGAGCCGGAGCCGCCGTGCATGACCAGGTCGAAGGGACGGTGGTCGAGGCCGAAGTGCTCAGCGACCTCCTTCTGGATGGTGCCGAGCAGCTCGGGACGCAGCTTCACGTGGCCGGGCTTGTAGGCGCCGTGCACGTTGCCGAAGGTCAGAGCGGTGATGTAGCGGCCGTTCTCGCCGAGGCCCAGGGCCTCAACGGTCTTGATGCCGTCTGCGGTGGAGGTGTAGAGCTTCTCGTTGATCTCGCCAACGACGCCGTCTTCCTCGCCGCCAACAGCGCCGACCTCGATCTCGAGGATGGTGTTGGCCTTGACGGACATGGCGAGCAGTTCCTTCGCGATCTCGAGGTTCTCGTCGAGCGGGATCGCGGAACCGTCCCACATGTGGGACTGGAAGGTGGGGAGCTTGCCGTCGGCAACCTGGCCGGCCTCGATCTCGAGGAGGGGGCGGACCCAGGAGTCGATGTTCTGCTTGGCGCAGTGGTCGGTGTGCAGAGCCACGGTGATGCCGTAGTTCTTGGCGACCTCGTAGGCGTAGGCGGCGAGGGCCAGAGAGCCGGTGACGCGGTTCTTGATGGTGGAGCCGGAGCCGTACTCGGCGCCGCCGACGGACACCTGGATGATGCCGTCGGACTCGGCCTCGGCGAAGCCCTGGAGGGCGGCGGTGATGGTCTGGGACGAGGTCACGTTAATCGCGGGGTAGGCGAACTTGCCATCCCGTGCGCGATTCAGCATCTCTGCGTAGACCTCAGGGGTTGCGATAGGCACTTGGAGCCTCCTAATCGAGTGACAGTTTTGTCGAGATCGATTCTCTCACATTTTGTACGTGTGGGGAGGGGCAGGAAGTCCCGTTTGGACGGTTTTCTTCCAGCCCCTCCCCTGTCGTTATGCGTCGGTTGACACCTCTGTTATGTGTCAGTTGGCGTGACCGACGCGGACTCCGAGTTCGGCGACAGACATGACGTCGGTAAGGGTCTCCGCGACGTCACCCTGCGCATTCGTGCCACGGAATCGGAGGTAGGAGCCGTTGCCGGCGACGGGGATGTCGACGGTACCGGGGACGTTCGCCAGCGAGGTGGCGAGGGCGGGGTTGCCCTGTGCGTCCGGTTTGCTCTTGTTGTCGCCCTGACCCTTGAGGCCGTCAAAGCTACCGGCGAGGTAGATCTGGACGTCCTTGGCGCGGCCCGAGGCCTTGGGACCGTCACCGGCGCGAGGCGTGTAACTGAGCGCACAGACGTCGTATCCGGTGCTGCCGTCACCGATCTTCAGGTCGATCCAGTGCGGCCACTTGCGGGCGGTGTCGGTCTCGGGCAGCTTGGCGTTGTTGGCGTCGATGTACTGGGAGTGCCAGTAGGTCGAGGGGTCACCGTCGGTGGCCTTGTATTCCTCGCCATACTCCCAGCGGGTTTCGACGGAGTCGGCGGCCACGGCCTCGGCCTTAATGCGGGGACCGCACACGCCGACGAGGCCTTCGCTGGCCACGGTCTTCTGGCCGGCGTAAGAGACGTCGACTGTGAAGGTCGCTTCACCGAATTCGGTGGTGGGGCGCGCCCAGAACTTCACGACGCGGGTCTCGCCGGGGGCGAGGCGGTCGATGGGCTGGGGGCCGTTGGCGAGGACCCAGGAGTTGGAGACCGAGGGGGTCAGGTGGATGCCGGTGACCTCTGCCGTGCCCTTGTTGGTGACGGAGACATTGAGGACGCTTTCGCCCCAGTTGTCGTCGCCGATGATGGGCAGGGAGGTGCGGTCCATGCCGGACAGGGCGTTCTTCGGGTACGCCTCGTCGCCCTCACGCGCGATGCTCACGTCGAGGGCCGAGGAGGCCTGGGAGGTGAGGGTGAAGACCGAGCCACTGCCGACAATAACGTCGAGGGGCAGCTGCGCGACGGTGCCTTCGGCGGTCTTTTCACCGCCGTTGGGACGGCGAGACAGGTAGCCGGAGTCAATGACGCTCAGGTACTGGTTGGCCATGGCGTTACGCAGACGGAAGCCGTCGCCGACGGGTTCTGCGACCCACTTCTGGGGGTTACGCGTCGCGTAGTCGCTCTGGGCCGTGGGGGTGAACTTCTGGCTTGCGTCGGCGCACGCGTAGGCGACCACCGGGTGGCCGGGGGTAGTGGACACGTGGGTCTCAGAGTTGGGGGTGTCTTCGGAGTAGACGGCGAGGCAGCGGTTCGAGTTGACCGAGCGGATCTGGTAGTAGCCGTCGGGGGTGGCAACGAACTCCCAGTTGTCAGAGGATGCGCCCACGGTCGGGGTGCCGCCCGTCACGCTGAGGCCTTGTCCGTCGGCCAGTGTGATCGTGTACTGGCCGGGAGTGAGGGTGTCACGGGTGGGGTCGGTGTAGGTGGAAGGTTCGCCGAGCGCGTCAATGCGAGCCTTGAAGGCCTGCGCATCAGGGTCAGCCTTCGGGGTCTTGCCATTCCAGAACATCTGAGCGCCGTAGCGCAGGCCGTCGGCGATCCACGCCTCGGTTTCATGGTCGGTCACCTTGCCGTGACCTCCCTGCCAGATGGAGACCTTGCCGCCGCGGATGGAGGCGTCGGGCACCGCGTAACCTTCGTTCTGGTAGAACGAGTTCATCGTCCACTTTCCGTACACGCCGTCGAGGCCCTGCACCTGCATGACGTAGGAGGAGGGCTGATCACGGTAGTAGTACAGGGCGGAGGACGCGCTCACGAGGGTGTATCCGGCGTCGACGAGGTCCTTAGCGGGCAGGCCTCGGTTGGCATCCTTCTGGCTGGACTCGCCCTTGGCCCAGTATTCGATGATGACGTCCTTGTCGATGGGAATGCGCGAAATGTCGGCAATGCCGTCGTTCCACAGGCGCAGCGTGCCGCCGCGCGACTTGACGTGCGCGTTGACCTTGTTGATGAAGTCATTGAAGGCCGCGTCGAAAGTCATCGACTGGTCACCGTAGGAGGCACGGACCTGACCGAGAAAATTGGTGAACTCTCCGGGTCCCTGCTTGAAGAAGAACTCGTCGGCACCCATGTGCCATTCGGTGGAGCCGAACGCGTCCATGTATTCGTCGATGAGGTCGAAGTAGAACTGCTGGGCGGCGGGGTCGATGAAGTTGAGGTGGTTGGCGCTCTTCGTGCCAGAGTCGTCGGCGACCTGGAACTGCGGGAAGTTGCCGAGGATGGTGCCGGTGTGGCCGGGAGCGTTGAGGAGCGGGACGACGCGGACGCCGACCTCGTGGCCGTGCTCGACGATGGCCTTGACTTCCTCCTTCGTGTCGTAGGAGAAGGAGGTGGTGGCCGGGTACTTGTCGGACTTGATGCGCAGCTCGAGGGACAGGTAGTTCATCTTCAGGTCGGACATGCGGTCGATCTGTCGGTTGATCCAGTCCGGCGTGATGTGGGTGCCGCACGCGCACAGGGTGACGCCGCGATCAGGGAAGCGCGGGATGTCGGTGATGCTACCGGTGGGCACGGTTCCCTTGCCCGAGCGAACTGCCTGCTCGAGGGTGCGGGCACCCCACAGGAGGCCGGCGCGGGTGGCGGCCACGACCTGGGCACCGTTTCCGGTGACGGTCAGCTGGTAGCCCTCATCGCCGAGGGTTGATTGAGACGGGTCGATTGTCAGGCTGACGGCGTTGGTTGAGGGGCAGCACCGGTACCGTCGGTGATGCCGGTAATGCCGGAGTCGGCGAGGGCGCGGCTCAGCAGGGCGCTGACTCCGGCGGCTTCGGCGGAGTCAGTGTGAACGATCTGCAGACCGCCTGCGGGGGCCACGTGCCCGAGGCCGGGGTCCAGCCTTCGAGGGACGGGATGGTTTCGGGAACCTGGGTGGCCGCCTGCGCGTTCAGATGGGATGTCAGGGGATGAGGCCCGCGGCGACGAGGGCGCACACGGACGTGAGGATGAGCGCGACTTTCGCTCGGGTGCGTGCGAGCCGTGGTACTCGCACATGGTGTGGTGATGACTGAAGCATTAATTCTCCTGTTCGGCTCTTTGCTTCCACGCAAACTATCCAAAGTGCAAATAAAAATGGGTAAGAGATACCCATTCCATCGAGCCTTTGGAGCACCAATGCTATCGACACTTACTGCTCAAATACAATACCGACGGTCAGATTACACTTACTATGAAACTCGGAAAAAACCCATAGAAAATGCCGAAAACGTGACATTGTCAGGCCTGCTTGATCGCTCCTAAACGTGAGGCGTGCGCCCACATGACAATGGCGGCGGCGTGTCCGACGTTCATCGAGCGCGTCGATCCCCGCTGGGTGATGGCGACGACGACCTCGCAGGCGGCCAGCATCTCCTCACTAAGGCCAGACGCCTCGGACCCGAAGACCAGGCAGGCGCGCTCGGGCAATACGGCCCCTTCAAGGGCGACGGAGCCGTCTACATTGTCGACGCCGACGAGGGCCAGGCCCTCACGCTCGCAGTGCTCGACGAGTTCGCTCACCTGCGCGCGGTGATCCACCGGCAGGTATCGGTCGGTCACCATGGCGCCGCGTCGGTTCCAGCGCTTGCGGCCCACGACGTGGACGCGGCGCGCGCCAAGCGCGTTGGCCGTGCGCACGATGGAACCGATGTTGAAGTCGTGGTCCAGGTTCTCCACGGCCACCTCGAAGGGAAGCGAGCGGGCGGCGACGTCCTCGCGAATCGCCTCCATCGTCCAGTAGCGGTATCGGTCCTCGACGTTGCGCCGATCCCCGTGCTCCAGGAGCTCCCGGTCATAGTGCTCGCCAACCGGCCAGGCGGCCTGCCCACCCGGCCACGGACCGACCCCCACCTGCGCGCGCGAACCAGCCCCGGCCTCGTACGCCTCAGTGTCCCCAGAAACCGCGCCTTGCCGCGCGATGTCACACCCGTTTTCCAACTCGTTCACAGATCCCACCCTAGCGGGAACGTAGAATGGAGGCATGAATCCGCTGATGAACGAACCAACAGCACTCAGTGAGTTGCCGCCCGTGAGCGCGTGGCTCTCCGACATGGACGGCGTCCTGGTCAAGGAGAACCGCGCACTGCCGGGCGCCAACGAATTCCTGGCGGCACTGCGCGCCAACAACATTCCGTTCCTGGTCCTCACCAACAACTCGGTGTTCACCAACCGCGACCTCTCGGCGCGCCTGGCGAACTCGGGCCTGGACATCCCCGAGGAGAACATCTGGACCTCCGCGAACGCGACGGCCGCCTTCCTCCAGCAGCAGTCCCCCGGCTCGACCGCGTACGTCATCGGCGAGGCCGGCCTGACCACCGCGATCCACGCCGCCGGATACGTCATGACGGAGACGGACCCCGAGTACGTGGTGCTCGGCGAGGTGCGTTCCTACGACTTCCGCGCCCTCACCCAGGCGATCCGCTTCATCGAGGGCGGCGCGAAGTTCATCGCGACGAACCCCGACGTGTCGGGCCCCTCCGACGAGGGAACCCTGCCCGCGTGCGGTGCGATCGCCGCGATGATCACGGCGGCCACCGGCAAGCAGCCCTACTTCGTGGGCAAGCCGAACCCGGTCATGATCCGCGCCGGCCTGAACACGATCGGCGCCCACTCGGAGCGCGCCGCGATGGTCGGCGACCGCATGGACACCGACGTTCGCGCCGGCGTCGAGGCGGGCCTGCGCACCCACCTGGTGTTGTCCGGCTCCACGGCGCGCGAGGACATCTCCAGATACCCGTTCCGCCCCTTCGGCATCCACGAGGGCATCGGCGATCTCATTGAGCTCGTCGAGGCGGCCCACTGACCCACTCCGTCCCGGAAAGGAACCCCCATGACCAACGATTCCCACAAGGCGCGCCTGGCCACCCTCGTCCAGGAGCTCTCCGTCATTCATGAGAAGGTCACCCTGGCGTCGGGCCGCGAGTCCGACTTCTACGTCGACATGCGCCGCTCGACGCTGCACCACGAGGCGGCTCCCCTCATCGGCCACGTCATGCTGGATCTCCTGGAGGAGTCTGGCTTCGCGGTGGGCGAGGAGTACGTGGCCGTGGGCGGCCTGACGATGGGCGCCGACCCCGTCGCGACCGCGATGCTGCATGCGGCGGCTTCGCGCGGCCTCGACCTGGACGCCTTCGTCGTGCGCAAGGCGGCCAAGGATCACGGCATGAAGCGCCGCATCGAGGGCCCGGATGTCGTCGGCAAGAACGTCGTGGTCCTGGAGGACACCTCCACGACGGGCGGTTCCCCGCTGGAGGCCGCGCTCACGCTGCGCGAGGCAGGCGCGAACGTCGTCGCCGTCGCGGTGATCGTGGATCGCGCGACCGGCGCGAAGGAGCGCATCGAGGCCGAAGGCTTCCCGTACTTCTACGCGCTGGGCCTGGAGGATATTGGCCTGGCCTGATCCTTTCCGTCCATCGACGAGGCCGGGGCTGGGTTCTGCGCGAACCTGGCCCCGGCCTCGTTATCGTCTGAGCGCCCTCACATGTGGGGCACGGCGCGCATGGCGCGCGCGGTGACCCAGCGAGGGGCGATCTTCATGATGCCCATGGCGACCTTGTAGGTGGCTGTGGGGGTGATGTGAATGCGCCCGGCGCGCACGGCGTCGAGGGCCTCGGTGACGACACGCTCGGGGCTGGCCATGAGCCAGGACGGCATGCCGCTCATATCAACGCCGACGCGGTCGAAGAAGGGCGTATCGACGGGACCGGGGCACACGACGGTGGCGGTGATGCCCGACCCCGCGAGTTCGGCGGCCAGGCCTTCGGTGAAGGCGACGACCCAGGCCTTGTGCGCGGAGTAGGTGCCAGCTCCCGTACGCGAGGCGACGGAGCCGACGTTGAGGATGGCGCCGCGTCCGCGCGAGCGCATGGAGATACCGGCGTGGTGGGCCAGCGTCATGACGGCGCGGACCATGACGTTCAGGCCGTTGATTTCGTTCTCGAGGCTATTGTCGAGGAACGCGCTTCCCAGGCCGAATCCCGCGTTGTTGACGAGGAGGTCGACGGGGCGCACGTCCGGCTTCTCGGTGTCCGCGGGGCCTCCGACGTCGAGGCGGGCGGCGACGCGCGCGCAGCCCGCCTCGGTGGACAGGTCGGCGGCGATGACCTCGGCGCGCACGCCCGCGACGTTTGCGAGCGAGGCCGCGAGCGCTGCCAGGGCATCCTCGCGGCGCGCGACGAGCACCAGGTCGTGGCCTGCGGCGGCCAGCTGCCAGCAGAATTCTTCACCAATCCCGGAGGTTGCTCCGGTCACAAGCGCGGTTCCCATGGGGGAAGTCTAGCGCGCTCGCGTGGGGGTAGCACGAAGCCGGGGCGGGCTCGCGCACGTATCGCGAGCCCGCCCCGGCCTGCTGTTTTATCGCGTGCGGATCAGGAATCCGGCTCCGCCGCCGGCGAGGGCCGCCGGGATGAGGAGGAGGAGCAGCCAGTAGGGGCTCCAGCCTCCCGAGCGTCCAGCGTCGGTCGCCGCCGCGATGGGCAGCGAGGCGGCCGCGTCGCTGGTGCCCACCGAGGGGGCTCCGGCGGCGCCGGACTGGGCGCTCTCACCGCTCTGGGCACCGCTTTGCGGGCTGGCACTCGCAGACGGGGTCGCGGCGGGTGCCGCCTTGGGGGCGGTGACCGGGGTGGCGCCACCCGAGGAGGTCGTGGCGCCCGATCCACCGCGCGAGGCGGCTCCGGAACTCAGGACTGCCTGCGTACCCGGGGCGCCCGCGCCGGATGCGGAGGCTGCGGGGCGGGTTGCACTCGAGAGCACTCCCCTGGCCACGGCCTTGTTTCCGGAAGGAGCTGCGGGTGCAGCTGCCGGGGACCCTCCCGGGCGAGAGCTCGGAGCGGGCACCGGGGCAGCGCTCGGCTCGGGAGCGGGAGTCGGCTCAGGAGCGGGAGTCGGCTCAGGCGCAGGTGCCGGGTCAGCGCTCGGCTCAGGAGTCGGCTCAGGCGCAGGAGTCGGTTCGGGAGCGGGAGTCGGCTCAGGCGCAGGTGCCGGGTCAGCGCTCGGCTCGGGAGCCGGCGTCGGCGCGGGAGCGGGCGCAGGAGTCGGTTCGGGTTCCGGCGTCGGCGCGGGGCCCGGCGAGGGCGTCGGGACCGGCTCGTCGCCCGGGGTGGGTGCGGGCTGGTCGTTGTGGTGGCCGGAGCGGACCACGACGGTGAAGGACTGCGGCTCGGCGAGGACGCGCTCGCCGCTGCGGGCGCCCACCTCGATGCGGTAGGTTCCGGGTGCGCTGAACACCCAGTTGCCGTGCATGTGCGTGGACTCGGTCGTGTGGACCACCCCGTCGCCCGCGGCCGAGTCGAAGTGGATGCGCGCGCCGGTTCCGAAGGTGCCGCCCTGGAAGAAGGCGACGCGAGCGCCCTGGGGGGCCTCGGCCAGGTGCAGGGTCAGGTCCGCGCCCTCGGGCAGGGCGGCGTAGTCGATGCCTTCGGTGGACAGGCCGGGCCACACGATGTCGCTGTTTTGCGTTTCGGGCAGCACGTAGGTGGCGGTGCCCACCGGGCCGAGCACGTCGTAGCTCGCGTCCGACAGGGAGGCCGGGCGCACGAAGCGCGCGTTGGGTCCGACGGACAGGGTCGTGGAGGACAGGGTGCGCAGCACGGAGGTGCGCGCGTTGGTGAGCGAGTCGTCCTTGACGGCCAGCCCGTAGGTGGTGCCGTTCTCGCCGGCCGCCTGGGTCAGGCGCACGTCCAGGTGTCCGCGGCCGATCTCGACGGGGTCGGTCAGCAGTGACGAGGCCGGGGCCGGGTTGTCTCCTCCACCGGGGTTGGGCGCGGGCTCAGGGCTGGGCGCAGGATCGGGGGTCGGGTCGGGTGCGGGCTCGGGTTCTACGGGAGCCGGGGAGCCGTCACGCATCTTGAGCGTGGCGGTCAGACCCACGTGGTCGCCAACGGTGACGTCGGAGGCATCAGCAACCGTCATGACCGCGTCGGAGAGGGGGTGGGGGCGCAGGACGACGCGCATGTACATGGGGTCGGATTGGCACACGCCCAGGTCCTGGGTCTTCGTGTCCATGCCGCCGGCCCCCAGCGTGCCTTCCATCGAGCACCAGGGGCTGAAATCCCACTTGGATTCGAGGAACTCGATCTTGTAGGTGGCGCGCAGGTTGGGGTCTGCCGCCTTGACGGTGGCCGTGTACTGGTCGGTCGTGCCGGGGATCAGGTCGTAGGAGACGTCGACGCGGCGCGAGGCCACGGGCAGGCGGTCGGGGTTCCACTCGGGAGCGGGGTCGGGGTTGGAGGGTCCCAGGATCGTGTCGGATCCGCCGACGGTGACGGGCTCAGTGTCCTTCTGGGAGTAGTACGCGGCCTGGGAGACCCAGCGGGCGGAGGCGGAATCGGAGGGGATGTAGATCGCCTGGACGGCCGCCGCGTCCGCGCCGAGCAGCTCGGAGACGGTTGCGCGACCGCCCTCAACCACGGCCTCGGTGAGGAAGTAGCCGTTGACGGTGATCCACGCGCGTCCCGTGTCGGTGGGAACGCCCGTGTCGAGCGTGATGTCGGTGAGGTAGTTGTCGCCGGGATGTTCACGCTCGGTGTGGTGGGACAGGGTGAGCGTGGGTGTGGCGGCGTTGCCGTCGGTGCGCTCTGCTCGGGCCGCGTTGTAGGCGGACACAATGTCCTTGATCGTGCCGTCGGCGGGGTTCGCACCGCCAACCTGCCAGACCAACGGGGTGATCGGCGAGGAGTAGAGGGCGGTGCCGTCGGCGCTGCGCGCGGTCATCTTGTAGTTCGCGACGTAGCGGCCGGGCTGGGTGAAGGTCGTGTACAGGTGCGTGTGGCGGGGGTTGTAGACGGACCGGTAGGCGGTGTCATGGCTGGAGAGGAAGCGGTTGACGCTGTCACCGTTGTCGATGAACATCTCCATGCGGCCCGGGCCGTCGACGCTGATGAGGTCGAGCGTGTAGGTCTCACCCTCGAACTTGTCCATGTCTCCGATCTCGCCGGCGCCCAGGCCCGCCCAGATGGGCGTGTTGCCGGGGCCGGGGGTCTGGGGGGCGGCGTTCAGGACGCTTCCTTCGGCGCCGAGGAATGACAGGTCGGGACGCTTGGCGGGAACGACGAGCTGCGATTTGGCCTCGTCCTTCTCGCCGGTGCCGGTCCACGCCTTGGGGATCCACAGGGCGGTCTTTTCCATCGGTAGGTTGATGGTGTTGAGGCTAAAGCTGTTGGTATCGTCGTGCCAGACGGGGATGGGTGCATCCACGTGCTGTCCGGTGACGATCCAGTCCTTGTCCTGGTCGGGCCCGGCCCACGCGGTAGCGGGGGTCAGCGCCAGGAAGAGGGCCAGCGCCGCGGTGCTGACGCGTCGCAGGTATGACATAAGGGTGCCTTTTCTAGCTATGTTGTAGATGAGAATCATTATCACTATAGACAATCGGTCCGACAACCGCACGTCACCGCGCGCGTTTCACACGCGTTTCACGCGACCAGTACCCCGTCCCCCAGCTAGGCTCGACCCCATGAGATTCGCGACCTGGAACGTCAACTCCATCCGCACGCGCGTTGACCGCGTCATCGCCTTCCTCGAGCGCTCAAGCACCGACGTGCTCGCCATGCAGGAAATCAAGTGCCGCCCCGACCAGTTCCCCACCGCCCCCTTCGAGGAGGCCGGCTACCACGTCGCCATCCACGGACTCAACCAGTGGAACGGCGTCGCCGTGGCCTCGCGCCTGCCGATCCTCGACATCCAGGACCACTTCCCCACCCAGCCTGCCTTCGGCGACCCGGCGGTCGTCGAGGCCCGTGCACTCGGCGTCACCATCGACACGACCGACGCCCTCCCGCGCGAGGATGGGCAGGCCTCGTCCATGACGATCTGGAGCCTGTACGTGCCCAACGGGCGCGAGCTCACCCACGCGCACTACGCCTACAAGCTCGAGTGGCTCGCCAACCTCGCCGAGCAGGGCCGCGGCTGGCTTGCCGACCCGGAGGCGCTCATTGCGCTGGTCGGCGACTGGAACGTCGCTCCCCTGGATGAGGACGTGTGGGACATGGCCGTCTTCGAGGGCTCAACCCACGTGTCCGCCCCCGAGCGCGAGGCCTTCGCCGCCTTCGCGTCCGACGGCTGGGTTGAGGTCACGCGAGGCCGCGTCACGAACTACACCTACTGGGACTACCAGAAGCTACGTTTCCCCAAGAACGAGGGCATGCGCATCGACTTCGCCTACTGTTCCCCGGCGCTCGCCGCGCGCGTGAGCGGCGCACTGATTGATCGGGACGAACGCAAGGGCAAGGGCGCGTCCGACCACGTGCCCGTCATCATCGACGTCGACTGAGGGACCGGACGAGGCGTGGGCGAGCCCCGCAACGCGTCGAGGCCTGGGCACGTGCCCAGGCCTCGATTCGTCGCGATTAGGCGTGTTCGCGCGCGAGGGACAACAACGACGCGTTGAGGGCCGACCAGTTGTCGTGGTGCCACGGCCCGAAAGGCTCGGCACCCACGAAAGCGGCGCTGGCTCCCAGGTCGCGGTCCGCCCACACGAAGGAGCCGGACTGGCCGAAGTGCCCGATGGTACGCGGGGAGGCATCGGGCGCGGTCCAGTGCGGCGACTTGTCGCCGCGAATCTCCACGCCGAGGCCCCACGGGCAGGGTGTGACACGCCCGTAGCCGGGCACGACGCCGGCGAGCGTCGGAAACTGTGAGAGTCCCGCGAGGGCGGCCAGCGGCGCGCTCACCAGAGTCGGACGGGCGAGCTCAGCACCGAAAAGGCTCACGTCGGCGGCGCTCGCAACACCCGCATGAGCGGGACTACCCGGGATGTCCGCGGAACCCATTCCAAGCGGGTCAAACACCGTCTGGCGTACCCACTGAGCGACCCCCATTCCGCTCGCCTCAGCCACGACCTCGCCGAGGATATCGAAGCCCTCGTTGGAGTAGATGCGGCGCTTCCCGGGAGCGGCGACAGGACGCCTCCCCTCGAAGGGCAGGCCCGAGGCATGGGCGAGCAGGTGGCGAACCGTGGCCCCCTCAGGACCCGCAGGATCATCGAGGGAGATCAGGCCTCGTTCGACCGCGACCAGCACCGACCACGCGACGATCGGCTTGGTGACAGACGCGAGCGGGAACGCGCGATCAACATCGCCGCGCGAGTAGACGACGTCGCCCCCGACGCGAAGGACGAGGGCGACATCGAAAGAAGGTAGCGGGCCGATCACGCGGTGGTGGCTTCCGGAGCCGCGGCTACGGCGGCGGCTTCTGCTGCTGCCGTGGTCTTCTCGCTGATCTTGCGCAGCGTGCGGGCATAGACTTCCGCGACTTCCTCGGGCACGGAGGCACCGAGCTGGAGGACGTAGTGCGCCGGCAGGTGCAGGAGCTGCACGCACACGGCCAGGAAGTCCGCGACGAACTCGCGAGCGTCGATGGGTTCGTCGTTGTAGCGAGCCGACACGACGGAGCCATACCAGTAGCGGATCAGGATCTTTGCCAGGGTGCGAGGAATCGTACCGATGTCGGCACCCTCGTCCTCGACGAAAGCGGTGATCATCGAGGTGAGAGCTTCCTCCATCTGCTGCGTACGGTACTTGTAGTGCGCGTGCGCAGGATGAGTCTCCGACGAGGACTCCGCCCACAGGACGCAGTCCAGGGCGATGGCCGCATCCGCGCCGGGCTTCATAGCGAAACGCATCTCCCCGACGGCCCAGTCAACGAACGAACTGGCGGTGATGCCGCCCTCGTCGAATCCGCCTTCCGCCTCCTCGTTAATGGAGACGTCGAAGAGGGCGTTCATCTCCTCGTGACGCTGGATCGCGCTGCGCAGGATCGCTTCCTTGGAAGGGAAGTGATAGACGACGGCGGGGTGGGAAATACCGACTCGACGACCGAGGTCACGCAGAGAGAAGCCGTTGTAGCCTCGCTCCGCGATCAGAACCATCGCTGCCGAGAGGATGGATTCACGCGTCGCCTGTCCTACGGAATAGGCTCCACGGGCCTTCCTCTGCGTTGTCATATCATCTCCTGCTGTTGCGGACATCACATACCGTTAGTCCGAAATACACACTGGTATTCAGTGTAGCGCGCAATCTCAGGGTTTATCAACATTCATGACAAGCCCGTCAAAGGTTGCATTAATGTCAACTGTCACGTTCTGCCCGTCCTGCACATCCCCCGCAAGCAGGAGAACAGCCAGTCGATCGCCGATTTCGCGCTGAATTAAGCGGCGTAGCGGGCGCGCCCCAAAGGCAGGATCATACCCCACGCGCGTGAGCCAACCGCGCGCCGCTTCGCTAACTGTCAAGTTGATACGCCTATCACGCAGGCGGGACTGAAGTGCAGCAACCAGCAGGTCAACGATCTCACCCAGATTTTCGCGGGTCAGAGCGTCAAACATGACAGTTTCGTCCAACCTATTGAGGAACTCTGGCCGGAAACTCGACCGGACGACAGACATGACTGCATCCCGTTTTTCCTCGGTCGTCAAGTCTTGGTTCACCAGGAACTGTGATCCCAAGTTAGACGTGAGAATTAAAATGGTATTGCGGAAGTCAACAGTCCGACCCTGGCCATCAGTGAGACGCCCGTCATCCAAAACCTGCAAAAGGATGTCGAAAATCTCAGGGTCAGCTTTCTCAACTTCATCGAGCAAGACCACAGAATATGGCCGACGACGCACTGCTTCGGTCAGCTGACCACCCTGCTCGTAGCCGACGTACCCCGGAGGGGCACCGACCAGGCGGGCAACCGAATGCTTCTCGGAGTACTCCGACATGTCGATGCGCACGATCGCGCGCTCATCATCGAAGAGAAACTCCGCGAGCGACTTAGCCAGCTCGGTCTTACCCACACCCGTGGGTCCCAGGAACAGGAAGGAACCAGTCGGACGATTCGGATCCGACAGCCCCGCACGCGAGCGCCGAACAGCGTCGGACACCGCACGCACAGCATCCTTCTGCCCGATGAGCCGCTTACCCAACTCGGTTTCCATGTGCAGGAGTTTGTCTGTCTCAGTTTGAAGGAGCTTACCCGTGGGAATTCCGGTCCACGCCTCGATCACCTCTGCAATCTCCGCGGGACCGACCTTCTCCGCAATCATCGGCTCCTCATCGCCCTGAGCTTCCTGATCCTCAGCCTGCGCCTCGGCCTCGGCAATCTGACGCTCAACGGAGGGGATCTCGCCGTTCTGCAGACGACCGGCTTCCTCCCAGCGTCCCTCGCGAACCGCCAGGTCGAGCTGGGTACGCAGCGTATCCAGCTGGACGCGCAGGTCGCCGACACGGTTGTGCCCAGCCTTTTCAGCCTCCCAGCGCGCAGTGAGGGCGCGCAGGCTCTCCTCACGGTCCGCCAAGTCAGCACGCAGCTTGCTGAGGCGATCCTGGGTGGCTTCGTCGAGGCCCTCCGGGTCGGACTCGGTCAGATAGGACTCCTCCATGCGGAGGCGATCCACGCTGCGGCGCAGCTCATCGATCTCAACCGGCGAGGAGTCCAGCTCCATGCGCAGGCGAGATGCGGCCTCGTCAATCAAGTCGATCGCCTTATCAGGAAGCTGACGTCCCGTGATGTAGCGGTTCGACAGGGTCGCCGCGGCGACGAGCGCACCGTCGGAGATGGTCACCTTGTGGTGAGCCTCGTACTTCGGGGCGATGCCGCGCAGAATGGCGACAGTATCCTCAACCGAGGGTTCACCGACGAACACCTGCTGGAAGCGGCGCTCAAGCGCCGGGTCCTTTTCGATGTTCTCGCGGTACTCGTCGAGGGTCGTCGCACCGACCATGCGCAGCTCGCCGCGGGCGAGCATGGGCTTGAGCATGTTGCCCGCGTCCATCGCACCCTCGGAACCGCCGCCCGCGCCCACGACCGTGTGCAGCTCGTCAATGAAGGTGATGATCTGCCCGTCCGAGCGGGAGATCTCGGCCAGGACCGCCTTGAGGCGTTCCTCGAACTCGCCGCGATACTTCGCACCGGCAACCATCGACGACACGTCGAGGGACACCAGGCGCTTGTCGCGCAGGGACTCCGGGACGTCGCCCGCGACGATGCGCTGGGCGAGGCCTTCGACGACGGCGGTCTTACCGACGCCGGGTTCACCGATCAGGACAGGGTTGTTCTTCGTACGCCGGGACAAGACCTGGACGACGCGACGAATCTCGTTGTCGCGCCCAATGACAGGATCGAGCTTACCTTCGCGCGCCACCTCGGTCAGGTCCCGACCGTACTTGGACAGAGCCTCGAACGACCCCTCAGGGTCGGACGAGGTGATCGGGTCAGGACGCAGCTGGGCGAGCGCCTGCGTCAGGGCCTCAGCCGTCGCACCACCGGCGGTGAGAATACGCCCCGCCTCAGTATCGGACGCTGCCAGAGCGATGAGCAGGTGCTCGGTCGAAATGTACTGGTCTCCCGCGCTCTCGGCGCGCTCCCCCGCATCCTGAACGGCGGCGAGCAGCGCGCGCGAGGCCTGAGCGGAACCCGCGGATGCCCCCTGAGTACTGGGTAGCGCCACCAGTGCATTACGGGTGCGTGCGCCGATTGCGCGCGTGTCCGCCCCCACTGCCCCGAGCAGGGACAGGGCAATACCGTCACGCTGCTCAATAAGGGACTGCAGCAGGTGAATGGGTTCGACCTGCGGGTTTCCGGCCGCCGACGCGGCCTGGAGCGCGGAGGCGATGGCCTCCTGCGCCTTCGTTGTCATCTCACGTGCCATGAGATCGTTCCTCCAAATGGTTCATTCGTCTCGCATCGACGGTTGTCGACGCATCTGGTAGACATAACGAACCCGAAGTTGAGTCTATTCCACTCAACTTCAAAATGGGAACACAAGGTACAGGCGAGGCCGGAGTTCAGTTCTCCGGAAGCCAGGTAGGACCGCCAAATCCGCGCTGATGACCACCCGAGGGACCAGGTCCCTCAGCATCCTCAATACTGTAACGATCCGCGAGCGCACGGAAGAGCTGCAGCGTCGTCGCCAGCGCGCACATGACCTGCTGGATCAGCTGCGCATCCGTTGCGCCGTACTCGTAGTCGCCATTCACCTCGGCGACGACACGATCCCCCTCAAGCTGCTCCGCGACGTAAGCCTTGGGCCACAGGAACTCCCCATGCCACGCCTGCAGGAAATCACGCAGATCCTCCCCATATTCAAGGGGAACCAACTGCTTCATAAACGCAACAATCGAAAGCACCTCGCACGAGTCGCCGAGGAAACGGAAGCAGAACAGGTGCCCTTCCCATAGGCCGCACAGGTCTCCATCATTGTCGATACGCCAGGCCCATCCCTCAGAATCAAAGAGGAGCCCCAGGCGCTCCTGCGTAATAGGACGGACCATATCGAAACGATTGGCCTCAAACTCCGAGTTACCCGTGGCGATTCCTTCCGCCGACGTTGCTTTACTACCCTCCCATTGTCCCATATCAGAGCGGTTATCGTCCGCCGATTCGGCGCGGCGAGGCGTTTCCTCGCCGTCGGTTCCGCCGTCGGCATCCGCCCGCCATAGCCAGCCCATGATGACTCCCCTACTCGTATCCGTCGTTCGTGACGCGCCACTGCGTCGGTACCCCGGGGGTGTGAGCGCGTCGACCACCCCTCTGCACGTTAGACATGTGCACAACCACCGGCCGCCTCCTCCGCTCACTACATCGTGCCATCAGCGTGTGTATCACTACACCCTCACAGTAGCGCAGAATCGGCGAAATACCAATGGCCGCAAGGCCTAGAGACCACCGCAACCACGTCACGAATGAACGCCGCACGGCCATCACCGCAGCTCATCCAAGAGGTACTGACAACCCAGAACCCATTTGTCTATTCGGTCACATTTGCCTCCTTCTCTTGCACGATGCAGAGTTTTCAGCTATTTGCATCATTCTGTATGCCGTCCGAGGAATCCCGCGGCACTCCCTCAACGTCCGGAGAGGCCGGCATCATCACCTCGGAGGCACCCTGCACCCCGAGGTTCTGCGCTGCCCCCGGCGTCGGCGCACCGTAAATCGACATCGGCAGCTTGGGCAGCGGCAGAGTCCACGCGGTACGCGCAACCAACCAGCGCAGGAGACGCTCAGCGGGACCGCGTGTACGTCCCATCGCGTCGGAGATAACGCACCCGACTCCGATGAGCGCCCACACGGCGAGCGCAATGAGGGCGGAGACCGCCACGCCCACGGAGCGCACGCCCACAGCTCCAAGCACCAGGAACAGCACGGCAAAGACAAGCGTCTGAGCCAGGTACGCAGTCATCGACCGGCGGCCAATCGCGCTCAAGAACGAGCGGAACGCACCCAACTCCTCGAACGACGCCGCGCTCTGCGCGAACTCCGCCGAGGCCTCGCGAGGACCCCCGCCCAGGAGAGCAAGGAGCGCCAACCAGCCGCACGCCCCAGCGACACCCGACGCGTGAAAAAGAGGGAACGTCCAACCCGAGCCACCAATGTGCGCCCAGTCCAACTGGTCGAGCGCGTAGGGCAGCGCCCCCAGCGCCCCCGCCAGAAGGCCACCGCCAGCAATCGCGACGAGCGCTCCGCGATGGCCGCTCGGATCCTGCAGCGCTCCCCAACGCTCGACCCCCACGCCGAGCATCACACAGGGCACGACAAGGGTAGTCAGCACCGTGAAGGGCGTAGCCACAAGCCACCCGGCCAGATTCCACAGAGGCGTCGTCGCCTCCAGCGTCGACTGCGCGTGATACTCCAGCGTCATCGGACGGGCACCCATCGCCGCCGCGCCCGACGACAGAAGAAGGAGACTCAGCGACGCACCCGTCACCCCGATGACCGCGCGCAGCCACACGCGCCTCATCACAATAACCTCCGCGAAGATCACCGCCACCAGGCCATAGGCCCCAATAATGTCCCCCTGGAAAATGACACTATGCACAGCGCCAAACGCCAGCATCCACCAGCCACGGCGCCGGATCAAACGCGACGCCGCGCGACGAGCGCGACGCTCCACGTCCTCGTCATAAAACTGCCACTGCAGGGGAATCCACCCGGCGCTGAGTTCGGCGGGCAGAGCCTCACGAGCGACGCGACGCTCACGCTCGATCATGCGCTTGGCCATGATCGCCATCCCAAAACCGAAGAGAATCGAAAACAGCGGATAGGCGCGGCGGTCGACGAACAGCGCTCGCAGCAGGAACCACCACTGATCCACCCCGCTCATTGCATCGAGCGCCGCCTGCCCCGGCGCGGGATAGTCCGGGAAGAAGCGAACCCAGAATGGCACGTTCGCCAGAGCAATCAGGGCCAGCATAAAGCCGCGGGCGACGTCAGGGGCGGGAAAACGCACTCGGCGCTCGCCGGTGAAAGACAGGGTGGACACGAGAGTTCCTTTCGTGGGAGATGCGTAGCCAGACAGACAGAGAGGGGCGAGGCCGGAGACGCCTCCGGGACTCGCCCCTCTCAGGGTGGCGGGTCAGCGCATGGCCGCCATCATGGCTTCCTGCGCAAGACGGCGACGCTTGCCGTTCACCTTCACGAGGAGCACGATGCCAACAATCATGAGGACGAGACCGCCGACGCCGACGACGGTTCCCCAGATGAGGGGCATGATGATCGCCTTGTTCGCCAGCTGCTCCGCAGAACCATTAAAACCGGCGACTTCCGCGCCGGAGGTCAGGCCCTGGCACTGAATCTTGTAGGTGCCCGTCGGCAGATCCGACGCCGAGAACAGGGTGTTGCTCCCCTCGTAGGGATCGAGCGTATAACTCTTACTGTTGGAGTCGACGAGCGCGCACGAGGAGGCGCTCCCGTCACCGATCATCACCGAATAACTGCCCTTATCCGTCACAGTGACGCTCGCACCGTTCCCCAGCGCTCTACCGTTCGACAAGTCCTCCACGCTCGACGTCAAACCAATAGCCATCGTCGCGAAGAACACGATGGGCGCGATCAAGACCATCATCACAATGCCGAGAACGAGGGCAACGATGCCCGACGCGCGACTGGGCATCGGAGGCATGACCACCGGAGCAGGGGCGACGTACCCGCCGCCTGCATAGCCCTGCGGACCTCCACCCGGGTAGCCTTGCGGGACGCCACCCGTGTTTTCACCATACTGAGGCCAGGGTGTGTTCTGGCCGCCCGAAGAACCGTAGGGGGGATGTGACATGTGCGTGCCTTCCTGGTGGGAATTTTGCTTAAGCATAACAACGCTGCACGCGCGCTGAATAGCGTTTCACGCGAATGGGACGGCGCACGCGATCCTACAGCGCACCGCCCCGGACCGTATACCGAGAGAAGGCGCAGAAAAGGGGCGAGGCCGGAACTACTCCAGCCTCGCCCCTGACAGGATTCGCGTCAGCGCACAGCCGCCATCATGGCTTCCTGCATGATGCGGCGACGCTTGCCGTTCACCTTCACGAGGAGCACGACACCGATGATCGTGACGACAAGACCGGCGACACCAACGACTGTTCCCCACACGAACGGCATGACGAAGGCCTGCGTCATGACCTCCGGCGAGGCATTAAAGGCAATGACTGTCGCACTGCTGGCGATGCGTTCACACTGCAGCTTGTACTGGCCTGCAGGAATACCTGAGGCAGTGTAGACGCCCTCGTTATCCTTATAGGGGGTGAGTTGGTACAGCGTGCCACCCGCATCCATGAGGAAGCATGCGGGGTCAGCGCCGTCGGCGGTAACCGTGAAGTTACCGTCCGCGGTCACGGTCACAATGCTGCCGTTGGCCGTCGTACCGCCCTTGACGGCATTGCCCTCGGTCTTGGTGGCACCCGCGATCATCGTTCCGAAGAAAACAATCGGGGCGACCACAACCATTAACAGGATGCCAATGACAAGCGTCGTAATGCCGGGCGCGCGACCGGGCAGCTTCGGCATTGCCATCGGGGCAGGCGCACCGTACGCACCTCCCGGATATGCCTGCGGCGCGGTCTGCGGGTTCGGATTTCCAACGGAGGGGTTCGACATGGTGCCGCCTTTCTGATGGGATTTGTCGCCAAGCATACAAGACTCTGCACTCACTTTGTCGACAAAAGGCGCGTCGCCGACCCCGGGTGGGATCGGCGACGGATGGACGAGGCCGTGGCTACGTCCGGAATCGCGGGTGTCGGCGCGCGTCAGGGCAGCTGAACGCCGCTCAGGCGCTCCGCGCGCAGCTGCGCAACGCCGGGAACCTCGAGGGGCGGCAGCGACATGCCGGTTGCGCGCTGGAGTAGCAGGTCCGCCAACTCGGGGTTACGAGCCAGGGCCGGGCCGTGCATGTAGGTGGCGATGATGGATCCCTGGACGGCACCGTCGTAGGCGACCTCGGCGGGTTCCTGGCCCTGCGGGGTGCCGTTGCCGACGCCGGAGATGACCCGGCCGAGAGGGGCCGCGTCTTCGCCCAGGACGGTTCCACCGCCGTGGTTTTCAAAACCGCTGAGCGGCTGAGTCAGTCCCTCAACGAGGGGCACCGTCACCAGCTCGCCGATAGCGCGATGCCCCTGCGGCAGTGTCGTGATATCCAGAACGCCCATGCCGGGCACGCGCGCGCCGCGCGCATCCTCATACCAGTGACCGAGAACCTGCAGGGAGGCACAGATCGCCAGGAGCGGGCGGCCGGCGTCGAGGGCGCGCGCCAAGCCTGAGGTACCACGGAACTTGTCGGCCGCCAGCGCCTGGGCGGTGTCTTCTCCCCCGCCCAGGGTGTAGATGTCGAGGCTATCGGGGATTTCCTCGGTCAGACCCACGTGGACGACCTCGGCGTCAATGCCGCGCCTGCGGGCGCGTTCGGCCAGGATCAGGGCGTTGCCCGTGTCCCCGTAGGTGCCCAAAACCTCGGGCATGAGGACACCGATTCGCAGTGTGGAAACGCTCACCGCTTGCCTTCCTTTCGGTCGAGCAGGACCTTGAAGTCGCGCATTGCCGTGTAGTTGAGGAGGACCTCGACACGCCCCGGCTCGCACGCGGCCAGGGCATCCATGGGCAGGGGTGCGAGGTCACAGTGGATGCCGGCGTATTCGAGACGTACGGCCAGGTCGGCACCTCGCTCGCCGCAGGCGATGACGCGCCTGCCAGGCTGGTTGACGCGAGAGAAGTCGACGTCCCACAGCCACGAGAGGTCTTGCCCGTCGGGAACCTGCCCGTTGACGCCGATGACGACCTGGTCGACACGCGGGTCAACCATCGTCATGGCTTCCTGCCAGCCGGCGGGGTTCTTCGCGAGCATCATGCGGGCGCGCCGCCCGTTGACGTCGTGGACGGAGTAGCGCCCCGCGACCTCGGTGACGGAGCTGACGGCTGTCGCCGCGGCCTCGGGCGTAATACCCATGGCGACGGCGGCAGCAACGGCCTGTGCGGCGTTGCCAAGGTTGGCGCGGCCGGGCAGCTTGAGTTCGAGTCGCACGGCGACGTCGCCGGGGCCGTGCAGGAGGGCACGCGGACCCTCGGGGGTCAGGTCGACGTCTGTCAGCCACCAGTGGGGCTGTGGGCGACTCTGTAGTGCGGGGAGTTCCTCGCCCTCGAAGGCAGGGATCAGGTGCCAGTCATCGCCACTGCGCACGACGCGGCCGCCACGCGGGTAGGCCGCAGAGTCTCCGCCCCATCCGGCACCGGCGGCAACCCACACGACGTTCGGGTTGTCGGCGGCGGCGGAGACGATCAGCGGATCGTCACAGTTGGCAACAACGACGGCATTCGGGTGAGCGGACGCGCCCTCACGCAGGCGCTTTTCGACCGAACCGATCTCGCCGACGCGGTCGAGCTGGTCTCGCGAGAGGTTGAGGTACACGAAGACATCGGGATGAACGTCCGCGGCGACCGCAGGCACATGCATCTCGTCGACCTCGAGAGCAGCGCGAGTCGCGTTCTTTCCCTGCATGAGGGCGGTGATGACGCCGGAGGTCATGTTGTCACCGTTGATATTGGAGGCGACGGGCCCGGCGCTCTCCAGGGCGGCGCGCACCATGCGCGTCGTCGTGGATTTGCCGTTCGTGCCGGTGACGACGACCGAGGAGAAGGGGGCGGCCAGTTCGGCCAGGAACTGCGGGGAGATGCGCAGGGCAACCTCTCCGCCAATCATGCCTCCGGATCCTCGGCCGAGGGCCCGAGAGGTGAAGCGGGCAGCGGCGCCGGCCACGTTGGCCACGCGCGAGCGCACCGACAGGTGATGCGGTGAATTCGTCATGGCCCAAGGGTAACGCCTGCGGGGCCATGCTCGCGTCGGCGGAGCGCTCCGTGATCTTCTCACGGACGAGGCCGGGGCCGGGTTGGGCTGTACACCGTCCCACGCGACACGCCGAGAACACATCACCAGCATCAAAAGTGCTGCATACCATACCAACGTTACCCACAACATGTCGATGTGATCGCATCAATACGACTCAACGGTTAATACGGAGAGTCCACCCCGCCGCTTCTACGACATTCTCGCTTCACAATCTGCGTATTTTCAATGAAAAGCACGACCCAAACACAAACTCGCAGGTCAGAGCCCATTTCGAAAAAATGTTGCCGACGAGACGCACGCTCATTTCGGACGGCCTGCACGTTCGTGCGAAGTGCGCACATCACCGCTGATCGAGTATCTAAACCCGCCGTGACCTGGTAAAACTGTTCTCAGCAGGCGAGAGCCTGTCGCCTGTTCCAGGCTTCGGTCAGGGATCCTGTGTGCCCCCGGATCCTTGATCGAATTAGGCTGCGGGACTCATCCGTTGGATGGGTCCCGCAGCTCCTTTTTGTCTCCCGGCGACGCGCTGACCCATCCTGGACGCTATCGGGCCGCCATAACAACCGGGCCACGCACCCCAACCGACGCAGTTCGAGCGGAGGGACCCGCAGCATACGCGCGGGCCTGCTCGTGCGAGTCCGAGTCCTGTATCCCGCACGTGGGCCTCCTGTTCCGCACGTGGGCGTGGCCGCCCACACTCGGAATAGCGGGTTAGCGTGGGGAATAGCGGGTTCGCATGCGAGAGAAGCCAGAGGCACCCAGAACACGGACAGAACTCTCCGATACGCTGTGCCGCCCCGACGCGGGAGCGTCGGGGCGGCACAGGTAAGTCGACCAGCAGGCGCGCGACCGTATCAGCGGGAAATAATCGTTCCCTCGATGACAGATCGCACGCTCGAAGACGGTCCCGGCAGTGCGTGGCGTGTCGGAGTCCCGGAGGAAGCCAGGGACGCGAGCGCGCGCATCGGATCCCACACGGTGAGCGAGCCGCCGGAAGCGGCCGCGGGCTTCGAGGAGCGATCCCAGGGGCGCTGGCCCCGTCGCATCGGCATGACTTGGCCATCTGCGGAGGCCGCGAACACGCGGTTGCGGCGCGCCTCGGAGGCAGCGACGGCGTCGCGCAGGGCATCACGTTCGGCTTCGAGAGCTTCGACGCGTCGCTCGAGTTCAAGGATCCGACGGATGCCAGCGAGGTTGATGCCCTCTTCCTGACTCATGCGCTGCACGTCACGCAGGCGTTGCACGTCGCGTTTCGTGTAGCGCCGCCCTCGTCCCTTCGTGCGGGCGGGGATGACCAGGCCCAGACGGTCGTATTGCCGCAGGGTTTGGGGGTGCATCCCCGCCAGCTCGGCCGCAACCGAGATGACGAAGGTGATCGGCTCGTCTGGGCCGGTCGTCGCCATGAATTACTCCTCAGCCGCCTTCGCCAGCGATGCTCGCACGTCGAGGTCACCCTCGGCTTTCGCCATGTCTTTCACGAGCTTCTTGAGTTCGCGGCTGGGCTTCTCGGGAACCTGGATGGACAGACGAGCGATAAGGTCACCCGTCGCCTTCGAGGTCTTCACTCCCTCGCCGCGCACGCGGATTTCCGCGCCCGAGGAGGAACCCGCAGGCACCTTGACCGTGGCCGTGTTGCCGTCGATCATGGGCACGTCGATGGTGGCACCGAGGATGGCCTCGGAGACTGTCACCGGCAGTGTCATGACCAGGTCGTTGCCCTCGCGCGAGTACACGGGGTGGGGCTTGACTGTCACGGCAACCTCGAGGTCGCCGGCGGAACCGCCGTGCATACCCGGTTTGCCATGCCCCTTGACGCGGACCTTCTGACCGTCCTTGATGCCCGCAGGGATGCGGACCTTGATCGGGGAGCCGCCCACCTTGATGGTCAAGGTCGCACCGTTGAGGGCCTGTCGGAAGGAGATGGACAGCTTCGCGCGCACCGTCCCGCCCTTTTCGGGCGTGGGTGCCGCCTGCTGGGCATGGCCACCGGCACCGAAGGGCGAGCCGTAAGGGTCGCCCCCAAATCGCGTGCTCGCGCCGCCGCCCCCTCCGAAGAGGCCGGAGAGGATGTCCTCGAAACCAGCGCCGCCGCCGGGCATGCCGGAGGTCTGGAAGCGTACATTATGGCCGCCGCCAAAACCGCCGCCGTTGAAGCCACCGAAGAGGTCCTCGAAACCTCCTGTGCCGCCCGATCCGGCGGAGAAGCGCGCTCCGCCGCCGGCCATCGCGCGAATCGCGTCGTAGCGCTTGCGATCCTCGTCGTTGGACAGGACCGCGTATGCCTCACCAATTTCCTTGAACTTGGCTTCGGCTGCCTTGTCGCCCGGGTTCTGATCCGGGTGCCACTTGCGCGCCAGCTTGCGGTAGGCCTTCGTAATGGCCTTCTTGTCCGCTGTCTTATCAACTCCCAGGACCTTGTAGAAATCCTTCGAGAACCAATCCTGTTCACTCACGCGCGTTTCACCTCACTTTCAGTCACGAGCGTGTTGTTGCTGTTATTCAGGGTTATTCACCAGCACCTTCGCGGCGCGCACGACGCGTTCGCCGCGGCGGTAGCCGCTGGTGAGGACCTGCCCGATGACGGGGTGATCAACGTCAGCGCTGGTGGTGGCCATGAGGGCGTCGTGCAGGTTCGGGTCGAAGTCCTCACCTGCGGCACCGTAGCGTTCCAGTTCGAAGCGTGTCTTGAGGGTGTCCTCGAGCTTCGTGGCGATGGACGCAAAGGGGCCGTCTTCCAGGTCACCGTGTGCGCGGGCGGCGGCGATGTCGTCGAGGACGCTGATAAGCGCGTCGATGACCTCATCCTGGCCCGCGGTCTTATGGCCGGGAATGGCTTCCTTGGAGCGACGTACGTAGTTGGCGTACTCCTGGCCCTGGTTGTACAGCTCGGCGTTGACGCGGGCCAGCTGGTCCTCGACGCTCGCGATGCGCTCGAGAGCCTTGGCGAGGTCGGAGTCCCCGACCTGCTCCTCGAAGGCGCTCATGTCGTCGGCAGAGGCCTCGGACGAGGCCTGGGCGGCGTTTTCCGAACCGGGCGCGGTCTCGTTGTTCTCGGGTGTGTGGGCCGTCTGGTCGGCCGGGGCCGACTCGACAGAGTCGGCCCCGGCGACGTTGGCGTCTTCGTTGGGCGCCGAGAAACCGTTGGTTTCTTCGGTGCTCACTTGCCGTCCTCGTCAACGATCTCGGCGTCCACGACGTCGTCCTGCGCGGGGGCGGACGAAGCGGCGGCCTCGTCGGCCTGCTGCTTGGCGTAGATCTCCTGGCCGATCTTCATGCCGGACTCGGACAGGGCCGCCATAGCGGTCTTCACGGCCTCGATGTCATCACCCTTGAGGGCTTCCTTGACGGCGTCGACGTCCTTCTGGACGGCCGCGCGGGTCTCCTCGGAGATCTTGTCGGCCTCGTCCTTGAGCAGCTTCTCCGTCGAGTAGACGGCCTGCTCAGCCTGGTTGCGGGTGTCGGCCTCCTCGCGGCGCTTCTTGTCCTCGGCGGCGTGCTCCTCGGCCTCGCGCACCATGCGGTCGATGTCCTCCTTGGGCAGGGAGGAACCGCCGGTGATGGTCACCGACTGCTCCTTGCCGGTGCCGCGGTCCTTCGCGGAGACGTGAACGATGCCGTTCGCGTCGATGTCGAAGGTGACCTCAATCTGCGGCACGCCACGGGGAGCCGGGGCAATGCCGGACAGCTCGAAGGTGCCGAGCAGCTTGTTGTCACGGGCGAACTCACGCT
>ERZ772910.353-NODE-353-length-27604-cov-3.134597_pt1 | contig 27604 bp, 38 predicted proteins | sample MGYA00511357_ERZ772910 | MGnify/ENA primary metagenome ERZ772910 (study PRJEB29015, sample SAMEA2738096) | human oral metagenome | biome: human oral; feature: human-associated habitat; material: saliva | place: China | collected 2193 ... | reverse complement strand
AAAGTGTTGGTAAATCTACTATAATTAACAATGTATATAACACAAATAATGCCAAGATTAGCCAAAATATTGATAATAAATCTCAATATCTAAATGGTATGTTTGGTGTAGATAAATTGATGAGGTATGTTTAATGTTTGCGTGTGATGAAAATTTCTCAAAGCCCAAACGATATATCCAATTCAATGACCTAGTGTTCCTTGGTAGAAAATCTATTGATGAACAGACAGAGAGTATTAGCTTGCGTGAGAGTAAAACCTCACGCACTTTTACCAATGGGTCTTATGTTGGAAATATTGGGTCTAAATCATTAGTAGATAGTAACTCTATCTCACTTAAAATTGCATTAAGAACTCATAATTGGTCAGAGGAACATATACAAGCACACTATGACTTTATCATTGAACAGCTCTTCACTCCAGGTAAGCTATGGGCTGTGAATACTGGACTACAGCTTGTGTGGTGTAATGCTTATGTTACAAGTATTCAGCCTAACAAGGAGTGGATAATCACTGATGATGACTACCTTGTGTTTAAAGTTGAGTTTGATAACCCTGATGGTGTGTGGTATAAGGCTGATGAATCTAAAACCTTCCTTGAACCTTTTGATAACTGTGACTTCCTAGATATGAAAGCAAGCTGTGTAGCTAAGTCAAGACATTGCTGTAATGGTCTACCTAATTGTAATAATATCTGTGAGTGCTGTGAGCAAGACTGTAAGGACATGGACGATATGATTGACCTGTGTACAGCACAAGCCAATGTAGAGTTCATGAATGACTTCTTTGAAGAGTGTAACTCTAAATGGAGAATAGTCTATAACTGCTCAAAAGGTAAATGTAATCAATCACTTAAGGATTTCTATAAACATGCAATCTGTGATAACTGTGTACATGAGGTATTAAATGGTAGCTTTATATCTGACACAGTGCTTGATAGTCATAAGTGGAGCTTTGCCTTAGATGGTCAGTTTAAAGACCCTGTGGTTAGAATCAATGATGTAGACTTCAAGATTAGTGGTGAGTACAATGGAGTTCTTACAGCTAATTATAAAGGTGAAATCAGATATGCTAAGTCTTGGGAATGTATAGAGTTCAGCTATAAAGAGGTTTCCCTCTCTGTGCTTACTCTCTGTGCTGAAACACCTTATATCAAGAAGGGAGTCAATACAGTATCAGTTAGTGGTGTAGAGAGTGAAAATGCTTGTATCTTTATTGATTATGAGGGTGTAACAGTATGATTGGTTATATTGAAAATTCAGTAAGCTCTGGACTAGGTTCAGCCATTATAGCCAAAGATGACTTCTTAGGGGGAATCTCAGTAGAGTTCTCCCTTATGGAAGTTCCTTCTATTAAGCTCACACTTCCTATCAGATATGGTAAGATGATGAATGGTAATACTCATATCATTATCAAGACTGATGATTGGGAATATAGGGGTTATGTAGGTAATAAGGTAAATGACTTTACTAACATGACTGTGAGTGTAGATACTTCTCATATAATTGGTAGATTAGGTAAAAGAACTCTTCCTACAAACGTAACAGTAAAAGCTAGGTCTGTGGTATCTGCTGTGGAACAAGCTATGGGTTATTGGAAGGGTGAACAACACAAAGATGACCTACTAAATGACTTCAAGATTGAGTACCTAGATGACTATGCTGAAAAGAACTTGATTGAGTATGAGTTTTCTAATGAGACTTTCCTTGAGTTCTTGACTAAGGTGTGTGAAAAGACTACAACTCTCTATTGGAGAGTTAGTAGACAAGACCCTTATCTGATTCAGTTTGGAATCTTTGGTCACAAGAGAGATGTACTAATCAATGAGCACACAAAGCTGATTGCTTTAAATGAGGTAGAGGAAAACTATGAGGATACTGTGAATATAGCTGTAGCCATGTCAGATAAGTCTGATAGTGGAGCTAGTTCCCTTACCCTTAGAGATATTTTCCATAACCCTAAGTTCATGCTAAAAGGATTCCCTGTGATTAAGACAGGTAATAAAGTAAACTCTCAGCGCTATTATGATTACCCACAGCTACCAGTATTCGCTCCAGAGATTATTGGAGATGAGTTTGCTGTAATGGACGAAGAAGGTATTGCTTTAGAAGCTGGAGAGCTTTATTGGGGTACTGTGACTGATAATGACACACAATCCATTGCTGATGACAATAGAGAGATTACAGACTCAGATAGGCTCAGAGCCACAGAACAGCTCTATAGGACAGCTATAAGACGTTTAATTAACTCTAGACGTAAAGTTACCTATGACATTACAATAGAGCCTTTAGAGCCTAGAACATTAGGTGTAGGTGATAGGGTAATGTTTACTCTTAATGCTGGTGTGTGGGAATTGACTGCTTGTACTAAGTATTATGAGAAGATTCTTAAGCAAAGTGATTGGTTCTATGTGACACACATTACTGATGAGTATGATGTAGGGAATACACACTTACAAAAGCTAAAACTATCCAAGTTCTTGTACAGTGATAGAGATATTACTGTGAACCAGTAGGAGGGAATATGTCAAACAGTTATGTAAAGCTAGTAAACTCTGTGGCTAGAACTAAGGCTAGGGTTATTCAGCAATCAAAACAAAGACGTGGAGGTGTAACTGACCTCTATGCCCTTGACTATGTATCATCATTCCACACTGCAAAGGCTTGTGCTCCTTATGGTAAGGAGGAAGTAGATGATGATGGTGAAGACAAAGATGTTCAAGGACGTATCAAGAAACTAGTTAAAGCACTTAAGAAAGAAATCCCTGGTACTAAACCAGAAGGAGCTTCTGCTATTGTGGGATTCTTTGGTATTGAGAGTAATGTAACAGCAAAGCGTTATGAAACTGATGATTTAACAGGTAATAAGTATGGTCTTATGGAAGATGAACCAACAGCAGAGAACTTAGTAGGCTCTTGGGGAGCTTTTGCAAGTATGTATAAGAACCTTACTCTTAACGAAGAGGGGTACTTAGTAGATGGTAAACACTGGATTGGTATTGGTTTAGGGCAATGGACTGGTCCAAGAGCTAAAGCACTTTTTGATTTAGCTAAGAAGGACAAACGTAGAAGTATCTTCTCATTTAATACACAGATTAAGTTCATGTTGTCAGAGGAAGGTCTAGCTAATGTTGTAAAAGAGGTAGCTTCTAGTGACGGAGACATTGAAGAGCTTACCTTAAGATTCTTACGAGATTGGGGAAGACAAGAGGGCAACAAACCAGCAGAGCGTGTGGAGTTTGCTAAGAAACACTATGAGTTCATTAAGAATGTATTAGAGGGTGATGGTAGTGGAAACACTGACAAAGAAGATAAACCAGACCCAGAAGATGTAGTTCCTATCAATAAAGACCAATCGTCAGCTTCATTTCGTGTGCTAGTTCCATCAGACTTGGATAGATTCCAAAGATGGTTCTTAAAGTTCATTGTGGAGCAGAATAAGAGTGGCTGTGATGGAGGAAAAGTAAATCCTATTGCAGACGTTCACTTAACTGTGTCAGCTAAGAATGAGCATACAGGAGAGACTGCTGAGATTGACCTTACTGAAATCTTTAGAAGACAGTGGGGTTGTAATTGGATTGGTGATGATGCTAGTGGAGAGGGAATATTCCCTAATAATAAACCACTAGAAGGCTATGACTTAATGTATTCTGCATGGTATCTAAATGACTCACAGCGTAGCGCTTTGTTTAGTGCTGGTGAGAAGGTATTCACTGTGTATGCTCTAGGTGAAGCTAAGATTACCCTTAGAAACTTCTTAAAGTATAGTCATATTAACTAGGAGGAACTATGAGCCTATATGGTACATATAAGAACACCTTGCTTAGAAAGGTTCACAGAGAGACTAAACAATACAAGCTAGAAGGACACCTAGCACAGCACCCTACAGACTACCAATCTGTGATAGCTAATGAAAAGCTAAAGGGTGAAATATATTGGTTAGAGTATAAACTGAAACAAGTATTGAAGGAGATGGAAGTAGATGCCCAAGAATAAGAAGATTAGAAAAGACCTTGTTCATAGAATGAGAAATAGAATCCTTGCAGAAGACATTGTAGAACAGTTTGTGAGACAGCTTATTTATAGTAATGATGCTGGTGGTGCTCGTGAGTTCATTCACTCTGATGATTTCTCATTAAGGATTGAGGATAAAGAGGTTATCTGCTTTAGAAAATCTAACATAATTCAGCTTGATAAAGAAGAATTTAGCTATGATTTTACACACCTTACTCACTTGTGTTTGAGTTTACTAGATGACGAATTTTAGGTATAATTATTATGACAAATGCTTATAAGATAGCCCAACAATATGTAGGTCAATGTCTTGATTATGATGGTGGACCTGCTGATGCAGACACTCCTTATCAGTGTGTGGACTTAGCCCTTTATGTATCAAAGCAGTTTGGGTTTGAACTGTGGGGTAATGGTAATGAAATTGGTACTGGAGAAGGTATATCTGATTTTGCTGATGTTATCCCTTATACAGAAGGTATGGAGCTTAAAGTAGGAGATATAATCTCTACTAATAAAGAGCCTGGAGATGGTGGCTATGGTCACGTCTTTGTGTATGGTGGGGGAGACTTATCAAATGCCTTAATTATAGAGCAACATTACCAAAAGGCTTGTACTGTGGAGCATAGAAGAGCTATATATGGTTATGGTAATGAAATCCTCAGAATAGTTCGTATCAAATCTCAAGACAACTATGAGCCTACTGATGCCAATGGTGCTAAAATAGGTAATGCCAAAGAGACTGACAAGTTTATTGCTAGAGACTTCTTTGAGATTACTTGTGATAAAGTTGAGGGAATTAAATCTCCTGGAGACAGCACTGTGATAGAAACATTCTATAAGTGTAACAAGGTCACAGGTAAGATAAATGGTGAATGGCTTATCTATGATAAGTATGATGGCTCTGTGGCTTATATACCTATCTCTTGTGTGAAGAAGCTAGATGACTACTCTACCACTAAGAAGGAAGAGAAGAAGAAATATGAAACACCTAATGGTTATGACTGGTTTACAGACAAAACTACTGATGGGATAGACCAATCTGGTACACAGAAAATCTATTCCCTAGCACAGTTTGTTTCACTAGGTCGTATAAAAGAAGCCAACTATGAATGGACTTACTCAGCAGGAAGCTCTTTCCCTGAGAATGTACAAGTTCCTGGTAAGGGATTCAATGCCTATGGATTCTTGTCTGATGGTGATGGTAATATAATCATGTCAGCTCCTAAGACTTATGGTGATATTATAGGCAGAACTTACAACACACCCTTCGGATTTAAGGGTAAAGTATATACAACTAATGATAAAACGTCTTTTGACGTTTATGTGAGGTAAACATGGTCTATGTATTAGATGAAGCAGATAAACTCTGTGGTATTTCATACATTGACTGGTCTAAACGTTATTCACAGATTCCTAAAGCAACTTGTGAGCAACTAGAAGGTCAGTGTGATGGAATACAAATTGACTTTGACTGTAGCCTTGACAATGGAAAAGGTAATGGTAGTGGAGTAACTCCTACACCAACACCTACTCCAGAAGAAAAGGTTATTGAGATGCCTTGTGTGGGTAAAGGTAAAAAGGAAATCATTAAAGACCTTGAGAAACTTGCAGAAGGTGGAGAAGACCCAATCCTAGAAATAGAAACAGGTGGTCTATATGGGTAATAATAGTATTGTATTAAAACTCCTAGAAGACCAAACAGTAGTTACAGGTTTAACTCTATTAATTACGACTGCTTGTAGTTTTGGAGTATTCTTTTTAAATCGTAAGAGAGAACAGCTCATTGAAATTACTAAGGGAGCTAAACGCTCTAGCCTACGCTCAGAATACTTGCAGATTTATAACTCAACAGAGTTTACAGCAAAAGTGAAATGGGAAATGACTAGACCTCTTGTGAAGGAATACTTTGATAACTTACAAGGTAATCACTATATTCATGGATTGGATACTAAGCTAGAATGGCAATTTAGTAAGGAGAAAGCTAGTGCTAAAAATAGAAAAGCATAAACTTAGATGGGATACTCCACAAGTAGGTTATGCTCCGTACAGACAAGTTCATGCACACTCTACAGGGAATAAGAACTCCACTGTGGATAATGAAGCTGATTACCATCTAAGAAGACCTATTGATTCAGGATTCTTTACACACGTTGTAGGTAATGGTAGAGTGCTACAAACAGCCCAAACTAATCGTGGCTCGTATGACGTTGGAGGAGGTTGGAACGCTGAGTCTTATGCTTCTGTGGAATTGATTGAAAGTCATAAAACACAAGAAGAATTTGATACTGATTATAGACTCTATGTACAGCTCCTCCGTGAACTTGCAGTAGAAGGTGGAATCCCAGTAACATTAGATACTGATGATTTAGCTGGTATTAAAACCCATTACTACTGTACTTATAACCAACCTGATAACCACTCAGACCACGTTGACCCTTACCCTTACCTAGAAAGTTGGGGTATCTCTAAGGCTCAATTCAAGAAAGATATTGAGAATGGTATTGGTGGTACTGAGGGTTGGAAGAAGAATACTACTGGTTATTGGTATGAATACGCTGATGGAACTTATCCTAAAGAGCAGTTTAAGAAGATTAAAGAAGTTTGGTACTACTTTGATAATAGTGGTTATATGTTATCTAACAAATGGAAGAAACATAGTGACGGCTATTGGTACTGGTTTGATAATTCAGGTCAAATGGCTACTGGCTGGAAAAATGTTGGAGGAAAGTGGTATTATTTCCAAGAACAAGGTGCTATGAAGACTGGTTGGTTAAAAGACAAAGATAAGTGGTACTATCTAGACCCAGCTAATGGTGATATGCAAACTAACACCTTTGTGAAGGGTAGAGATGGTTGGTATTTTGTGGATAATGATGGTGTGATGAATACCAATGGAACATTCACAACGGATAAAGATGGTATTATTAAAATCCAAAAAGGAGAAACTAAATGACAAAAGTTAAAGTTGGTTTAGGTTGCTTAATGGAGCTACTTAAAAAAGACCCAATCGTTAAGATTGTTGGTGAGCTACCTCCTAAAGAAACAGCCGAACTAAACTATATCTACCTTGTGCCTAAAGACAATGCAGGTCAAGACAAACGTGCTTATGTACTACGTCCTGATAGAAGTGGCTATGATGCCATTGACTTGTCTCCACAAGTAATTGATGTAGTAGGTGAAGGTCTAATCACTGTGAAGAAAGAAGTACATAATGAGAATGGTGATGTAACGTTCACTGTGACTACTTCTCCTTCATTCCAAGCAGTATTGGATTCATTGACAGCTAAAGACAAAGAGTTGGATACTAAAGTATCTGCCTTGGAAGCTAAAGATGCTGTGCATGATGCTAAACTTTCAGCTATTGAAGCTAAAGACTCTGAGCAAGACACTAAGTTAGAAGCTTTGAAAGCTCATGATGACCAAGTAGATGATGCTCTAGAAGCTGTAGGTAAGACTATTGAGAAAACAGTAGACCTTATTGATAAAAAAGCTCAAGACCTTAAGAAAGAAAATGAACGCCAAGATGAGACTATTGCTGAATTGCAAAAAGACTCTCAAGGCTTGAAAGAGTTGACTAGTGAGCTAGATAACTCAATCAGTGAAATCAATGACCAACTCAAACTTCTAGATGGAGGACTTGAGGAAGAAGTCAAAGCAGTACACACAGAAGTAGAAGACATTACTAATGCTGTGACTGAGCTTGAGAACAGAACTGATAAACTTTCTAAAAATGCTGAGGATAAATCTAAAGCACAAGCTGAGAAAGATGGTTCACAAGATACTGAGATTGAAGCTCTTAAGAAGAAAGATGCAGAAGTTGAAACTGCTCTTGAAACAATGGGTCAAGCTCTTGGTAAAACAGTTGAGCTAATTGACAGCAAAGCACAAGGACTTGATACAAGAGTTAAGGCTTTGGAATCTAAGGAAGATTCAGACAAACAGACATTGGCTATTGCTGGTAACAAACTTTCTATCTCTAATGGTAATGAAGTTGACCTACCACAATATGATGACTCTTCTGTGAAAGAGAGTATTAAACAAGCTAATGACTATACTGAGTCTGTGAAGAACTTCTTAGAAGGTAAGAATGATGCTCTTACCACTCGTGTGAATGTTCTTGAAGAAGCTAAACCAGTAGTTGAAAATAAACTTACTGAGATTGAAGCTAAGAATACAGCACAAGATGAGAAGATTACAGCCCTTGAAAATAGAACAGATAACTTTATCAATAACGTTGCTGTGTCTAAGGCTGATGGTAAGGTAAAACTTACTTACTCTCGTGTGGATGGTTCTTCTAGTGAAGTAGAGTTTGAGGACAGTGATACTGTTACCCTAGCTTATGATGATGAACCATTGAAGACTCGTATCAAAGCCTTGGAAGACAAGGAAGATAAAGATACTATCTACAATGACACAGAAGTTAAGCAAGGTATCAAAGCTAATGAAAATGCAATCCAAGGAGTTGAGAATGACTTAACTGCCCTTAGAACGCACACAGACGCTCGTCTTGAAGCTTTAGAGAACAAGGAAGACAAAGATACTATCTATGATGATAGTGCTGTCAGAGGGCAAATTACAGCCTTAGAGAGCAAGGTAGATGGTAACAAGACTACTCAAGATGGTAAGAACACTGAGCTTGAAAATAGAATCCAAGCCTTAGAAGTTAAACCAGATAAAGATACTGTATATGATGATACAGCTCTTGCTGGTAGAGTTACTGCTCTTGAGACTACTGTTCCTGCTAACAAAGAAGCACAAGATGCTAAAAATGCAGAGCTTGATGCTAAAGACAAAGAGATTGAAGGTAAGATTACTGCCTTGGAAAACAAGGTTGATAATGACAATCAAACTCTTAGTCTTGAAGACCATACATTGTCAATCAGTGGAGGTAATGCAGTTACCCTTCCTAAATATGATGATAGTGCTTTGAAAGCTAGTGTGGAAGAGCTTAAGGCTAAAGACACAGAATTGGCTAACAAAGACCAAGAGTTGACTAATGAAATCAACACACTCAAAGCTAAAACAGATAACTTTGTATCTGGTGTCTCTGTGAACAAAGAAGGTAACAAAGTCAAATTGACTTATAGTTACGTTGATGGTTCTAGCAAAGAGGTTGAGTTTGAAGATTCTGATACAGTAACTCTTGCTTATGACGACACTGCTGTGAAAGAACGTCTTACTGCTTTAGAAGCTAAAGAAGACAAAGACACAATCTACAATGATGCTGAGGTTAAAGCTCAGATTCAAGCTGTAGATACAAAAGCAGATAACAATAAACAAGCACAAGATACTAAGAATACTGAGTTGGAAAACCGTATTGGTGCTCTTGAATCTAAAGAAGATAAAGACACTATCTATGATGATTCAGCTTTGAAAACTAAAGTATCTGAGTTGACTGACAAAGACACAGCCCTAGATGCTCGTATCTCAGCTTTGGAAACTAAGCCTGATAAAGATACAGTGTATGATGACACAGCGTTGAAGGCTAAAGTTGAAGAGTTATCTAACCGTGTGACTACTGATGAAAGTGCTCAGACTATTAAGAATGATGCACAAGATGCTGAAATCCAAGCTCTTAAAGCTAAAGATGCAGAATTGGCTAAGTCTATTACAGACAATAAAGCTGATGCTGATACTAAGGTTCAAGGTTTGGATACACGTCTACAAGCTATTGAAGCTAAAGAGGATAATGATAAACAAACATTAAGCCTTACAGACCACACATTGTCTATCTCTAATGGTAACTCTGTGGAGCTTCCTAAGTATGATGATTCAGCACTTAAGGCTAAAGATACTGAACAAGATGAAGCTATCAAATCTCTTAAAGAGAAGACTAAATCATTCTTGACTGGTGCTGGTGTAACAAGACAAGGTAATGTAGTTACCCTTACTTACACTAACATTGATGGTTCTTCTACTAATCTTGAGTTCAATGATAACGATACTAAGGCAATCGCTTATGATGATTCAGCCCTTAAAGCTCGTGTGCAAGACCTTGAGAATAGAGCAGATAATGATACTATCTACAATGATGCACCTCTTAAAGAGCGTATCACAGCCCTAGAAAACAAACCTGACAAAGACACAGTTTATGATGATGCTCCACTTAAGGAACGTCTTACAGCCCTTGAGACTAAGGTTGATAAGGATACTGTGTATGATGATTCTGCTGTGAGACAGCTTATCCAAGCTAACAAAGACAGCATTGCTACTACTGACAATATGGTAGATGAGCATGAGAACAAGATTAATACCTTGACTACAGACGTTGAAGCTCTTAAAGCTAAACCTGACAAGGATACAATCTATGATGACTCTGCTGTGACTGCTAGATTGACAGCCCTTGAGACTAAAGAGGATAAAGATACAGTCTATAATGATAAAGAGTTACGTGATAAAATTACTGCTCTTGAAGGTAAGACTGATAACTTTGTCTCTAACGTAGGTGTATCTAGAGAAGGTAACACTGTGAAATTGACTTACACTATGGTAAATGGTGATAACAAAGAGGTCTCATTCACAGACAATGATACTGTATCTGTAGCCTATGATGATAGTGCTCTTAGAGGTAGAGTAGAAGCTCTTGAAAATAAACCAGAAGTTGAATATGACCTAGTTAAGACTACAAAAGCTGTGACATTAAGTCAAGGTGAAGATGTAATCAACCTAGCATCAGAAGCAACTACTGACCCACTTAAAGAGTTAGTCCTTACTGGTAACGTCTCAGCTAAAGTTAAATCACCATTCGGAGGTGAAGAAACTACTGTTGCAGGTAAAGTTGGATTCACCTCTGGTACAACTGGAGATGATATTCAAGGTTCACACAGAAACTCTATCAATGAGTTTGTGTATGTAGAGTTCTTCTATACAGGTTCTACTGTGAAGGCATACCTTGTGTATGAACCAGAGAATGAGAATGAAGTGGTTAAATACCGTAAAGCACTTAGCCTAGCTGAGTTGCAAGGTACAGAGCCAGCTAAAATTTCAATCTCTAAAGGTGGAGTTGAGCAAGGTTATGTAGAAGCTACATTCACTGCTGTTACTGCTTCAAGTAACTCTTACAAAGTTCAGAAGAAAGGGTAGTTTAGTGGGGGTTTATTCCCCCTTTAAACTATTATTAAGATTATGACAAGTAAAAATTATAATATATCTCAAGGGTCATCAAAAGAGTATCAAACACTTTCCCTAGATGGTCAGAACCTTTCTATTAGTAATGGTAACACTGTGGAACTACCTACTGAGCTTAGTGGTCATGGATTTCCAGAGGGTAAAGTATCTGCTAATATAGGTAATACCTACATTGACTTAGATGTAACCAATGGTGCTTTAAAGTGGATAAAATCCACAGAAGGTGGTAATACTGGTTGGAAAATCTTACGAGGTGATACTGGTTGGGTTAAGATGGAAACAGTAAGTGTACCTAAAGGTCAGTTTATTGCTATGAGACGTGTGAATGACACAGTTACCTTTAAAGTAGTTGGTGGTTCTTTTGGTAGATTAGCCATTGTTGGTAGAGGTAAACCTGGATATGTACCTCAAAATCATCAAGCTGATAGAGGTTGTAGAATTATTGTACCAGGTCAAATTATTCAAGGGTTTAGAGCTACATACTCTCAACAAGGAATAATTTTCCAAGATGACCAAACTAAACAAAAGGTATATGGTAGTTGGTATATTGGTGGTACTGATGATTCCAACTTTATGAGACTGATATTTGATGAGGTAATTCCTACTGAACCCTTCAATGATATTCGTTTCTCTAGTGCTTCATGGTTCACTGATGACCCATATCCTACTGGTAAACTAAATAAGGTGTAATATGGCAAGTAAAGAATTTAAAGTAATAGATAAGACAGGTCTTGAACCTCTGTGGGATAAGGTAAATGAATTACACACTACTGTGCAAACTTGCTTCAATCAGTATGAAGAAACACAGATAGATGATAAGTATTTTACCTTGACTAGAGTGAATGGCTCTTCTGTGAATAACTCACAAATTACAGAGCAACTTAAATTAGTCCTAGAAACACAAGATGCTGAAATTGATAGAATTAAAGAGAAAGTGGGTCTATAGTGGCAAGTAAAAGTTATAACTTAACTACACAGCAATCTAGTCCTAGTGGTGGAGGTTCAGTAGACTTACAGCCATTGTGGACTAAAAATCAATGAAATGAATGATACCTTGCAGACTTGTTACAATGAATATTCTGAGTCTAATAGTTCCGTAAATGGTGCTAGTTTAATTAGAGTTAATGGTAATGTATCTGAGTTTTCATTTATTGACCAAATTAAACCTTACTTAAATCTATAGAAAGATTATTAAATGACAACAAAGAACTACAATAAACTAGAAGATAAGGATACTCTCTATAACCTAAAGTCTACTACTGATGGACTTACTGTGGTTAAGTCACAAGAGAATGGTGAAGAGGTATTCACAATCAATGCTGATGTAGCCTTTCAAAAGCACTACACTAAAGGTGAAGTAGATAAGGCTATTGCTGATAATAATAAGAGAGCACAATCATTAACAAAGTATAGTGGCAGATTTACTCAACCTACTAAGCTAAAGTATAACAATGGAGATAGACCTCCTGTGTTGGCTTATAACCCAGTTACATCTTTTGGTGTGATGAAATTAGATGCAACATTCTACTCTACAATCAATCACAGTGAAGTAGTAGCTGAGTTTCCAGCAGGTACACCACAGCCTATTGAGTTCATTGAAGTACAAGCCTACATTAACAATGAGCCTTTCTCAATGTGGTATCAAGGTAGAACTGTTAGGGTAACTACAGTACCTCAGTCATTAGTAGGTAAACGTGTTATCCTTAACTTTGTTGGATTGTTTGCTTAGGAGAATCTAAATGAGATTAAGTAATGAGATATATGATATTGCTAAATTTATAGCAACTACAGCACTACCTGCCTTCATTACTTTTATTGGTGTGGTAGGAGTGCAATTAGGTTATGAGATGACTACCCCTGTGGTAGTCCTCACAGCCTTTAATACATTCTTGGGAACAGTCTTAGGGCTGTCTAATATCACATACAAGAAAGAGAATGAATAATGGCAGATAACTGTTTAAATAAGCACTGTGAGTGTGAGAAAGTTGAGCCAAGACCAGAGAACTGTGCTAAGTTACTAGAGCTAAATGACCTAAAGATTAGACCAGCAATGAGGAAAATCTCAACCTCTGAGTGGTGTAATCTTCAAGAAGCTATTAGACAAGCCTTCTATGGTGTGTGGTGTGTAATCAAAAACATTGTAGGTTTCTTGTGCTATATCATTAGAAAGATAGAGTGCTTAGAGACTAAAGTAGATAGCTTGTGTGGTACTGTTAAATGTCAGAATGACAGTATTGCAGAGGTTCTGAGTGTATTAAAAGAACAACCAGTTACCCCTTGTGAGGTAGGCTGTGATAAGTGCTAGGAGGTCTTATGGACGTTTGTGATTGTCGTTGTGATGATAAAGTAATCACTGGTAAATGGTGTGACAAGAATGAATCACAAGAGGATATTAAGCGTGCTGGTGATATAATCAAAGACTCTGAGCAGTGTGATATTGTTCCTAATACACAGAAGGGTGTATTTAGGCTTTGGTGTAGATTAAGAAAGATTATCAAGACTATCTGTGATGTACTACAACGTATGGTGTGCTTACAGAAGAAGATTAAGTCTTTGTGTGTAACCTTACATTGTATGAAAGCTAATATCCTTGAAGCTAACTCAATCACAGTGAAGCGTAACAAGGACATGATTAAGAAGTACAAGCAGAAAGAGCCTAATACTCCTAATGATAAAAGAGGTATCTACAACGAAGCTAAAGCCATCTATGAAGAACAGCTCAAACGGTTAGAGAAAGCTAAGAAACGCTTAGAGGAAATGAAGAATGACCCTAACAAGCAAGAGATAGACGGTATTTATATCTCTGGTGACTTTGACCCTTCAAGAGCTGGTAGTTATGATTACTACTCTAAATTCTCACTAGCAACCGCTAAAGAGGGTGTAGACTATGTGGTAGGAGGTATAGGCTTTGGAAAGAACACAGCTCATAAATTCCAAGGAAGTGAGCTAACTCCAGGCTTAACTTACACACTAAGAGAGGTAGCTAGAACTACCTCTGGTAAGACTGTGAATGTTAAGATTACCATTAATGAATTTTATTCTAGGTCTGATGCTAGTTCATACTATAAAACAGGTTTAGATGGTAGATACCTACAAATCTATAGCTCTCATGGTGGTATATCTTTTGATATGTATAAGATTTATAAAGTTAAAGGTACTTTTGATTTTACTGATGAGAGTGGAGCACCGCTTAACCTTATGAATGTAATGGTTATCAGTGATATTGACTGGTTACAAAGCTTTTGGGCTAGTTTCAATAATAGTCAAACAGTCTATAGTATTCCAGGAGATGCTGATATAGAAAAAGATGGTTCATATTTCAAGAGTACCCATGATGGTGATTATAAGTATGAAAAGTCTGTGCCTAAAGGGTCTATGCTTATGGCTGGTGTGGCTACACAGATAAACTTTGAGATTATAGGTGGAGCACCTAATGCTACAAAACAGCATGGAGATGACCCTGACCCAAGTAACTGGGTAATGGACTTCTTTGGTAATAACTTTAAAGGGGAAACTGTAGACCTTCATGAACCTCCAAAACCTATACCCCCTATAGAAGAATGTGACTTAATGTCATGCGATTTTGATTGTTTAGGAGATAACTAATGTCAGATTGTGTAAACTGTCAGTGTGAAGATATAGTAGTTGGTAAGACAGCTTGCCAATCACTCTTAGCACAGAATGATGATAAAATAAAAATGCACGCTCTAGTTCTTAGGGATAGCCAAATGTGTGAGATTGTAGACCAGACAGCTAAGTTTGCCTACTCACAGTGGTGTTTCAATAAGAATGTATCTAATCAGCTATGTTGGTTAACTAATAATGCTGGAGGTGGAGGTTCTACTGCTCCTACTTATAAAGCAGGTAACTTAATTAGTATCTCTAAAGATGGTACTATTAGCTTTACAGGAAACATTCCAAGTCCTTCACAGCCCTACAATGATGCTGATTTAAGAGCAGAGAATGAGAAGCTTAAGAGAGCTTTAAATAAGATTATAAATAACTTACAAGCTAGTGGTGCTTGGACTGGTGGACTAGATGGTGACTTTGTTCCTAATCGTAACATTGCCACAGGTAACATTAACTTGTTTGGTGGTCAACCAGACGGACAATACTTTATCCGTACTAATAATGGAAGTACAGAAAATGACTTGGCAGGAGGTATTAACTAATGGGTTGTTATTCTTGTGGAGGAAATCCCAATACATTTTGTAGAGATTGCACTTACCCTAAAGACACTTGGATTGCTCCTGTGGATAGTCTTCCTGACCCTTTCATGGGTGACTTTGACCATTTATTCAGAACTCCTGATGGGAATATGTATGCCCTATCTCCTGATAGAACTCATTGGATTCTTATGGGAGGTGCTGGAGGTACGGTACAGAAGCCACAGAATCTTGAATTAAATAACGACACAAGAGAGCTTACAATCACAAGAGGGAATACAGTAACCCTTCCTAATGATACACAGAACCTCTCAATCAATGGTAGAACAATCACTATCAGTAATGGTAATGCAATCAACCTACCAGAAGATAGAGATACTGTGTATGATGATGCTGAACTCCGTAGACGTATTCAAGCTGTGGAGGATAAAGCTGATAACTTTGTGAGTGGTGTGACTGTTTCAAGAGAAGGCAATAAGGTTAAACTTACCTATACCTTTGTGAATGGTGCTCCTAAAGAGGTTGAATTTGAGGATAAGGACACAATTAGTTTAGCCTATGATGATACAGCCTTAAAAGCTAGGGTAAAAGCCTTAGAGGATAAGCCTGATAAGGACACCCTTTATGATGATAGAGACGTTAAGAGAAGACTAGATGACCTAGAAGCTAGACCTTACCCTGGTAAGACCTTATATGATAGAATTGATGCCTTAGAAACCAAACAAGATAGAGATAATCAGAATCTCACACTAGATAACAACTCTCGTGTGTTGACTATCTCTAATGGTAATAATGTAACCCTACCTAATGATAAGCAAACTATTAGAAAAGAAGGAAATAAACTTATCCTCTCTAATGGTGGAGGTGAGGTAGAGCTACCACAGCCTAATAATACACAGCCTTATGATGATTCCTCTGTGGTTAATAGACTTAATGCCCTAGAAGCAAAAGAGGATAAGGATACCAAGTACAAGGCTAAAGGTAATGGACTATTCCTTGATAGTGATAATACATTCCATATTGAGATGGCTACTAAGGATATTATTTCTCGTCCTTATTATACTGATAGAGTTGGAGCATTACCCGTTACACCTGATAGAAGGTATACTTCTCTAATTAAAGAAGGCATTTCCTATGCAGTTGATAATGATGGTACTCCACAAACAGGTATATTATTAGAAGCTGGAATAGTATTTAGCTATAAAGGTAATTATACTTATGAAGGACTAAAGGATTCTAATTTTTCAGGTAATGCTTTTAGATTATCAGGTATAACAACAGAAAATACTAGTGTAGTTGTTAATGATTCTGTAACACTATATGAAGATATTAAGATTGAAAGTATCATATCTGCAAACTGGAAAGATTCTAATAATAAGACTTTTATTACATTAAAACCTAAATTAGTTTGGGGTGTACAATTAAGTTCACATACAGAGTATTATACACACTATATTACTAAAGAGGAGATTGACTCATCAGAACCTATTGTGATTGAAGTTAAAAAGGGAAACTCTGTTATTGGTAAACTTACCTTAACCCTCTCAAATGTAGGTTTCTATGTACAATCAATACAGAGACGTACTTATCTTAAAAACCCTACTAATAATAGTTATGAAGCTATACCGAGGTTGAACTAATGTCAAAAACAACATATATTAAGAATGAGCAACAAGCTTCACCTACTGTGACAGCCTATGATGATACTCAGCTAAAGGCTAGACTAACTGCTTTAGAGAATAAGCAAGATAGAGATAACCAAACCCTCACAATCAACAATAGAACCCTTTCTATTAGTGGGGGTAACTCTATTACACTACCAGAGGACAGAGATACTATCTATAATGATGCTGATGTTAAACGTAGGCTCACAGCACTAGAGGGTAAGGCTGATAGAGATAATCAATCATTGACTGTGAATGGTAATAATCTCACAATTAGTGGTGGTAATACAGTAACACTACCTAGTGGCTCTACACACAGATTCTATAATGGAGATATTCCAGGAAGAGCTGAGACAAACACTATAGTCACTGTTAAGAAAAACAACTTTAGAAACCCTGATGGAATTAAAGTAGGTGACACAGCAGAAGACCATTTGGCTGACCAAACAGTTATCAATAGAGGTATCTGGAAAATCATAGAGGTTAGTGGTGATAAAGTTAAGGTACAAGGTATTGGTAACTATGATACTATCCTTCGTAAGAACCTTAACTTTAACTCTAACACTCGTGAGCTATCTATTGATGGAGGTAACAATGTTACTCTTCCTAATGACAAACAGACTATCAGTAAACAAGGTAACAAGATTGTGTTATCTAATGGAGGTGGAGAGGTAGATATTCCTACAGCTACACCTTACAATGATGCAGACATTAAGCGTAGACTTGGTGTACTTGAAGCTAAGAGAGACAATGATAATCAGACACTCTCTATCTCAAACAATAGGCTAACCATATCTAATGGTAATTCTGTGGATATTCCTCAGCCTAACCTAAGTAACTATGTCACTGTGAATCAGTACAATGAGCTTAAAGATGCTTTCACTAAGCTACTTGAAGACCTTAAAGGCTCTGGAGCTTGGGAACAAACTGGAGATACTATCTTCAAAGGTAATCTTAAACCTAATAGACACCTTGCTACAGGTAATATCAACCTCTTTGGAGGAACTCCTGATGGTGATGCCTTCATTAGAACAAACAATGGTAGCACAGAGAATGACCTTGCAGGAGGAATCAGCTAATGGCTAAGTTTAATTATAATATCTATTATAAAGATGCCCAAACAGGACAAGACTTAGCTTCTCCTGTGACTGTTGGTTATGATGAGTTTAGTACAGCAATTACTGAGACACAGAAGACCTTCCAAGGATATACTGCCAGGGAGTTGTATGAGACTCAAAAGAGAACACCTTCTGAGAGTGACTATAATAGTAGACAAGATGTACAATCTTATAACTACTTACTTAGAAAATACTATAATGACTTAGCTGTAGCACAGAGAAATGCTGAGAGGGTTGATAGCTTAAGAAGAAATCCTAACTACTTTGAGTATGGCTCTATCTCTGGTGTGGAAGAGTATAGCACTTATTCTTCTGGATACAACTACTTCAACCCAGTAAAGATTTTCACAAATGACCAAGAAGCAGAACTTCTAGCAAGACCTATTACCTATAGTGGTAACAGAGAGTATAACTACTCAGGTAAAAGTGGTTCTTCTGGTAGAATGTATCCAGGTCTCACCTTTGAGCTTACTGGTGTATCCTATACGCTAAGTGGTAAGACCCTAAACTTGGTTATTAGAATCAATGATTATGAGGTGGTAAGCTTTGCTGGAGCAACTCCAGGTGTGTGGATAGCTCCTTATGATGGTACTGGTATTGGTCTATGGTTCTATGATGTTTACTCAGTAGACTTCTCATTCTCATTTGTGGAACAATACACCAATAGACCAGTAAAGATTCTAGCTTCTACAGCAGTAGCCGATATTGACTTTAACCAAAGTGTAAGAGCAGGTTTTGGTGATAGCAACTCTGTGCTATTAAGACCTCCAGGTTCAGGACTTACCTTTATGGGTTCTGGTCGTATTGGTGATACTAATGGTGCTCACTATGAAGGTACTTCTGATATTCCAAGAGGTTCATTCATGCTTGCTGGTATTGGTAGTACAATCAACTTCAATGCCTTGGGTAATAGACCTGGAAGCAGAATCATCTATAACCCAGGGAAAGAGAAAGTAGGAGATTCCTTTGAGTTAGGATTCTTTGGTAATGCTTCTCGTGGTGAGGTGTTCTCTTATGCAGACCCTATAAAACCAAAAGAGCCTACTGAGACTAGAGACATTACAATCCTCTATGATAGAGTAGCTAAGATTAGACCCTGGGCTATTAGAAATAGTGGCTCATGGAAATCTTTTGTAACTAAGAATATCCACATGTCTAAACGTCACCAAAGCCTTTGGGAGAGAGCTTCTACTGAAATAAATGAGGAGCAAGTAGGACAAGTTATTCCTAGAGACCCTAGGTTTGGGTATGTAGAACCTGCTGACTCTGGAGTAGTTAGAGGTAACTATATCCGTAAAGATGGTAATTGGAAGAGACAAGGAAAGATAGGTAGCTAATGGCTTACGAAGATAATAAAAACACAAGATTGAATGAAGCATCTTTCAAGAGTTACAATGAGAATCCTAAAGATAGATGCTGGTATGATAGCTGTGACTGTGAAGACATTCCTATTGCTGATTGTAATAGGCTTGTGGAGGAAAATAACAAGGGTGTAGGACGTTTTGCTTGTATGGCAGAATCACAGAAGTGCTATAACCCTAAGTTCTTCTCATCATTCATTAAGAAACTAGCTTGTCAGCTTAACCACTACATTGAGAATATCTGTGCTTTGTGGGATATGGTACAGTGTATGGGTGAGTATGTAGCATCTATTGGAGATATGGGTAAGGTACACACGAACTACTCTCGTAACTCTGCTGTATCTTCTGCTACATTCTATGCTCCTATCACTAAAGAGTATGATATTGACCTCTACATGGATTCTACTACTGGTGTGGACTTTGAGAATGATGATAAGCGTAGACAGCTCACAGATAGACAGTATCGTGTGTTCCTACGTTGGTGTGCTGATGGTACTACATTAAACCCACAAGAGGATAACACAATGCAGATTGTAGTCTATCACAGTGGAGAAAGCTATACCACAGACATGGTTAAACAACGCTCTGTGCACTGGCAAATGACTGGTATCTCTGATGGTGCTATGGAAATGTCTGACACAATCATTGTACCTGCTGGTCAATACATTAAGGTAAGGGTTGTACCTGATAACCAAGCTAGTGGTGTGTTCAGACTTCACCAATTCAAGGTTGAATATGTTCCTATCATTGAAGGTAAAGACTTACCTGACTGTTTGAAATTCACAGAGATTCCTAAAGACGACTGTAACTGTGATGATAAAAAGAACAAATAAAAAGAGAGCCTAATTGGCTCTTTTTGTTTTATATGAAAAATCCTTTATCTAAACCTAATTGACTATCTGTATTCCCAGTAAGCCACACACAAGGAGGTAAATGCTCACTTTTTAGCTCTGATGTCCATCTATGATAATAGCTTCTTGGCTTGTCTGATATGAATAATCTAGTAGTAGTAAATGGATTCAATTCTACTAGGATACCCCTATCTGGTTTACGTTTATAATATTCATAATAGGCTATTCTAGGCTTACCTTTTACTCCAAACTTTTCATCCATTAATTTTATAAATTCTTCTTGATGCTTTAACATTTTATTACCTCAAATATATAGTCCTTCATATCTCGTAATTCTATCATAAGGTTCTTTAAACCATAACACTTTTGGCATATTAGTATTTCCTAATAATGAGAATCCATTATGGAATTGGGAAGAATTTTCCTCATCAGATATAAATAAATTATACTTACATAAACCAATAGGAGAAACCGTTTCAAATTCTACTACATTACCTATAAAACTTTCAAAATTAGCGTCTTCTATTTTTATAGATGCCCTACATGGGTAGTGTGTAATAGTATAATCTCCATTTTCAAGAAATTCCATTACTCTTTCTACATTTGTCATATCCATAGTCCTTTCTCTATGATTCTAACAGCCTTATCTTCTAATAACAAACAACGTCTAGCTAATAGTTCACTCCTTTCAACAATGAAACCATATCCATAAATTTGTTTCTTTTGTCTCTCATCAGCTATAAATAGATAGCCTTTTGGGTGTATCTTTCTAGCATATCCCTTCACACCATCTCTAATAAACAAAGCTCTAAAACATGGTGATTTAAAGTAGACAACACTATCCTTAATAAGTAAGTCATCAGTCAGCACAGTTAAAGCTCTTTGTCTAGTCATAATTGTCATATATAGAACTCCTCTGTGTTTAATAACGTAACATCTTCTTCATACACCCACAAGCATCTATTATTAAAGTTACTATTAGAGAATACTGAAAAAGCTTCATGGAATAACCTCCCATCAGGGGTATCAGCTATGAATAATGTAGCTGGTGAACTTACATAGTGTGGGTCAAATGTAACAAAGTAACCTGGTATATTAAATCTATCCCAAGACTTATTAAGTACACACCTTTGAGGAAGTTTAATAATAGCACCACATCTTTCATCAATACTATTCTCTAAAAGCATCATAAACTCTTTAAATGTTTCCATTTTAACCTCCTATACATAAAACCCTTTAGGGAACAGCTCTGTGCCTAAGTCTACTTGTCCTGTGAATGGTAGCTCATAACAACAATTCTGTAAGTAAGGGATAAACACAAAAATCTTATGACCATTGTGGAACTTAGGTGTAGGCTTCTCAGCAATGAATAACACACGTCTTTCATTACCTCTATAAAATCCAATGGCTAGGCATCTCACACCAAACAATTCAACAAACTGTGGAGTCTGTTTAGGAAACCAAATACCCCTCTTAGCTCTCCTTCTTAAAATTTCTAAGTCTATCATTTCTTACCTCTTATATATCTACCATAAAGAGCTTGATTACCCTTTAGCCCTAGTACATGCTCTGTGTAAGCTACATAACCTGTGTTGACCATATAAGGGTAAAGCATGTTCTGTTCAGCTCTAATGAGCTTACGTTTACGTCTGAGCTTCTTAAGCTTTCTGTGGTCAAGAGTATCCTTTATTTCCTTACCAATCTCTTTATACAGCTTCTCAAGCTCTATATACTTGTCTGATGCTTCATCAGCGGTAAGACTCTGGGTAATCTTCATAGTACCACAGCTCCTCTCCGTTACGTTTAAGGATAATATCTACGTCACCCTCTTTAGTTCTTGTGTACACAGTCTCATCTCCAATCCATTCTCTAATGAATCTGTTTCGTGTGACATAATTACTAATTTCTATTGTGTGGTAGCAGTTTCCTAACTCATCAATCCTTTTCAGAATCCACACTTTCTTTATAATACTCATACATACTCCTTGAAATAACAATACCACCTGTAATTCTTCTAGGCTTACGTTCTATTCTGTGTCTAGTTATAAGTGCTCCTCCAAAAGTATATAGCCTATATCCTAGCAACATTTGTGTAACGTCATGAGGTAACACAAGTCTTTCTTTATTCTCTAAGAAGTCTTGCTCTGCATACCAATCCATAAACTCATAGGTGAATTGCTCATAGCGTTCTAGTCTATAAGGTTGACCTGTAATGTAAGAGAACATTTCTCTAGCTCTCTCAGGTACAGCCTTTATAAAATCAATCTTAACACACAGCTCATTTATATAACTTATATCAGAAGCTAATTGATAAGCCATAGTATAACTGATTCCATATACATTCTCAAACTCAATGAACTGTCTAGCAATCTCTGAGGTCTTCCACTTGTAGAAATTATCTGGTGGAAGTTTATCTAAAAAGTCACAAGCCACAGCGAGTAAGAACTCTCCTCTACTAAGCCCTGTGATTCCTCTTTTACTCAGTGGTGTTGCATATCTATGTACTAGTCTAGTCTTTTCATTGTCTAGCTTCTTAGCCAAGATATTTAGCTCTTTTAGTGTTATCATACCTTGCTTATTCGTATGTCTTCTCACAAAATCCTTATCACCAACAAAGCGATACACTAGCACAGTAAGTAATTTCTCTCTAATAGGTACAGGGTGATTGTTCATTGTCCTAATTAGAATCTGTGAAGTTTTATCTAAGTATTTAAGGTTGTTTGGATAGTGCTTACGGTACAAGGGGTTTCTTTTCATGCCATTCAAATCATACTTGTATTCAAAGGCATCACGTCTCTTGAGTACATACTCTTTAAGACCATCTAATGTTATTGACATATTTACCCTCCTAAATGCACACAATTCAATTACTATAAAGCGAAAGCGTTCTGTATTGGAATTTGACTATGAATTTGAAACTTACCCTGAGAGTGCTATTCAATCTTTTGATAATTTATTATTTATGACAATCATTTTTAAAAAACAGGAGACAGAGGATACCATAAATAATTGTGTGCATTTAGGAAGGAAAATCCTTCCACGCTAGAATTATATTAAGAGTAAAAATCATGACGAGGGCTTCCCCTCATGGAACTGGTAGGTAATCTGCTAATGGCTTAAGGAAAACGTCAGTAAAAAATGTAAGAAAATCTAACAAATTAAGGAGTGTATCCTACCAGCTCTATGAGAGGAGTGACTAGGTGTTAATTAGAAATTAAATCTTTCTTTTGATTTAGTTTAGTTGGTTAGTCACTCACCCATTGGGTTAATTACTCTGCATCAGACCAATCGTCTGTGTCTACATCTACGTCATCAGAATCATCTTCATCAAGAGGGAAGAAGTCTACAACGTTCCATGAAGGTTTGTCATTATAAGGTTGACCTTCTTTAATAACAATACCTACATATTTACCTTGAAGGTCATCAGTATCTACAGCTTCTTCATCTTGCATATCTAATGCTGATAGTAGACTGTAAAGTTGTTCACGTCCAATCTTGTTATCCAACATGAATGAAGTGATTGTGTGAGGAGCATTTTTACCAAAGTCACCTTTAAGTGTTACTTTTACCATATCAATCTGTGAGCGTGATACAGTCTGCTCTACACCTTGGATAACCGCTTCATATCTGCCAGGTTCATAGGCAAAATCTTCTCTTTTAGTTGCTTGTACAGTAATAATTGACATTATTCTTTAACCTCTTTCGTTTTTGCTTGTGTGCTACCATCAGTCAATCCCACAACAGCTTCCCATGTAGGGTTAACCATTGTGTCAGGGATTGTAAGACCAGGCTTACGAGTTACCTTAAGGGTATAGATAGGATTTCCTGCAAGACGTACTTGGTAGAAGTCCTTAACCTTTTTCTCACCCTTAACAATCTTAGATTTAGTCACACGCTCTGTATGACCAATGATACGAGATGATGCTGTAATGTACTTAGCCACACTATCCATAAGGTTAGGTACAGTCTGTGCTGGTACATTCTCATCTACTACATCTTCAATGTTTAAGTTCTTTTCTTGTGCAATTACATACACATTCTTACCTTGATAAGATAAGTCCACAAGTTCATCAATAAATGCTTTCAAGCGAGTAGATGCTTCACCGTAGTGGTTAATAAGCATTTTCTTGATATTATTAGATTCCATAATGTCCTTGTAGCAAAGCTCTTGAACGTTTGTTAAGTGGTCTACAGCGATACTATCAAAGTCTTTAGCATAGCTAAGAGCTTCAATTACATCAGACCAACTAGCACACTCAGCTACAGAGAAACGGTCATCTTGTTCCACAGAAGCTAGTCCACGGTCAGTATCAATAATCAATACACTACCTGGTAGTGAGTTGATAAAGCTTGACTTTCCAGAACCAGGTAAACCATAGAACACAGTCATTGTGTGCAACTTGATTTTATTAAGTTTTTTTAGCTTCATTCTTTCCTACTTTCCAGTTGAACCATATCCACCACGGTCAGCATTACCAAGGCTCATTACTTCCTTGAAATGTAACTCAGGTTGGTTCTTCATAATTCTGAACTGACACAAGCGTTGACCTTTCTCAATGCTTCCTGCTTTAGTAGCATAGAACTTAGCTCCCCAAAAGTCATTATCTCCACAGAAAGAGTTATCAATGATACCCATACTGTTTGTGAGCAATAGACCAGTGTTTTGGAAAGTGCTTGAGCGTGGTAGTATGTGTGCTTCATAACCTTTAGGAAGCTCCATAGCCACACCAAAGTCAATTACTACTGTGTCACCAGCTTTATAATCTACTTTTGTATTAGATTCTAGGTCAATCCAATCTCCAATCACAATACGATTGACAGGGTTCACACCATCATCTCGTACCTTTAGTTTAATTACTTTGAAATTATGTAGCAATTCATATAGGTGTACAAAGAAATTCAATCCAAAGTACACAGCTACAATAATCACAAGGGCTAATTCAATTTTAGTCATTTGTTGTTTTGTATTCCTCTATAAGTTTTACTAAGGCATATTTCATAATGTCAATACCTGTTAGGTATGTAGAGCTTCTAGTAGTAAGGGTAGCACCTTTCATAAAAAGAATTTGAGTAGCATCAAGTCCATCTTTGACATCTTCATCATCTAGGTAATACTCTTTTTCAGTATAGTACACTTCTAACATTGAGTTTTCAGCCTTCTCAAGAAATTCTATTGTTTTCTCAAGGTCAGCTAAACCATTCTTGTACTTATACCTCCACACATACTTAACAGCAGAGCAGATAAGTGGATTGAGCATAGCATCTAACCAAAAATCCCAACACTCTAATTTTGTGTGTGTATAACGCTCTGGATTTCTAATATCTTCACCCATTACTTCTTACCTCGTCTGTCAATATAAAACACGGAGAGAACAAAGATACAAATTAGAGCTTGTTCTAGTATCTTATATAAGTCATCACTCATGATAATCTCCAATCTTCCTAATCTTTAGTCTGTATTCAGCCAAGTCTTCCTCAGCTTTCATCAACTCCAAGTAACGGATTGGAGATAGGCTTACAGAAGTGACACCATCAATACCTCCTAGAAGGCTCTCAATTTGTCTCTCTTCACTTTTTCTGTAGTTGCTTATAATATGTCCAAGATGCTCTTTATCGTCTTCTAGAGACGTTTTAGAGCCTTGTAGGACTATCAGAAAGTAAATGGATACACACAGAGCTATAATCAGTACAGTAATCACTGCTAAAAGTGCTTCAATCATTCTACTAACCTATAGTGCTTCACAGTGAAGCCTTCACCTTTCGTTGTTACTACTACTTTATCTTCTGTGAGCTTATCTTTTAAGCCTGTGTAGTAGGTATCACCACTGTAATCTCCATCAATGGTACTGACTACTACTTCCTCACAGTAATCTTCAAAGGCTTTGAATGTTCTTGCTCCTCCAATGACCCAAACATCTCGGTCAGTTTCTTTTTCAAACTGTAAGACCTCCTCCACAGAGTTAGCAATGTAAACATTCTCATCATCATAGCCATCAATCTCATCTTTGTGTGTCAATACCACATTGATTCTACCTTTAAGGGGTTTACTTCCGATTGATACCCATGTAGCTAGACCCATGACAACTACTCCACCTGTTGTTTGGTTTTTAAAGTAGTTAAGGTCAGCGCTGTTAGACCAAGGTAATCTCCCTTTATTACCAATTAGTCCATTCTTATCTTGTGCCCAAATAAACTTAAGCATCTTTTTTCTCTTCTTCTTTTTTAACTGTGATTCCATTGAAGGTCACACGTCCATCACCAAACTTAACGCTTGTAATAATCTTGTCTTCACCTTCAAGGAACTTGTTTAGGTTTTCATCAAACTGCTCTGTGTTAGCTGTTTTGAACGTTTTAGTAAAAGTATCTTTAGCCATATCTTACCTCACTCTATAGTAAACAATAGCTGTATAGTATGTAGAATAACCTACTGGACAAGAAGAAAACGATATATTTACATCTACCTTATACTTGATAAAATCATTTATCTTTTGTTCAAGTTCATATCTACTAGAGCTTTCAAAAATCTTACATTCCATATAAAAGTTAAGGCTACACAGATAAACTATGTAGCCTATCTCCTTTAATCTACTTTAACTAGGAACGCTTCATGATTGAATTGAGGGAAACGTTCTTCGATTTCAGCAAGAGTGAATTTACCAATCTTGTCAGTACCATGACCAAGTACGTCAGCTTCTTCTGTGAATCCAGAAAGCTCTCCATTAGCATTGATAGCAATGTATGGTGCTTTAACACGACGTGGTTTCTTACCTACGAAGATAATGTAACGTGGTTCAAGAAAGTCAGTTGGTAATTCAATTCCAAGTTCTTGAGCGAGTGAGACAAATAGTTCTTTTTTGTTAGCCATTGTGCTAACCTCCTTAATAATATTTGTAGATGGTTTAAAGTGATTAGCTCTACCACCACAAGACTAGTTTATCAAAAACGTGTTACCTTGTCAAGAGGTAATTTCAACTTTTTTAAAACTTTTTTCAATAAATTCATCTAAATCTTCTACAACATCACCAATATAGACTTTATAGAAGTAGTCATATACTCCAGGTTGTCTTTTTTCTGGTGGTGTATACATACGAAGATTAGGGTTTTTGGCAATCATTGTAGTTAATTCACAGAATTGCTCAAACATATCAGCTCCACGATACTTATTGTAAGGGAATTTAATATGCTTCACACGATACATTCTGCCTTTTAAGACCTCTTTAGGGTTCACACATTCAAAGCAGAAATCTTTTACTTTATAGCCTAGCTTGGTCATGACTTCCATGTACATGTTTCCTTGAAGGCTA
>ERZ772910.349-NODE-349-length-27748-cov-2.880439_pt1 | contig 27748 bp, 33 predicted proteins | sample MGYA00511357_ERZ772910 | MGnify/ENA primary metagenome ERZ772910 (study PRJEB29015, sample SAMEA2738096) | human oral metagenome | biome: human oral; feature: human-associated habitat; material: saliva | place: China | collected 2193 ... | reverse complement strand
TTCACTGGACATACGCAATTTAATGGAACAGAGCTTGATTTCCCAGTTATTGCAAAATTGGAAGGAACTTTGGTTTTTTTAATGGGATTAAGCAATCTTGAAAAAATAGCAGAAAACTTGATAAATAATGGAAAAGATCCGAAAACACCTGTTGTGATAATAAAAGATGGAACTACGACAAGACAGAAAACTTATATAGGAACATTGGAAACAATAGTAAATACAGTAAAAGAGCATAATGTAAAATCGCCTGCCATCATTTTGATTGGGGAAGTGGTGAATTTACGTGAAAAAATGAAATGGTTTGAGAATAAGCCGTTATTTGGGAAAAATATTCTTGTTACGAGAAATAGGGAAAAACAGGGAAATATTTCAAATAAGATAAATGAACTTGGCGGACAGGCTTTGAGCCTTCCATTTATTAATATAGAGTATGTCGATTTTGAAATGCCTGATTTGAAGGAATACAGTACCCTTCTATTTAACAGCATAAATTCTGTTATTGGATTTATGAGAAAAGTAAAGGATATTCGTGCTTTGGGAAATGTTAAAATAGGTGTAGTGGGAGAAAAAACTGCTGAAGAAATTGAGAAATATAAAATAATTCCAGATTTTTATCCAAAAGAATATACGGTAGAAAGGCTAGCTAGCGAAAGTGTGAATTTTACTAAGGAAGGAGAAAAAATACTGTTTATAGTATCTGATATTTCTCCAGTAAATGAAAAAAAATATTCAGATTTATACAATCGAAATTATGAAAAACTTGTAGTTTATAAAACTCAGAAAGTTGAAGTGGAAAAGGAAAAAGCTGAAAAATACATAAAAGAAAGCGACATCTTAATGTTTTTAAGCTCATCAACCTTTAAAGCTTTTGCTGACAGCATAAACTTAAGTGAAAATGAGGAAATAAAAGAAATTATGAAAAATAAGGTTATTGCTTCGATTGGGCCTGTTACTACAAAAACTATTGAGAAATATGGATTAAAAATTGGGATAGAAGGGAAAAAATATACTGAAGAAGGACTGTTTCAAGAAATATTGCAATATGTTATGTCCGAATAGAAAGTCAAATTCAGGGTAAAACAATAGTTTTTTAAAAGTTATCTAAAGTTTATAAAAAATAGTTTGTATAACTTTTTGCTTGACTTTTTAAAAAAATGATGTATAATTTATTGAAAAAAGTAAAAATATTAGAAAAGATAATTTCTTTTGTAGTTTTATAAGGTTTTATTTCACTAATATTTTTTTTAGCTTTAGTTATTTCTTCACTAGTTAAATATTTCATTCTACCTCCGCCATAACTATATTTTTTAATTAGTTTCTATTTTATCACACTTTAGTATAGTTTGGAAAATTAAAGTACAGTTAATTTCCTAGGAAATATTCTCCCACCTATATATAAACTGAAAAAAATAATATCGTTATATTTTTGTGCATATAATTACTATCGAATATGTAAAAATATAGAGTGATAGTTCCTTCTGTTAAGGTAAGTAAATTAAAGATAACAATTCAATTTATATTTATTTTTTATGAGGTACAAAATTATGGCTTTCAAAAAAGATGGCGGTCCTATTAAATTTGAAATCAAAGAGAATGGGATCAATGAATTAATCGATGAAGGTACTGGCAATTCTTCCATTATGCTTAGAGAAGTAGGTTGGAATGGCAGAGATCCTAAATTAGAAATCCGTAAATGGATTATCGATGTAGATAAAGAAACTCCTATGAGAGGGTTATCCTTTATCACAGAACAAGGTCCTCATACTCTTACTGAAGTATTAGCAGAAAAAGGTTTTGGTAATACTGAAAAGATTATTACTAATATTAAAGACAGAGAAGACTTCGATGACTCTCTTGTAAAAGTAATTGGTAAAAAGAAAATTGAAAAGTCTAAAAACACTGAAGTAACCATTAGTGAGGATGATTACTTTGATCCTAAGAGTGTTTTAGATGATTAAAGCGTCCTCTTATTCAAAGAGGTGAAATAGATGAAAAGTAAATACGAAGAAATAAAAGGCGATAATCAGAATGAGTCTATGGAACAATTAGAAATGTGTAAATATCTCGTTCAAGGTATTGATAAACCATGCAAGCATAGAGATATGTATGGACGTTGTACTTTTGAAAACTGTATCCTAGATGAAGAAGAGTCTCCTTTACGTTCTAAGAAATGGTGGTTCCAATGTATTATCTGTAAGCATCCTACTTCTATTGAACCAGATGCTATGAGAGTACCATTCTGTGAATCATGTATTTCTAGAATGAATGAAGCTGAAGTATTACCATTCACTTGTAGATATTGCGGTAGAAAACAATATTCTCCATCGAAGTGGATGTTCTCAAGAGTTTGTGATGAATGTATTCCTTTATTATACAATAAGAATGCAGGACAAACTTGTTTGAAATATACCCCTAAAGTTGGTAAACGATCTATCTCTAGAGGTGGTAGTTTACATGATTACAAATAAGGTGGAATTATGACTAATAATAGAGTAAAAGAATATGATTATTTAGAAGCTGTGCCTATAGAGCATATTCTTTATGCTCAGTTTATCAAATACGATAAACTTAATAGACTATTTACAGAATACTATAAAGACAAACCAGTTCCTAAATGGATTAATATTTATATAGACGTATATCAAGCATTGCTTCCTATATTCAGTTTCTATAAAGTAACTAATCCTTATAATATAACTGCCTGTATTGCTAACTTAGCTATACATTACAAATCATTCTTTAGAAAAGCTGGTATAGATAGTTTTGTGTTTTTATTATATTCTCCTACTACTGGTGCAGCTACTCAACAAAGATTCTGCCCAGAATATAATGGCAAATATACAATGCGAATGATAAATAATAAAGAAGTATATGATATGGTAAATCAAAATATACCTCTTATTCAAATGCTATGCCAGTATATGAATAATATATTCTTCAAGATGGGTACAGTAGAAACTTCTGTTATGGCTTATGATATGATTACTAAGTTTAAGAATAGACAGATTACTGCTCCATCTTTATTTATAACTTCATCTCAATATGCATTCCAATTACCATCTAAAGTAAAAGATCTTATTATGCTTTATAAGAAGAAACCATTGCCTGGAACTTCAGATGATACTTCTTATTTAGTCACACAAGAAAATGCTTTAGATTCTTATATTGCAGAAATAAAGAAACAGCATATTGAAAAGTTTGAAGTAAACCAATCTTGGTTATCTGGATTTATGACTCTTTCTGGTATTCCAAAAAGAAATCTTAAATCTCTATTTAACTATAAACAATCTTTAAAGATTCTTAAAAGTATAGATGAACAATTTGATCAAGCTACTCCAGACTCTTTGTTCAATGTGGCTTGTAAATTATATCCTAATAAAGGATTAGATTCTCATTCTTATGATGAGATAGTAAATAGGTTTAGATGTATTGATCTAGATTATCAACTTTATATGTATAGAACCATGCCTGAAGCTATAGATACAGTATTCTTAGAACAGGTAAACGACCCTGAAGCATTGAAGAATATCAATGATCAATATTTCTCTCAAAATCCTATCTTATTAGAAAAACTATGATATCAAAATATAAACAAGAATGAGGGTAGAGTCATAACGACTCTACCCTTTATTTTTTTTATCTTCTAATCAATTGAGCCATATCACTCATGGATCTAGTTCCTAATTCTTTTTTGGCATTGGTGTTCTTATTGACTTTAGATGTTGTAATACCTTTACCTTCAGAAGATACTACGTTTACATTGCTATTCAATTTGTCCATCTTACCATTAGAAGCTTTGTACCAATCCATTTTAGTAGTCTTATTATTATTTGCTGTAGTACTATTAGCATCAGCAGCCTTTTCATTGTTCGGAACTTCTAATATTTTAGAGAAGTTCATCATAGTGATACATTTGAAATAGTCTGATTCTCTAGTATAAATTTCTGTTTTCTTATTCAATAAGAATAGACCATCTTTATCTGCATGAGCTGCATAGTTCTTTACAACATATTTTTTATTAGGTGTAAATACAGATGGATCAAGATCATATTTATTTACTGTGAGTTTATTGATCCTATTCTCCAATTCTGATTTATGGTTCTTGATCTCATTAGGATTATCATTCTTTGTAACGATAATTTGAGTACCTAGTCTACTATCCCCAAAGGAACCACCTAGATTTACGTCAGATTCAAAACTACCTACTCCTAATTGACCTATACCGGTTAAATCTGTAACACTATCTAGATTATTTTTCAATAATTGTAGATCAGATTGGTTCATGAATCCACCAGAAGCCATATACTTACCAGCAGCAGATAATTTATTATAAATAGATTCTCCAGTAAAAGAAATAGCAGATACATCTGTTACTAAAGAAACAAATTTACTCTTAATATCGCAAGATAAAATATCATTAAAGCTAGGGAAGAATGAGAACAGATTCTTAGCAAATCCAGTTATAAAGGAAGTGATATTTTTAAGACTACCTATCACCCCTTTTACTGTATTTACATAACCTTGCATCTCATGAACATTCTCCATCAATTTAGATGCATTTGTAAATAGATCTTCAAATTGAACATGTGTACTAGAATCTGTAAATACAGAACTGTATTTATCATAGATGGGTTTTATTTTGTTTACGAACCCAATAGCCTTATCAGCAATAGATCCTATCTTATCCATACTACTGTCTAGAGCATCTGTTTGTGAGAATATTCTAGACTGCGAATGAGATGATGCTGAGTAAGAAGATGAGTTGATTTTAGATACAGAATTCTTTGTAGCTTCTATAACATCTTGAACATTAATTTCTGTAACAGAGTTTAAATAGTTATCAAGATATTCTGAATCATAAAATACTGGAGAAATCTTCTTGATATTCTTATCAAAACTTTCACTCATCTTAGTAATACGTTCATATTGCTTATTAAACCCTAGTATGCCATTACCAAGGAATTTACTAGTAATAGATTTAAAAGCACTTTGTACTACTGGCACATTGATTGTTACCTTGCCAGGTTTAGCAGGAACAGATGTTGGAAATCCTGATGCTTGTTGCATAACAGTCTCTGTTAATTTATTCTGATATTCATGAAGTTCTTTAGCTTTATTTAAGACGTTGTTCTTGAATACACTGTTCCAATGATTAAGTTTCTCTGGGACATTGCCCATTTTCTTAACCATCTTTTTGATCATTTGTTTAAACTTCTCTACAATACGATCAATATACGCTTTAGTCTTAGAAATATTATCATAACTAAGAATACTATTATCTTTAGATGGGTTTATAATAGCATCAAATTTATTTATGATCTTAGCCACATCATGATTTATCTTATAAGCAGTTTCTGTTACAGATAGATCAATATAATAATGATTTCTTTCAGTATCCACATACATACCTTGGTTAGCAGTATTAGGATCTGTAGTTTCTCTGATATTTAAGATTACATCATTAAATTTTTCATTCTTCATAGGAATACCCTTACCAGATTTTGATATTAGGTAAGTACAAAACGGTTCATCTATAAAGAATTGATATTTGGTCGGATAGAATACTTCTACAGAGTTTAGATAAGCCACTAAAGATACAAGAGTATCTGTTGGTGGTATGATTAACTGCTTTTGCAATCTATTATATTGGAATGGTTCTACCAATAAGTGTAGGTTACTCATATAAGAGCTTAATATATCCATCATATGTGTATCCATCATTGTAGTATTTGCTACAGTCTTATTGGCATCGATACACTTCTTACTCATAAGACCAAGATATGCTTCTCTATACACATCTTGCTTTTCTTTCCCATCACTATCTTTCTCTTTATAATCTAATTCTTTATAATAGTTTATATCATTAGATACAAATACAGAGAATTCATCTTCTATATAAGATTCTACTATAGGAGATTCTAGTTCTTGATTAGAATCATACTTATCTATTTTTAAATACATTGTAGCAATCTTAGCATTAGCAATAATCTTATCAAAAAGATTCTTGTCTAAATTCACATGTGCTAGCATTGTAGGCATATTTTTATTTTCATAATCACTGATTCTGATTATATTTTTAAAGTTCTCAGGTTTGATTATAAGACCATCTGACTTTTCTCCAGGTATTAAAATCTTACCTGATACCTTGAAGTTCCATTGTTGCATATAATAACCTCCATTTTGTATTATCAGAGTGTCATTATAGTTAAACACAAGAAGATGAGAAGAACCATAACGGTTCTTCTCAAAAAAATAATAAATTATTTCATCCACTTATAAGTTCCTTTGGAAGCAGCCTTTCTTTGGAGAAAATCTTTTTTATCTGAATTCTTTAATACGGAAATACGTCTTAGTACTCTATCTCTAGCCTTTCCTGTCATTTGGTCCTTTTTATCCATTATTTCAAAATCAGAACCAATACCACCTGTTGCCATATCTTTACCAGCTTTATAACCTATTTTAGCTGTGTATACAGTTTTATTAATAGCTTTAGCAATAATATGACCTACTTTTACTAAAAATTGTTTAATTCTAGTAAATACTTTACTAATAACTCCAGTTTCTTTATTCTTTAATTTTTGGTCATATTCGCGAAGTTTCTTTTCCATTTTCAATTGCAAACGTTCTAACCAGTTAAGATCATCAACGTGTTGAATTGTTTTATTAATAGTAACTAATTTAGATGCGTCGCCATTAGCTTTGATACCAGCATCAATCATTTTGATAATTACTTGTTTACCCATAGCTTCATCGGCATTGTCCATTGCTTCGGATAAAACTTCATCATTTTCAAACTCAATGGAGAAATCTTCTGCTATCTGAACTAGGATCTCTCTCTCTTCAATAGTAGGTAATAATGCCATTATTTTACTCCTAAATATTAATAATTAAAATTCTATTTCTTTTTATTTTTAATCCAACCATGGGCTTTATTAATAGCTTTTACAATAGCATGAATTACTTTAACTATAAAAGCTTTTAATCTAGTCCAAATTTTACTAAAAGTACCAGTCTTATCAGACTTCACTTTTTGTTCATATTTTTCTAATTTAGCTTCTAATTCAACTTGTTTACGTTGCAACCAATTAAGATTTTTTACTTTAGAAATACTATTAATAAGAGAGGCCTCCCCAGTAGGTTGGCCTCCTTTTTTAATATTATTTACAGCGGTATTAAATCCTTTAGCAAGACCATCTAAATCTTCGTCAATGCTACCTGCAACAGGACCTTCAACATTTTCACAGAGAATATTATTAAAGTCCATAAAACATTGTTCAACTAAATTAGAATTCATTATGAATAATCCCATAACTGTTCACCTAATTTATATTATAAATGATCTCTATTTTCTTCAGATGCAACTGGTCTATTAGTTGTGGAAGCTGCCTCTTCAGTAGAAGCACTTCTGGAAGAAGCTCTACCACCTTGGCCTTGATTACCAGGGTTTCCAGATTCAGGAGTTCTACCACCTCTATTAACTGGAGTTGTACCTGCGCCAGCTGCAGCTGGGGTACCAGAAGTTTCAGAAGTAGCTGTATGCTCGCCAGGGATTGCAGGTGTTGGAGGAACTGTTGTATGGGAATCTTCTCCATGTACTTCTTCTGTATGAGTAGTATCAGGTTCTAAAGAACCATTAGCTGTATAGCGGAAAGTGGAGGAAGATGGTTTATTACCAAAACGAGGAAGTTGACGATAAACAGCACCTTTATCGAATGCAGTTTCTTTAGCTTTATCTTCTTCAGATTTAGCAGCTGCTTCTGCTTTAGCTTTTTCTTCAGCAACTAAGTCTTCGAAATGTTTTTTGAAACGAGCAGATGCTTTTTCAGTAATAACTTCTTCTTCAGTTTTTGGAGTAGTTTCAACTGTTTCTTGAGCATTTAATTCTGCAATATGAATTTTAAGCTTTTCACCAACAGCAGCTTCGCGATTAGCTTCTTCTTGTTCTAATAATTGTTTAGCAATGATTTCAAGATCTTCGATCAAGATAGCTTCTAATTCTTTAGAATCAATATTTTTCTTACCACCATTATCAGTAGAATATTCTTTGAAACCACGTTTTTCAAAGTCTTCTTTTTGTTTTTCAGTAAGCTTTTCCTTGCCAGTTTCATCATAAGCATTATAAAGAGGAGTGTAAGTTACTTTTGGTTCTTTTCCTTCTTGTGCTTCTTCTTTAATTTCAAATACTTCACAGCCACGATCTAACAATTTAGCAATAACTGCAGTTTCCATAAGAGCTTTTTCTGTAGTGCCAGTGACACCAACGAAATTTAATACAGCACCGCCTGGAGCGATGATTTTTACAAATTTACCTTCACGCATTAAGGTCACCATTCCTTTTCATGATATATCATAAAATATTAATATTAAAGATTATTATAATGTGCAGAGCATTTAATAGCCAGCTAGAATGCTGTTAATCGTAATCAAAGCTTCCGTCATTGTCATCTCTGTAAGTAACCCCACGATCATTTACAGCAATTCCAACTTTCTTTTGTAGAGCTCTAATTCTACCATTAAATTCTCTATTACGATACCGTGTAAGATGTCGAGCACCATAATCATCATTTTTAGTACCGATATGATTTGCAACTTTTTGAAGTCTTAGAGCTAACCAATCGATTACTTTAATACAAATACGCATGAATTTTCTTAGCATATTTGTACGATTCATACTTCGTTCTTGATCAAGTTCTGCTTCTAGTTTAGTATATAAACTTCTAAAAGCTGCTATCTTAGAAGCAAGCCATGTTCTAGGAGCATTTTCATATTCCCTTTTTAAGGTATCCCTCATAAGATTATCACGACCAATAATTATATCTTGCAATGTCTTTCTATCTCCAGGATTTTTTCCTATCTTTTCATAAAATGCTTTTCTTGCAGCATCTTCTATTTCTTTAGGACTTTTGCCTTCAAAAGGATTTTCTTCTTCTGCTTCTAGAATAACAGCCTCTTCTAATGCTGTTTGTTCATCTAATGTTAAATTTAAGGAACTTACCATATCCTCAATATTATTAGATGACTCCATAATATATAAAGCCATTATTCATCCTTCTTATCTAACTTAGCTCTAAATGCACCAGTTTCCATAAAGATAGTATGGATAACTTGAGATGTTTCTTTATAGTAATCTATATAAAATTGCATAGAAGCAAGATTATAGTTTCTAAGAATCTTATGGATATGCAAAAAATCATCTAGATACAATTTAAATATCTTTTTAATTCTACTTTGTTGATCCATAGATAGAGATCTATCATTAACCATTTTCTTGAAAAGTATATCTACTTTATCTTTAACAGATTCGATCTGAGATACATAATTCTCATAATCTGTATGGATAATTTTTAACTCTTTAGCAATTTCAATATCATATTGATTAGAGATTTTTATAATCTCAGATGGATTTAGATTATCGGTTCTATGGAAATACTTAGATCTTTTTTCATATAAGGCACGAAGAGATTCTTTACTTTCATAATCTTTGTATTTATAAAAATTGACAGTTTTTAAATCTTTTGTACCAGTCCAGTATTGTTCATCTAAATATAAACTTAATAGACCTTTGATATCAATCTTTAATTTAGGAATATCTGATTTGAGATTTCCTAACTGATATCTTTCGTAATCTAGTTCTGGATAATCTTCTAATTGTTTTTCGATATATTCAATCTTAGTCTTTTTACTAGTAAGCTTATTAGCAGCATACTCTCTAAAATAGGCTAAAACCTTTTTAGAATTAAATAGATTATGAATAGCTTCTTTTACATTTAGATTATCCATCATGATTGAACTAATAAAAGAAAGTTTATTACCAAATTTAGTAATGATTTCTTTTTGCCATCCAATCTTTTCTTTTCTAGAAGATACCATGTTTCCATAGAATTCTTTTTTGAATTCTGTTTCAAAATCTTCTATAGTATTTTTATTGTAGTCTTTGTTTTTAGATTCAGACAAAGCCTTTGTAAATATATTCATTGAAAACTCCTATTTATTTATTCTTGAAATTGGAGTAACTTTATCTTCAACAACTTGCATTTTTAATTCAGCAAGCATTGTAAATAATTGAGAGAAGTCATTATCTGTTAAACGAAGATAATTGTATTCACCCATATTAGTAATCATCTTTTCTTTAGCTATTTGTTTAGCTCTATACTCAGTCATAGTTCTAGTATTAGGATTTTTACCACCATCCTTAACCTCTATGATTAGATTATAAGGAAGTAGTAAAAAGTCTGTGATCCAATGTCTAGTTTTACCACCAAAGGTGTATTCTAAGATTGGTCCTGGAGCTATAACTTCGGATGAATCGAATTCGAGTACATCATCTAAGAACTTCATAAGATTTAGCTCATACTTGCCAGTATAAGTAAATTCTTTCCCATCAGACCATTTATATTTACCACTAATACGTCTATTAGCAAGCATCTTTTCTTGTTGTTTAGGATCATCTAATAAGTGTATCTTATTATAGACTTTCATCATACGTTTCCGATAAGTCTTTTTAACAGCTTCGTAGCATTTAGGATTTCCGCATAGACGTTCATACTTTTGACGTTTTTCATTCCATTTAGTAGGATTGCCACATACAGTGCAGTTGCCATGACCTTTTTTATTATTCACGATATCATATACTAATCTATATGCTGTATAACCTTCTGGAATTTCTTCATCATGTTTACGTTCTATATGCTTAACTAAATCATCTCGATGATAAGTTTCACTACAATAAGGACAAGGATATCTTTTCATCATTTCCTCCTATCATTATAATTCAATTATTAAGTGGTCAGTACTTGCAAAAGTAAATGACGAAAAGAATTATGATATGAAATAATTGATCAAATTTATTCAATGTAGCTTCTAATCTTCTAAACTTTTCATTATCTATTATCCCATTAATTCGTTCTAGAATTAAAGAGTTCATAGCATAGCACTTACCAAAATCTATTAATAGATGGGAGATGAAGATAATTAAAAAAATAACTTTACTAAAATAATCATAAAAATTACTTCCAGTAATCAAACAATATCCTACCCATACTATAGAGGAATATAAAACACAATGACAGGTTAAAAGATATAAAGACTTTCTTTTGTTTCTTTCTAGATATTCACCTTGGAGAGGATAATCTGCCAAGCAGTGTACTGCAAATAATAATAGCATATCAATAAGCATTTATATCGTCACCAGCTCTCTTTTTACTTATTTTCTATTATAGTAAGGTCAAGTAATATTAAGCGATGATTTCAAAAAAAAAAATAAAAGAGGGGTTAACCTCTCTTATTTTTCTGAGTATTGAATATTTTTCGATATTCTTCCATGCTACAGTGTTTCTCAGATTTTAAATCTTCTTCTATATTATCTGAGAAATCGTAAAAGCTTGATCCTAGATTATCCACATATGGCCTGTTATACTTATATAGTAAATTAAGACCAGATCCTGCTATAACAGGAACTGCAGATATTAAGGACTCTACTGGTAATAATATAATTGGAATCATTCTAACCTCCTATTTAATACACCTATTACTACTCACTATTATAGTATATAATTAAACACAAAATTGTACCCATACTCATAAAGAGTATGGGTAATTATTATTTATAGGTATTAGGATTTCCATCTGTATCTTGTTTATTTTTCCAGTCCCCAGCCTTCTTAGGTTGAGCTACAAATCTATCTCCTAAGAAAGTCTTTTGATACTTTCTCATATCTGGTTTATGATGAGTTTTTCCAGAAGTGATACGTTTAAACTTTCTAACCAAACCTTCAATAGTCTTAATAGTTCTTGCTTCATCAAGTTCGTATAGAGGCATTTCTATTCACCTCCATTCTGAGTATTGTCTTGGTCAGGAGATTGTTTATTAGGATTTGTATTAAGCTTTTCTTGTTGTTGCTTTTGATTATTTTGGCTTATTTTCTTAGAATAGCTGTTTACATGTGATTGCATATAAGAGAATAAATCTCTATATAACATACCAGCTGCCGTCATCTTAGCATTTAATGCTTGTTTTAGAATATCGCAAACCAATTTCTTTTTATTATAAACTACAGTTTCACTATCTTCAGGATCTTGTTTAGGTTTGTTTTGATTTTGTGGTTGATTAGATCCATCTTGATTATTATCATCATTAGATGAATTACTGGAGAAAGACATTTTAGGAGTTGCTGTGGAAGTTTTGGTTTGATCATCTTCAGATAATAAATCTTTAAAATAAGTTGATACAAATAAGGAATAATCTGTATCAGCATTTACTGGTTTGGTAGCCATACCTTGGGTATTCGATTTATTTACATCAGAAGCATTCTTATTAGCGGCTAATTGAGCTTGACTCAATGTAGGTTCTTGATTACCAGTAATAGGATTTTTATTGATATAATTTATAATACCATTTACGTCTGTTTCTAAAGATTTAATCAATGAATTATAAGTGGTACAGAAGTTATATGCCTTGGGAAGTAATTGCTGAATATCTTGGGATTGTAAGTTCACCTTTTTATCAATCCCATAGTAATAATCTCTGGCAAATTTATCAAAAGGTCCTTGTCCATTATAATCCGTTACAAGCATCTTCTTAAGCCATAGATTATTTTTATAATCAGCTTGCTTCTTAGCATCACCTTGTAAGTTGTTTGCTTTTACATCCAAGATAGTAACTCTTTTTATGTCTACACCATTTATATTTGAACTTAAAGGCTTTTTAATTCTAGCAAAGGCTGTTGTGTATGTAGGGGCATTTTGTATATTAGCCCCACTTTTAACTGGATATTTTTGTTGATCAATTATATAATCTCTATTTTGAATAAGCCATTCATTATTTTGTTTTCCTTGATTATTTGCATAATCTTTAAACTTTTTAAGATTAGTTTTAATAGCAGTTATATTATCTAATCTCCATTGATCATTTCCAGAGTTTTCTGCTTCTTCAAAATATTCTTGAGAGATGTATCCATTTTCATACATCCAAAGAAGCATATCTCTATTCTCTTGAATCATATCTAAGATAGCATCATATTCACATGATTCAGAGATTGCATTAAAAAAGTCATCTTTTAACATAATTCATCTCTCAATTCTTTAATATAATCCACAAGCAATTGGTCTGGATTTTGATTAGTATTTTTATTCTTATACTCTTCCATTTTCTTAGTAATCTTTTTCATATCTTCTTTTGTAAGTTGATACAATCTTACTGGAGGCCTTGGAATTGGTATACGAACAATATCATTATTTTCATCGAAGCTATACAGCTCCACTTCATTTATAAATAGATTTCCAGTCTTACCAAAATTAAGACCTAGTAATACTAAAGCACCTTCTATTTCTAGAGCCATATACATAAAACTTCTTCCAAGACCAATATGGTTCTTATTTAATACATAGAAGATTGGAATGATCATAGATTTCCCACCAGGGAATTTAAACATAGCTCCAACTAATGCATTTATAGTACCAGCAGCTAAAGCGTCTTTTACTTTCTTAGCTACTGTTTTTAGATCTTTCTTATTATAGAATGCTTTCATCTTTTTAGATAAAGGTGTTTTAAGATAGTCTTCATAAGTCATTCTTTTATAAGCTGGATTCTTTTTATAAACCTTGGATACTTCTGTGGATAGATAGTTATAGAATTTCTTATTAGACTTATAAGCTTCTAGTTTAATAACAAAATCTTCTGTTACTTTATCTTCTACGAATATTTTTATAGCTTGTCCTATTAATGTGGATAAAGCAAAGCTTGTAATTATTTTTATATATGCATCTAGAGTAGATGATGGTTTTGAATCTTCTGTTAGATTCAAAGAATAAGATTTAAAATATCCCATATAAATACCTCATTACTTTTTATCTTGATTAAATTACTAAAGTGTCATAGGTATTTGAAACACAAAAAGACCTAGGAGCAATTAAGCCCCTAGGTCGATTGGTATTATCTAAAAATAATTATATCTTTTATAATTCTTATAGATTATTTTGCTTCAGCGTCTTTTTTAGCTTTTTCATCAGCTAATTTTTTAGCTACTTCAGCACGACGTTCTGGGCTGGACATTTTAGCAGTCAACCATGCAATAGCTTTCATAATCATATCAACGATTTTGCGATACCAAGGAGCTTTGTCACCCATTTCAGCTGTTTTCTTTTTGTAAGCTTCAGCTTTAAGGTTAAGAGCTGCAATTTTGTTAGCAATCCATTCTTTTGGACGGTTATAGCAGTTTTCTTTGATTTTGTCTAAATATTTACGAATAGTGCCAACTTCTTTATCACCATCACCAGCAGGTTTGTTATCTGTACCATTGGCATTTTGTAAATTTTCAGCTTGTTGTGCAGAATTGCCACCTTCAGTTTCGTCAATAATCATGTTCATGAAAGTAACGTCACCAGTGTTTTCAAATGCTTCAAGCATCATGTCAACATAGATAAATGCATCAGAGTTTTCGCTAATAGGACGAACAACTACATTATGGCATTCGTTAACGATTTCTGGGTCCATGATGATACGAGCTTCATCAACAGCAACAGCGATGGAATCAACATCAATTTCATTAGCTTCAGCGATAGCATCAACAGCTTCAAAGTAGTCCATGCAGTTTTCTTCTGCCAAACGTTCAACGTCAGCAAAGTTAACAACTGCAGCACCAATACGGGAGTTTTCAACTACAGGAACAGCAACAGGGCTGAGAGCAGATTCAGTTTCGTTCAAGTATACTGCTTCGTCAAGAATGTTTTCGAAGCCAGTTGTGGAACGGTTCAACTGAGATTCAGTGATTAACATAGGTAAATACCTCCATTATGATCATAATGATTTTAAGTAATAATTTATAAATTATTTTCATTGCTTTTAGAGATATCAAATCCGATGAAAAATCTATATCTCCAAAGATTTATTATAATGTAATTATTATAAATTTCAAAATTAGTTATTTATTACTTTAATTTTGCTTTAATAAAACCAATAGCTTGTTGAGTTTTATTCATAAGAGCTTTCACTGTAGCAACGTTCATATTTGTAGGAGTTGTACCTTGAGCTTTGTTTCTTAGAGAATAATACATATTTCTCATAGAAGACATTTTCTTTGCAAGATATTCTTTATCATTAATATTTTCAGATACATCTTGTGGTACTCTCTTAAGTTTTTGAAGAATCTTATTTTGAGGATTGATATCTACAGCTTCTTTTAAAGATTTGAAGTCATCATTCAAATAAGCATTTAATAGATCATTAGAATCTACTTCTTCTCCACGTTGCATCAAATCATATAGTTTATCAAAAGTTGCTTCAGCTATTTGATATACAGGATCATTCTTAGAAATAGGATTTAAGAAAACTTGAAATCCTGCTTCTGCAAATTGTTTAGCAGTATCTAACATTTCTTGATCTGCATAAGCATTAACTTCATCTAAGGATAAAGAAACTGTAGAAGTATGAACATCGCTAGCTTCACAAACATTGATGATAGCTTGAGTACCATTCGTAATACCATTAGAAGTTGCATATTCTACAAGATCTTCAATTCTAATGATATTAGTATTGTACTCTTTGCTTTCTCTAATAATAACTAATTCTGGAAAATACTCTGTGTTTTCATGAAAAAGAGTTTTAGAAGAACCAACAATAGCAGATGCTTCATCTAAAATACCTTTATCCATATTATCAAAAATCATAAGTTATCCTCCGATTAAAAAGATCAAGCCTAGAGAGTAAATCTCTAGGCATTGATAATTATTTATTATTAGTTTTTAGAGAAGAATTTAGTACGATTACGAGCAGCTCTTGCCTCATAAACTTTATTTGCTTTATCAAATGCAGTATCAGAATATCTATTAACTTTATCACGAACTTTACCATGTACATATTGATTATCATAGTCTTTTGGTTTTAAACCAAATCTTTTGACTTGGTGTCTTAGTACAGATTTGCTTGCTTGAATAGCTTCTTTACGAGTATATGCTTCATGAACACCATTTACACCATTAACTTCTGTTTGGTCAAAAGCTACCCCACCAGCAGTTTTAGCAGCTAATGCTGCAGGGATATTGATTTTGCTAGTTTCTTTTTCTTCACCAGCACCTACGAATTCTTTTTCTTCGTCTTCATCATATTCATCAGCTAAATATAAACCTTTTTTAGCGTCATTATCTAGACCAATAGTACCGCAAGCTTGATCTTCACAAGCTTCTTCATTAAAACGGAATAATGCCATTTTATTATACCTCCATTAATTTGGATTACATTAAATCTTTATCGTATTTACCAGCTGCAACGTCTCTTAGATATTGAAGGTGTTGTTGATGAGGATCTAAAGATTCTTGAATTTCTTCAATTTCTTCTAAGTCTTTATCCTCATCTTCACTTTCAACATCACCTAAGCCCATCATATCATCTAAGTCATCACCAATATCTTCAGATTCGATATCATCAGCAATGAATTTATTAGATGATTTAGCAGCTTTCTTAGCTTCAACTGGTTTTTCATGAATAACTTGATCTGTAGGTTCTACTTTAAGTTGAACGTCTTCTTGTTCAGCAGCTTCAGCCAAACCAACATTATAGTTTTTCTTAATAAGTTGAATACCATATTTACCAGTGAAAGTATCCATCATTTGTTTAGTATTAGCAAATTTGCGATAAGTCATTACATTGGCTTGATCGCCCCATAAGCCTTTACCTAAACCAGAATCATGCCACTTGGACAAGTTTTCATCAGTACCAATACCAAGAGTGCTCATTTCATCAAGAATAGAAGCTTCATCAATGATTAAAGCAGTATTATGGTATTGACCTTTAAGACCATTACATTCTAAGATAGAACCAATAGCTTCTGTTACAGAAGAAATATTATTGGTAAGCATAAAACGAGAAAGGTCTTCCATTTCAATTAAGTATTTACCAAATCTTTTAGATTCACGAACTGGAACCATTTCTGCAGAGAATTTGCATTCGCTTACAGGAATAGTATCTAGTCCATCTAAAAAGGATTTAACTTCTTCAACTACAGATACTTTTGTAGTTTGAGGAATTTTGGTACCATTGTCAGCAATAGCCATTTCAGATAAAGTCTGAATAGCAGAATTAAACATGGCCATGTTCTCCTTCCATATTATAAAATTAGGATCCTTGTTTTGCTGCCATTAATTTATTTTTTAAATTCATAGCAGTCTCTTTAGCTTTTTGCAAAGCATTATTAGCAGATTGTTTGAAGGACTCCGGAGCCTTTGCTGCTTTGTCTGCAAAATTCTTAACAGCAAGTTTTGCTGCAGAATATTTGTTAGCTAAAGTTTTTACATTATCGCCAGTACTAGATACAACAGATTGTACAGTGCCTACTGCATTTTGAACATGATTCTTGATTCGAAGCATATTCTTACCAGCTCTATTACCAACTCCACATACTGCATGCTTTACACTGTTTAAATTTTCTTTAACAGTGCCTTCACAATATGCTTGAAGATGATAAGATTCTTCGAAGCTTTCTGCTTCGAAGTCATTTTCAAAAGCTTCCATCAATTGTTGATAATAAATAGATTTTTCAGATACTGGAGAAATGAATAAATCATATCCAGATTCTTTAAGAGATTGAGAAATCTCTACTAATTCATCATCTTCATAAAGAGAAGCTTCATTAACAACAAATCCAATTGTGGAATCATTGTCAATCATGCTAGCTTCACACACTGCTCCGATAGCTTTATGACCATTCGTAATACCATTAGAAGAACCGTATTTCACGAATTCTTCTAATTGGATTAGATTACGATTTAAACGGTCAATATGTCTAACAGGAACCATTTGTGCTGTATAAGCCATTTCGGATTCGTTTAAAGAATCAAGAGATTCAATAAAGTCGAATTCAGTAGATCCACGAAGATCTGATTCTTTTAGAAGCATATATAGTTCTCCTTTAATGACCACTATAATATATTAGAATAATCATTAATAAATAGTCCTTAAGGGGTATTTATATCTTAAAGAACTACAATCGTTGAATAACGTTGTTGTATTGATTATTAGCACGTTTCCAATCATTTTTAGCATTAACTAATTTTTTATCTCTACTAAAAGCACCAGTAACAGCATTCTTAGCTTTAAAGAACCCACTTGCAATTTTATCTTTTAACCAAGTAATAGCTCTTTTTAAATTAAGAATGATAGTAGCATACCAACCCTTTTTAGAAGCAATAGCACTTTGTTGTTCTCTAAGCTTTTGATTCAATTGGTTAGTAAGTGCTTTAATTTTAGCTGTAGCTGCTTCTACACTAGATACATCTTTAAAGTTTGGAATTTCAGCATTTACTGCTTCGGATAAAGTTTCTTCAGTAATCCAAGATACTCTATCTTCATCAATAGCTTTAAGTTCTTTAGTAACTTCAAATTCTTCTTCTAAAGTATATTCTTCACCAAAGAGAACTAAACTTGCAAGTCCTTGTTCTAATAAATCATTTTTGATCATAAAGTCTAATTCTTCATTAAACTTTTCTACCATAGTACTTGCAGTTGCTTCTCTTGTAGATAATAAGCTCATTATTATAATCCTCCTAATCTTTCTTCATATATTGATTCTCTGTAGCACCATTATCAATTTCATCAATTCTAGTTTGAAGTTTATTGATAACTTCTTCAGTACTTGGGAAATCGTAAGAACCTGTTGGGTCTATATGAACCATATGAACGTCTAGTACTTGAGTTTCTTTATTATAATCATAAGTTCTAGAAATAGCTTCAGAATATTCTAAAGTAGCTTTCAATTGTGGGTCCATATATTTTCCATAAATTTGTACAAAGGTTTTATAATCACCGTAAACATAATTTGTTGGTATGAATAAGTAACCGTTATGAACAAGCTCATGAACGGTTTCTGATAATGGTATTAATCCAACGTTTAATCTGTAATGATTAAACATGACTTCTTTAGCTACAGCATTCTCAGAAATGTTTTCTTGACAAGCAACTCTCTTAGAATAAATAGTAGTTACCAAATCAAATAGAGTCAGTGGAGAATGATGTATATGAATCTTAATAGAGTAAGTATCTACATTGTTCACGTTCTTATAGAAAGAACAACTAGTCATATCTATGCAGTTTCTTAAATACTCAATATATTTCTTATAAGATCTAGAAGATCTACAAATACGTTCAATGTTTTTGAAGTACTTCATTAGATCTTTTTCATTAGTAAAATCGTAATCAGCTATATCAAAAGACGGAAGATGTTCTAGAGTAATTGTCTTTTTAGCATTAGGTAATTCGAGTTCATTATATCCTCGCATTTTACAATATCACCTCCTGATATTACCACAATGTCTAGGATCTATAGTGTCTATAACCAAAAGGAAAAGCTCTAAGTAGAACACTTATATAAGTCATATTTTTTAGTATAATTTATTAACTTTGCAAAGGATGAAATACTAAATGGGATTATATTCTATAAGAGATTTTGATCGAGGAGGTATACTTAGTGAAGCATATGTTCCAAAATCAAAAGAACTCAAAAAAGCGGAGGCTCTTTTAGATCAGCTAAGAACTCCGTATCTTACAAAAGACTCTAGTGGTTTAACTGGTGTCGTAAGAACAACTGCTTCTAGATTTAAATCTATTGGTGGTAATATTCAAAATGATCCAAAATGGGTTCAATTTGAACACTGCTTGGAAAAACAATTTGGATTTAGAACTTTTACTGTTAATATAGTAAGAAATAGCTTACCAAATGCATTTACACTTCCAGTATCATTAGATATTACGCACTTTGGTAGCTTTGATGATGTCTTAGACAAAAATGGTTTAAGATATAGAGAAAGTGCAAATATTGATGCTATCTCCTTTATTACTGATGGATTGCTATTTAATGGCAAATTATCATCTGGCCAGGTTATGGCAGTAATAATTCATGAAATCGGTCATAACTTTACACAAACAGCTATAGACTTTATCGCTAAATTTAAAGCAGGTCAAACTTTATTGGCTGGTACAATTGGGCTTTTATCTCTATTTACAAAACTAGATAGAACTTTGTTACATACCGATCTTCCTCTATCTCAAAAGCTTTTAATGACTTCTATGTTGTTCTTAAATGATACTACAAAAAACAAATTCAATACTTTAAGAAGAGATGAAGATACAAATGATCTAAAACAAATATTCGATTTCGGGTATTCTGTTTCTAAAGTTGTAGATGATTTTAACTTTATTAAAGATGAACTTGATAAATTGAAATATATGTTTTTAAATATATTTAGAAAGCAAGTTTTCTCTATAATCAAAAGTAATCTTAGATATTCTGTTGCCACTATGCGTAATAGCAAAAAACAAATTATTATGTCAAAAGTGATGTCTTTCCCTGGATTTATGGATGAATCATTTGCTGATAAATTTGTAGCTATGAATGGCTATGGTGTAGAATTTACTACTGGTATGAGAATATTTGAATCTGAAATTCATGGTGTCGGTATTTATGGTACAGTGGATAATATTCCTATTGTTGGGCAATTGTTTGCTGTAAAATCTATGATAAATTCCGTATTTTCAAATATTATGGGCGCTGACCCTCATCCATCTATGGCTTCTCGTTTACAAACCCAAATCGACGTTTTAGAAACTGAATTGAATCGTCCTGGAGTTTCTGAACGGACCAAAGCGCTAATTAGAAAAGATTTGGCTAATATTGAAAAAGAGAATAAAAAATTAGATGTATTACTTAGTAAAGAAATAAATCTAAAATCTTCTCATTATAGATATTATATTATGACATTCAACAAATGGTTATCTATAATTCAACCTAAGAATGATATTAGAGAATTATTTATGAGTGTCGTAAAAGATAATGATTCTATTATGCAATCTCTCGAAGATAACGCTAGAAGAGCTGAAGAGAAATTTGCTGAGAAGATTAATAGTATTGGAAGATTGATTAAGAATAAATAAAGGAGAATGAATAAATGGCATTATTTATTATGAATGAAAATTATGAATACGATGAAGTTACTGCGTTCTTAGAATCTTTAGAACAAGACGTAGAATGTGTTCTTACAGAAGCTGCATTAAAACAAAGCAGTAAAGCTGTTAGAGATGCTAAGAGAGCTGCTAGATTCAAAGTTAATGATTTGAAACCAGAACCAGCTAAAGCAGAAGCTGATTACGAACAAGGTTTCAAAAGCATTGATTCTAAAAGACGTCGTGGTTTAATTCAAGACTTGAGCGATAGAAACAATTCTATCAATAAAGCTGATGAAGATTACAATGCAAAACTTCAACAAAATGAAGCTCAATTGAAAAAAGTAATTGAAAGCAAACCTAGATCTTGGGTTGAAAGAAAATTAGTTCAATTCAAAGCAGCTTTGCGTCGCTTTAGAAATAAATATGGTACAGCTAAAGATGGTAAATCTAAAACTATTTTGCAAAAAATTATTTCTACTTTAACTCGTATCATTTCTTGGATTACTGATAAAGTATTAAAAGGTGCTAGATTTATTAGTAATAAATTTGGTGGTGCTAAGAAAGCTGAAGATTATAGAGATAAATTCAGAAATGCTAAGCTACTTAAAGACTCTAAGGATAGAGAAGCTGCTGGTGAAAAAGAATCTGCTATCGATCGTGCCAATAATAAATTATTGGCTAGAAGAAAAGGTAGAGAAAATATCGCTAATAGAGATCTAGATAGATTGACTTACGATCACGATCAAAGAATGAGAACCAATGAAATTGGTATGAAAAAATACGAAGCTAGTAAAAATAGACGTAAATAATTTATTTTAAAAATAATTGAAAGTTGGTATAAAATTGGGTCTATATAGAATGAACGAATCTTCCATTTTTGAAGATTTGGATATAGTTTGCGAATCTTATATATTATTTGAAAATAATGATGATCAACCTCCAAAGACTTTTGATGACTTGTATAAAAGAGCTAAAAAGAACCAAGCTCTTGGAAAACATAAGGATATCGATGAATTATATGCAAGTGCCAAAAAAGCAGGAGAAAGATTAAATAATACTATTAAGAAATTAGAAGATAATTCTAAAAAGATAAAAGAAGAAATTGATAATCATTCAAAGTCTTGGCTTGAAAAGAAATTAGAATCTTTTAAAGCTGCTATAGAAAGATTTGAAGTTAAATATAAATTAACAGATGATAATAAGTCTAAAGCTCTTATTAAAAAGATCTTATCTATCTTAACAAGAATTGTTAAGTATATTAATGATAAACTTCTTCAATTAACAAGATGGGGAAGGCAAAAATTCTCTAAATAATTGAGATAATCATAAATCAGAAAGGATGAAATTATAATGGCATTATTCAAATTAAGTGAAGAAAAATTACAAGAAAGTATCGAAACTGTAGGTCATAACCTTTTATCAAATACCTTCGGTGGTGGTATGCATTCTTTAGATTATAAACGTTGGAATTTCATTTTAAATGCTATAAACCCATTAGCTTTCCTTTTACAAGGCGCATTATCCGTATTTGGCGTTCGTGATAAATTAGACCAAGCTTATTTCCGCCAATACTATAAAATCGATTCTAAAGTTGAATCTCAACTAAAAAAAATGATTAAAAATATTGACGATGTAGCAATTTTTAGTAGCAAAAATTCTTACAAGAAAAAAGGTCTTACTGGTGCTTTACATGGTTCTAGAGATTTCAGTGGCGATGAAACTAGTGTAGAAGATAGAACTGCTATGAATACCAAAAGAAAAGCAAATGAAGTTAGCTTAGGTACAGCTACTGCATATCATATTCTTCATTTCGGTGATAAATTTGCTATTGTATTCTTTATCTTCGATAGTAATCGTATTAAAGAAGCTAAAGTTGTTACAGCTAAAGATGTAAGAAGCACTTCCTACAACGTAGCTACTATCCACGACTTTCATAAAATCAAAGCTTCTGAATATACTAAATAATTATAAGGTAGATATTCATGGCACTATATAAATTAAATGAATTCTCTGATTCTTTATTCGAATCTATGGATATTATTCTTGAAAATACTGGTGATGCCATACTAGATAGTGACTATCGACTAAAAGGAGAATTAGAAGAAGGTTTATTGGAAGTTGAAAATAGAATAAAGCAATATGAAACAGAATTGAGAAATACTATAAATTCTAAACCAAGATCTTGGTTAGAAAGAAAATTAGTTGAATTCAAGGTAAAGCTTCGTAAATTTGAACTTAAACACAAACTTACTAAATCCAATAAATCCAAAACTATCCTTCAAAAGATTGTATCAATTTTGACTAGAATTGTTAAATTTATCAATGATAAATTACTTAAATTTACAAGATATGTAACTGATAAATTTAGTAAGAAAGACGAATATGATAAAGCATTTGAAAGAGCGCATAGGATAAACACGATAAGATATCATAGATCAAGAATAAAAAAATATGAAGGATTCAAGGATTCATATAAAAAAGATATAAACAATATGGATGAAGAAATAAAACGCAGAATAGACTATCTTAAAAATAATAAAAAATAAGGTGTAAATATGTCTCTTTATAAATTAACTGAATCTTCTGATTCTTTATTAGAGTCTATTGATCTTCTTCTTGATGAAGCATATGAAGATGATTTAATAGATTATCATAAATCAAGAGTTGAAGAGTTGGAAAAGAAATTAAGTTATGCAGAACTCCAAATAAAGAAATCTGAAGAAGCATTAAAAGCCGCTATAGATTCTAAGCCAAGATCTTGGCTTGAGAGAAAACTTATTGGATTTAAAGCTAAGATTCGCAAATTCGAGATCAAATATAAACTAACAAATTCCAATAAATCTAAAGGCATTATTAAAAAAATTCTATCCATTCTAACTAGAATTGTTAAATTTATAAATGATAAACTAATCAAATTTACAAGATACGTTTATAATAAATTTGACAAACGAAGTGAAGCTAAGAAGGGGTACGATAGAACCCGTAGGTTAATAAACATAAAAACAGCAAAAACCGATAATGAAATGAATAGAACAATGTCAAATGATTATAAAGATCTTATAGATGATCATAAGAATGAAATAGAACGGCTTAAAGCTAAATATAAATCTGAATAGAATAGGACTTGTAATATGTCATTATTTAAAATAAATGAAGGTTTAGAAACAATTGCTCACAATGCACTAGGAAATTTGTTTATGGGTGATCATACTCTTGGAACAAAGAAATGGATAGGGACGATGGATCCTAATCTAATTCCTGGAGGATTGAGAGATAAACATGATCAAGAATATTTCAATAAATATTACAAGATCAGCTCTTCTGTAGAATCTAAATTACGTCAAATGATAAAAGCTATCCCAAACGTTGCTATGTTTAGCAAAAGCAAGGGATATAAATCAAATGATATATTTAATGACTTTTATGGATCTAATGCAAAAAGAGAAGATCAATCTGCAATGCATTTAAAACATAAAGCAAATGAAGTTAATCTTACTACAGCTACTGCTTATAAGATTTTACACTATGGTGATAAATTTTCTATAGTATTCTTTATATTTGATAATCATAGTATTAGATCTGCTAAAGTTATTACTAGTAAAGGTTCTGGTAATTATGATGCTACAGAAATTCATGATTTCAAGAAGATCAATCCTTCTTCTTATACTAAACCTAAATAAAAAAAAAATAAGAGGAATACCATTACGGTATTCCTCTATTATTATTTTAAAAGATCAATAAGATAAGATATTACTGAAAAGATTTCAAATAATACAAACAGTATGATTCCTGATAATATCAAACCTCCTGTATGCTTTATTGTAGAATATGGTTTAACAATATTTGGTTCCATACTCCAATTGCGGTCAGTGTCAGCTGGTGGTTTGAATTTATAAGGGCTATAACCTTCGAAATCTTTATTAATGAGAAGATCGGCACTATTGTTATTATTAAGCCAATTTCCGGTATTCATTATACACTCCTTCTATTAAAGATAGAAAATGATAGTATATATTACAAGACATATTGCTAGTAAAAGGATAATGATGCTAGCAAGCTCAATATTTGGAGCATCTTTTCGTATTATTACAGGACGTCTTACTATATTAGAATTGCCAACCATATCTCTAATATCATCTATTTCTACAAATTCATCATTTTTATAATATTTATATTCATTACCATGACCTAATAAATATAAATCTTTTATATCAGATACATTGGCGGCACTATAAAGAGATACGATCTCTCTACTGTAAGAATCTTGATGGGAGAATATTTCATACCTGCTAAAAATATAGACTTGTTTAGAAGCCAATAGAGTTTTAAAATAAGAAAGTAATAGATTTCCTTTGATATTAGATTTTACTCTATCAAACATATCAACCATTTCATCATTATTATCTTTATACCCATTAAATAAACATTTGCACTTATCTATCATAATGATAAGTTTATTCTCATCACAATCTAGTTTAATATCTCTTGTAACTTCTCCCATTTTTAGTGTATATATTTTCATATTATTAGGATCTGTAGATACTTCTAAAGTTTTTAGATAATTAATATATTCAGAATTTTTTACTTTATAAGCAGATATTTTATAAATATTATCTAAATCATGATTAGAAACAGGATCGGTTCTTATTATTTTTATTGATGGATCTGGATTCATCAAGATACCAACAGGATCTTTGCTATCTAGATATTTTTCAGAATATGATATAAAATATATTCTAGGAATGATAAGAACTCCATCATGTTCAGAGAAATTATTTAGTATTCTAAAAGCAGTATTGAAAAATTCTTCTATATCGAGATTTCTTCTATTCATATCTTGAACAAAATTTGGATACTCATTGCTATCTATATCTTCTAAATCATTGCTATAGTTTTCTGATAAAGCTTGAATAGTCTTAAGATCTACTGCATAAATAACGTCAAAATATTTAACTTTTATTCCACCAAATCCAGGATCTATATCTTTATAAAAATATTTTATTGGAGTTTGGGTGGTAAAATCTAACAAGTCATCATTTGTTAGAAGCTCATCTCCTTGTTTAAATAAAGTCATTCATTATACCTCCTTTAAAATTTTAAGAATAGCGCCAATCCAAGCATAATTAGAATAGCAATTAATATTACTGCTACAAAGATTCCGATAGCTTTTATGGTAGCATATTCTTTATTAAGTTTCACTATTTCATCATTTATCTTATCTATAGATGCTGTTGTTGCTTTTCCTACACACATAGTTAAAGACGCAAATTTAGCGAAATCATTTCTATTCTTTTCTATCATATTATCATGAATACTGACTTTATGCTCTAAAGATATCAAACCATTTGTGATATTAGATATACTATTTTGCATTCCAATAAATTTAGATTCCATTTCGTTCATTTTTCTACCCCATAAAAGAAAGAGAGATAGAGGAAATCCTCTATCTCTTATATTCGTTGTAAGAAAATACTATATTCCCACCAGAATTGTATAAAGAATCTATCATCTCTTGAGATTCCATCTTAAGAATTACTATATCGGTATTAGACAAATCCAATTCATTATTATGAGAAATAATCAAACATTGATCGAATCCAAGGTCATTCATTATCTGCTCAATAAGAATAGAGAATTGGATGCGGTTCATACTATCTAGATTATCATCTACTTCATCTAGTTTGATAATATTGTATCTATTAGATGAGTTTCGTAATAGTACAAATGAGATCAACATGGAAATCATAGATAACTGACTATCACTCATTAAGGATATATCTTCCCTTACCCTGCCTTCACTATCAGCACAAGGAATATTAAATTCATTTTCATTAATAATGAATGGTTGCAAAGCAAACCTACCACCAAATAATAATCTTAGAAGAGTATTAGTAGTATTTAGTATACTATTCATAAACACAGACATGTATACTGTTTGAATACCATGGATAGAAGTATACTTCTTAATCATTTGAACCTCATTATACTTAGCAGCATACTCTTGAGAATCCCTTGTATATTGTTCAAATAATACCATACGATATTTATTCTCTTCAATAGCTTTGCTAATAGCTGGAAGATCTGTATTTTGCAATGCAGATAATTCTGATGCTCTTCTATTAAGCTTATCAGTTAAATCTTTGATAAGAACAGTATTCTTTTCCATAGATTCAATTTTATTTGTAATCTCATCTAATTCTACAGAAACTTCCTCAAATTTCGCTTTATTTATCTTAGCATATCTAATACTGTCTAGAACTCTTTGTATTTCCAATTTGTTAGTTCTTATCTTTTCAATTTCAGCGAGTATGCTTAATTTAGAATCTTTAATATCTGATAATTTAGATAAATTATTATCTATTTTTTCTTGTATTAGTCTTAATTCTGTATTAGCAGCTATAAGTTTATTTTTAGCTTCTTCATACAAATGAAGATCTTCTTCAAGAGCAGATACAATAGCAGATATGTTTTTAAATTCTTGATATTTATTAATAGAATCAAAGTGAAGAATCAATCCCATCTCAATATTGTGATATAGATTTTCTTTATGATCAAGATACTCAGTTCCAGGGAATTTTCTGATTATCCTTTTCATAGATTGAATATATTCAAAGATAGATCTCATATCAGATAAGCATTGATTTTTTAACTGTTGATTTTCTGCCATCTGTTTAACAGCTTCTATATTTTGCAATATATCATTTATTTCATCAGAAAGCTTACTAGCAGGAGTTGTGCTATATAACCTATCTTTGGCTTCTACTATATCTTTTATAAAAGGACAGTCAGATTTATGATTACAATCTGTTGGTATCT
>ERZ772910.343-NODE-343-length-28117-cov-9.458734_pt1 | contig 28117 bp, 24 predicted proteins | sample MGYA00511357_ERZ772910 | MGnify/ENA primary metagenome ERZ772910 (study PRJEB29015, sample SAMEA2738096) | human oral metagenome | biome: human oral; feature: human-associated habitat; material: saliva | place: China | collected 2193 ... | reverse complement strand
CTCTTTCTGCTTCTTCTGCATAAAAGTCTATGGAATTCTTTCAAAGATCGCTTTTTCAAGCTCAGCCAAACGCCTCAGCGCTGGAAAGCGAGTGCAAAAGTAGAACAAAATATCATTACCACCAAACACACAACAAACTTTTTTACGCAAAAACGAAAATAATTCCAGAGATGGCAAAATTTGACATGTGGAAATGGCAGAATCAAAGGAAATATGGCCGAAAACAGGCTAAAAAATGGAAAGAAAATAGTATGCGAGTAAGGCTTTTTATCGCGCAAAATCCACGCTCGCCTCCCAAAGTACAGTATGCGACGACTCAAAATCTGCTCGCAGCGAGCAGAAATCGGAAATTAATCTCCGCAGCAGCGCTTGAGCCGCGCAAGTAGCCCTTGCCTACCGCTAAAAATCACACCGCCGCACCCCCAAATCTAGTTACCCTATATATATAATGTGTAGGAGCGGCAAAGTCCGGCGCGAAATCCTACCCCTCATCGGCTTTTCAGTTCGCAAAATCGAGACCGCTTTGCGAGAAGTGCCACCAGCGGCGGGTTTTAACAGCAAAGGAATGGAAAAATAAGGCAGAAAAGCATACTTTTGCAGAAATTAAGGTGCAGTGACCGCGATCAGCGCGCCCGAAAAATGGTTTGACGTATTTGATTATGCAACACGAAATGAAAAGACTTTTAGTATTGACGGCGTTAGCCGCGGTGTGTGCGGTAAGTTTTGCGCAGCGCACGGAGCGCCTCTTACGCGATTGGCATTTTAGCCAAGGCGCATCGGAGATGGTCAATTCCGAAACCGGCTGGCGCCTTGTGAGAGTGCCCCACGATTGGGCCATCACCGGCCCGTTTAGTCGCGACAACGATTTGCAACGCGTGCAGGTGACGCAGAACAACGAGACGACAGCTTCGGAGAAGACCGGCAGAACAGGCGGCTTGCCCTACGAAGGCGTAGGCTGGTATCGAACGACCTTTGACGCCGATACCGCGGGCACGACGACTTTAGTTTTTGACGGAGCTATGAGTGAGGCGCGCGTCTATTTGAACGGCGAAGAAATCTGCTTTTGGCCCTACGGCTACAATTCTTTTTATTGCGACGCTACGCCCTATCTGCGCGGCAATGGAAGGGGAAACCGACTGGTTGTAAGGCTTGAAAATCGGCCGCAAAGCAGTCGATGGTATTGCGGCGCCGGTCTTTATCGCAATGTACACCTCATTCATACGAACAAGATACACGTCCCCGTTTGGGGAACGCAAATTATGACGCCGCAGGTCAGCGACACTTTAGCCGCAGTCGAACTGCGCACGACGATCGCAGGCGCCGGTGATCGCGAGTTAACGCTTTGCACGGACATCATCAACGCAGCGGGGCAAATCGTAGCAGCCAAGAGCAACACGCGCCGGGTGCGTAAGGGCGAGGTTTTCACGCAGCATTTCCTGATTCGCCAACCGCAACTCTGGTCGCCCGAAAATCCCTCACTCTATCGTGCGGTGACGAAAATCTACAGCGCCGGCGGCCGATTGGAAGACACTTACGAGACACGCTTCGGCGTTCGCAGCATAGCATTCGTTGCCGACGAAGGCTTCTTCCTCAACGGCAAGCGCCGGAAGTTTAAGGGCGTCTGCAACCATCACGACCTCGGCCCATTGGGTGCAGCGGTCAACACCTCCGCGTTGCGCCACCAGCTACTGATGCTCAAGGATATGGGCTGCGATGCCGTTCGCACGTCCCACAATATGCCTGCACCCGAACTCGTTGCGCTTTGCGATTCATTGGGTTTAATGATGATGATAGAACCCTTCGATGAGTGGGACGTAGCCAAGTGTCTCAACGGCTACCATCGCTATTTTGCCGAATGGAGTGCTAAAGATATGCGAAATATGTTGCGCCATTATCGCAACAACCCCAGCGTCATCTTGTGGAGCATTGGCAACGAAGTGCCCACGCAACACGCCGCGGAAGGCTACAAGGTTGCAAAATATTTGCAGGATATATGCCACGAAGAAGACCCCACGCGGCCCGTCACCTGCGGTATGGATCAGATCGATCCGGTCCTCAACAACGGGTTCGCGGCTTTGCTTGACATCCCGGGCTTCAACTACCGCGCCCACCGCTATGTGGAAGCCTACGAGCGCCTTCCGCAATGCTTATTGCTGGGCACGGAAACAGCCTCCACCGTCAGTTCGCGCGGCGTCTACCATTGGCCGGTCGAGCGCAAGGCCGATGTCGTAGCCAAGGATCATCAGAGTTCGTCGTATGATGTAGAGGTTTGCAATTGGTCCAACACGCCCGACGAAGACTTTGCTTTGGCCGATGATCACCCGTGGACTTTAGGGCAATTCGTATGGACGGGTTTCGACTACTTAGGTGAGCCTACGCCTTACGATACTGACGCTTGGCCCAACCACAGCAGCCTCTTCGGCATCATAGATCTGGCCTCGCTGCCCAAAGATCGCTATTACCTCTACCGCAGTCAGTGGAAGGAAGGCGAAAAGACGCTGCACATCCTGCCCCATTGGACTTGGCCGGGGCGCGAAGGCCAAATCACGCCGGTATTTGTGTATACCGATGCACCCAGCGCCGAACTCTTCTTGAACGGGAAGAGCCTGGGGCGCAGAATGAAGAACGATAGCACGACGATGCACCGCTACCGACTTATGTGGAACGACGTTGTCTACGAGCCGGGCGAACTACGCGTCGTGGCATACGACAAAGCGGGTCACAAGTATGCCGAGGCGAGCATCCGCACGGCAGGAAAGCCCGACCATTTGGTATTAAAAACCTACTACGAGCCGTCACTCATAGCTGACGGCGACGCGCTGAGTTACGTCACGGTGAGTTTGGTCGACAAAGATGGCAACCTCTGTCCGCAGGACGGGCGCGAAGTAAAATTCAGCGTAAGCGGCGCCGGCCGATTTGAGGCTGCTGCCAACGGCGACCCCACTTGTTTAGATAGTTTCCAACGCCCACAAATGCACCTCTTCAGTGGCATGTGCACAGCTATTGTTCGGGCCGGAGAAAAAGCGGGCACACTGCGCCTAAAAGCCACAGCGGCGGGCGTAAAAGAGGCTTCGCTCGACATACCGGTCTTGCCCGCAAAGCGGCAGTAGCTCTATGGCTTTGTAAGCCCTGTTTTTAGGCGAAAGAGGATATGGTTTCCCGAACCGACAAGTAGGTTTCGGGAAACTTTCTTTTTGAAACACAACGACTTCATAGCAAGCGACGGCCGCCTTCGATTCGTTTCATATCGATTCGCGCGAGATTTTCCATCCGACAGCCAAACACCGGCAAGGCGAGCCTATAAAAAGTGTGCACAAGGCCTTAGTTTTTTATATCCGGCAAACTGATTTACAATGGTTTGCCACGCAGTTTGAAGCCTCTTAATCCAACTAACAACCTTTTTCATCACGAGCGTAAGTACTTTTTATCACGAGCGCAAACCTTTTTTCTCGTGAGCGTAAGCCTTTTCTATCGTGAGCGCAAGCCTTTTCTATCGTGAGCACAAAGGGCATAATCGGGAGGTGATTCGCGCAAAGCTGGGCGGTGTAGCTCAGAAAGCGGACGATCGGGGCAATGCAAGGCCTTTGCCGCGCAGCAGAAACAAAGGGGAAGGATGCAACCGTAAGCGTTAGATGGCCGGCGGGCCGTTTCAGTTGGGTAAAAACGAAAGATGCGAGCACCCCTTCAGAAAAGGAATGCTCGCATCTGAAAACTTACGGCCTACTTACTTTAATGCCGCTAAAGCAGCGTCGTAGTTGGGCTCCTCAGTTATTTCCGGAACAAGTTGTTCGTAAATGATTTTGCCCTCCTCATCGATCACAATGACAGCGCGCGCCAATAGTCCTTTGAGCGGACCTTCAGCTATTTCAAGCCCATAGCGCTCCGGGAAGTGATGGCAGTGAAATACGCTCACGGGAATGACATTTGTCAAGCCTTCAGTCGTACAGAAACGCGTCTGCGCAAAAGGAAGGTCCTTGCTCACGCACAGTACTACTGTATTTTCCAACTCGGATGCAACCTTATTGAAATGGCGGACAGAGGCCGCGCACACTTCTGTATCAAGGCTGGGAAAAATATTCAAAACTACGCGTTTGCCGCGCAATTCAGGCAGCTTTAATTTAGTCAAATCGCCACGTACACCGCAAAACTTCGGTGCTTCTGTGCCCACTTCGGGCATTTCGCCTGTCAATGCTACAGGCGTTCCTTGCAAAGTTACTTCCATCTTTATTTGTTTATTGATTAGAGTGATACATTTTCAACCATTTATTCACGCCTTCCCTTATGGAGGGCAGGCCAAAATCGGCCGGACACACTGCGCAAACAGGCACCCAGAGGAGTTCGGCCGCATCGTCGGCAGGCGAAAGGCGCGCTACATCGCGCAAGGTGCAACGAAAGAAGAGATCCGTCGTATGTACGATAAAATTAGAGAACTCATACATATTGGGCAACGAAAAGAGATAGTCGAATTTCAAGCATTCTCCGCCCGTCTCCTCTCTTACTTCGCGCCGAATGCCCGCTTCGGCCGTCTCTCCCGGATTAACGAAGCCGCCCGGCAAGTCCAAAGTGCCGGCCGCCGGGGGCAAGGCACGCCTCACGGCGAGCAACTCCTCGCGTTCGTTGAGAATAATCGCTGCCGTAGCGCAAGCTGCGTTGGCGTAATAGGTAAATCCGCAATCGGCGCAGCGCTTTGCGCGCTCGTCGTGCACCTCAAACTGCGGCGAACCGCAACAAGGGCAATGCGAAAAACGCGCTAAGGGATGATTTTTCGTCATTTATTGACCTCTTGTTTAGTTGTAAATCAGCGTAGTCAAGCGATCCTCATTCAGAAGTTCGCTCGCCAAACTGCAAAGTTCATCAGCCGTGACGTCGCGCACGCGCTCCAGTTTTCGCCGTATGCTATACACGCGTTCATAATGGGCAAAAGTTTTGCCGAGGGCCAGCGCATAGCTCTCTGCATTGCTACATGCGATGCCCGTCTGCCCACAATATTGCTTCTTAGCGGCAGCTAATTGAGCCGGCGAAAGCGGATGTTCGGCCATTCTGCGCAGTTCGCTCACCACAAGGCGACGGCAGCGGCCAACATCGGCTTCATCGCAGCCAAAATAAACCTGCCAAACGCCCGTATCGGGATAGGCGTAATACGTAGCATCGACGGAGTAAACCAAACCGGCCTTCTCGCGCAGCCTGACATTGAGGCGGGCATTCATACCCGGGCCACCGAGGATATTGGTTAAGAGACTGAGCGCATGGCGCCGCGGATCTCCGCCGGCTAAAGCGCGCGCACCGATCAGCACATGGGCTTGATGCGTCTGCTTTTTCACCCTTCGCAACTCCGGAACATAGGCGGGCAAAGTCTGATCCACAACGGGCGCTGCCACTGATGGGAGATCGGCGGTCAAGCGCTCGAGCGTGCGGACCACGCGTTTGAAATCAATCTGCCCATAGACGTAGAAGACGGCATTTTGCGGCACATACCAGCGGCGTGCGTGGCGCAAGGCATCGGCCGTGCGATAGGCGTGCAAGCGCTGCTTGCTGCCGAGGATGTCGCGCCCGAGTCCGTGGCCGCGAAAGAGCATGGCCTCAAACTCATCAAAGATCAAGTCGCCCGGCTGATCGCGGTAACTGTCGATTTCGTCGCACACCACTTCCACTTCGCGGTCCATCTCTTTCTGCGGATAGGCACTGCGGAAGACGATGTCAGTGAGCAGGTCGGCCGCGCGGGTGAAATCTTCGCGCAAAACAATAGCCGTAAAGGCTGTTTCTTGCTTATTGGTGAAGGCATTCAAGTCGCCACCTACGCGCTCCAAGCCATTGGTGATCTGCCAAGAGCGTCGGCGGGCCGTACCCTTGAACGAGAGGTGCTCCAGAAAGTGGGCCAAACCGGAATCGGCATCTTCCTCGTGGCGCGTTCCGGCTTTGACGATGTAACCACAATAGAGCACGTCGGCCGTTCGCTCCTCGCAAACGATGCGCAGGCCGTTAGGTAAAGTAAATGTATATTGTCGCGCACCGATCGCGCTTTGCTGCTCTTCTTTCTTCATTCTGCTTCGAAAAGATCTCTCTCGCCGCGCCCGCAGCCGATAGTTATCGTTTAGTATGTCGGATTTGCTGATCCGAACCGGCGAACTATACATTATATATATTGTACGTGCGGCCGGCGAAATGCGTGAAAAATCCGCACAAAGATAAACAAAAGGTCTGCATTTCGCGTTCATTTTCCTGCAAGTTTGTACTTTCTTGCCGGAAATCAAGAGACGCCGGACGGCTTTCTGTTACTTTCAATCCGAAAGTGCGCCCTGAGGGCTGCATTCGTTTGCACCAAAGGCTCAAAAGCGGCAACTCGCAGGAAGAAATGTAGCGCATTGCTCTTTTTTAGGAGGCAAGGAGGAGAAAATCATTGGAAATTATGTAATTTTGAAGCCTCAATGCAAGGCAAAACAAGAGAACGGCGCGCTGCCGCTCTCGTTTCTTTGTACAAAAATATGGAGATAAAGATCATCAATAAGTCACCTTATGAGCTCCCGGCCTACGAAACGCCGCTGAGCGCCGGACTTGATTTACGCGCCAACCTATCTGCGCCGCTGACATTGCAGCCGATGGAGCGCAAACTCATCCCTACGGGACTGTTTATCGCGCTGCCGGCGGGCTTTGAAGCGCAGGTGAGACCGCGATCCGGACTGGCACTAAAGAAGGGCGTGACCGTGCTCAACGCACCCGGCACCATCGACGCGGATTATCGGGGAGAAATCGGCGTAATCTTGATCAACTTGTCGCAGGAGGCTTTCGTCGTCAACGGCGGCGACCGTATAGCGCAGTTAATCGTGGCGCGTCACGAGCAAATCGCTTGGCGTCCTGTGGAAAGTCTTGATGAAACGGAACGCGGAGCGGGAGGTTTTGGGCACACAGGCCATTAAAATTGGCGTATGAAGCAGATTTCGGTCCTTTTTTCCTTGTTCGCCTTCACGCTGGTAGCCACTTTGGCGACGGGGTGTGCATCCTCGCGGCGCGTCAACGCGCCGCAGGCCGACGCTGTCCCGACACCCCCTACACGCAACTTGACTTGGGAGGAGCGGTTTCATTATAACGAACGCTTCCTCGAAAGCGAGTGCCAAAAACTCAAGGGCAATTACGATGCACAAATAGCTTTGCTCGAAGCAGCTTTGGAAATAAATCCCGATGGTCCGGAGGCGCTGGCCGATTTAGCAATTGCAAAATACGCGACATTAGGCTCGACAGATTCGATCACAAGCGCAGAAATCGATTCGCTTTTACGACGCGCCATAAAATTGGACCCCGGCAACCTGAATTACCACGAAATACGCGCCGATATCTTAGCTCGCAGCGAGAAATACAAGGAAGCCATCGAGGAACTTGAAATTTTGGCCGCAAAAAAACCGACTGCGGACGTGCTTTTCTCGCTGGCAGATCTCTACCGTATGGCCGGAGACGCGCAGAACGCCATCCGGACGATCAACAGACTGATCACCATCGACGGATTAAAGGAAGAATACGCTTTAGCTAAGTTCCAAAGCTACATAGAACTTAAAGATGACGGACGAGCGTACAAAGCGCTCGAAGATTTGTGCGCCAATTATCCCAACGAACTGAAGTATCGCGTCCTACTTGGTGATATGTTCTTGCAAAATAACCATCCCGACCAAGCCCTACGCGTTTACCGAGACGTTTTAACGTCAGAGCCGCAAAACGCCTTTGCGCGCATTTCGATGCTGGCTTACTATAATCGGACAAAACAAGACTCTCTGTACAAAGATTACGTAAAGCAAATCGTTTTAGACTCGATGGCGGCGTCCGATGTCAAGGCTGAAGCGATGCGGGGATACGCTTTTGACAGACGCAATGAGGGCGACAGCCTACAAGTGCTTGCCCTCTTTCATCAAGCCTTGCAACATCCGCAAGCAGATCGCAGTATGGCCGAACTCTGTGCCGCTTATATGGAAACGCTGCGGCTTCCTGAAGCCACCAGAGTGCCTATCTACAAGAAGATCTTAGAGATTGAGCCCGACTACCTCCGAGCGCGCCTGCAGTTGCTCAACATTGCGATCCGCGAAGTCAATCTTGAGCAGATCATTCATCTGTGTCGCGAAGGCTTAGCGTACAATCCCGGACACCTATCCTTCTATTATTTTTTAGGCGTGACGCTTTCTCAGAAGGGCGACGACGCGGCGGCGATCCGCATCTTACAGGATGGCGTAAAGCAGATCACGATTTATTCCAACTCCGATGAGGTTACCGAGATTTATGGCGCACTTGGCGACCTACTACATCAGGCCGGCGACAAAGCGGGAGCTTTTTCCGCCTACCAAAAGGCTATCGAAGCCGATCCTGAAAACTATCCCTGCCTCAACAACTACGCATATTTCCTCTGCCAAGCGGGCGAACGCATTCCCGAAGCTGTGGCCATGAGCAAGCGAACGGTTGATGCAGAAGCCGACAACGCCACATATTTAGACACTTACGCCTACGCTCTCTTGTGCGACAAGCAATATGAGCAGGCCCTCATCTACATCGAAGAAGCCTTGCGCCGCACGCCCGAAAAGGATCTCGATTATACGCTTTTGTTGCACGCAGGCGACATCCATTTCCGCCTGAAGCAGCAGCGCGCTGCCCTTGAAACCTGGCGCAAAGCAGCGAAATTTGCGAAGACCAAGGCGCAACAGAAGCAGATCAAGCAGCGCATCCGTCGTCGGCGCATTTAATATTGTATCCGCGGCGCGCATTTTTACAAACACACATCACAAAACGAAACATATGAAATACCTCCTCCTCACCACCTTGGTCTCCCTCGCCTTTCTGACGAGTTGCCGCACGTTGCAAAATGCCCAAAAGCCATCTGCCGGCGCCGCACATCAATCGCAGGAGCAGCAATATAAAGCCGCCGTAATCTCCAAAGCACAGACCGCCCAATGCGTTACGGCCAAGATCAATATGGATGTAGACGCCGACGGCAAGCAAATCTCCTGCGGCGGCTCACTTAAAATGAAGCGCGACGACGTTATTCAACTCTCGCTCACCTTCCTCGGTTTTGAAGTTGGTCGTCTGGAGTTCACGCCTAAAGATGTCCTCGTCGTAGATCGCATCCACAGGCAATACAGTCGCGCCTCCTATGCCGAAGTCGACTTCCTCCACCAAGCCGGTTTAGATTTCTACGCCCTGCAATCACTCTTTTGGAACGAAATCTTCACACCCGGAAGCCGCGATGTGCGCTCGCAGCTCAACCGCTTTCGCTTGGCGGCGAGCGGGGACCACACTTCGCTCCTCCTGACTGATGCACCGAAGCTCAACTACCAATTTCTCACACGCACGAGTTCAGCTCTGCTCGACCGCGTCACGGTCGACGGCAAAACCGCCGCAGATCAGGGGCAATTCGTTTGGAAATATGACAATTTTACGACGCTCGGCGGCAAACCATTTCCCACATCAATGGCCGTCAGCATCAGCGGAATGGGCAAGAAAGCCGGTTTTACGTTGGCCCTCTCGCGCCTCAACAACGACACAGACTGGCCCACGCGCACAACGATCTCCTCAAAATATACGCAGATCAAAGCTACGAGCTTGCTCGATAAGTTAGCCGGAATGGCACAATAATATATAAGGCGACCGACTCCCAACGGCGACCGGCGCGAATCAACTCCCGTATGAAACGAACGCTTATTTTACTCATCCTTACCTGTTTAGGATTCACCTACGGTGCTGCACAGACAAAGCAGATCAAGAACCTGCAAAACCAGAAAGCAGCCTTGCAGAAGGAGCTATCAGCTTCGCAAAAGCTGCTCACGACGACGAAGCGCGACGTCAAATCGCAGCTCAACAACCTCGCCGTACTCAATAACCAGATCGGGGAGCAGAAAAAATATGTCGATGGTATTCAGAGCGAAGTGCTTGTTTTGAGCAACAATATTGCCGTCTTAGAGCGCCAACTGCAAGCTTTGGAGGCCGACTTAGCCCTCTGCAAAAAGCGCTACGAACACGGTGTGATCTACTTCTTCTATCATCGGATGTCGCTCAACAAGTGGCTGTTCGTCTTGAAGGCAAAAGATTTTCGCGAGATGAGTCGCCGCCTCCGCTATGTCTCGGAATACACGCGCTATCAGCAGATGCAGGCAAAGATCATCAAAGAAAAGGAAGCCGCGGTGCAGCAAAAGAAAAACGAGATCTTGGGCGTAAAGGCCACTAAGGACAAACTCCTCGTCGAGGGCCAACAGCAACAGCGTCAGCTCAACGAGAAACACGTGAAGCAGAAGCAGGTTGTCGACGACCTGAATAAGAAGCAGCGCCAACTGCAAGCCACTATCGCACAGCAACAGCGCAAATATGCCAACCTGAACGCTCGCATCGACCAACTGATCCGCGCAGAAATAGCCAAAGCCGAGGCGCGGCGCAAGGCCGAAGCCGCACGCAAAGCCGCCGAAGCCAAGCGCCAGGCGCAAGAAGCCGCAGCGCGCAAGGCAGCAGCAGAGAAAGCCGCACGCCAGCGCGCAGCAGCCGAGAAAGCGCGCCTGGCTAAGATCGCCGCACAAAAGGCGGCCGCAGCCGAACAGGCGGCGAAGCAAAAAGCAGCACAAGCTCGCACCGCAGCAGCCAAGGCCGAAGCGCAACGGGCGCAAGAAGCGGCCCGCCGACAGCAGCAAGCGGCGGCCCGACAACAACAGCAGGCAGCAGCCGAAGCGCGCGACGCAGCGCGGACGCCTGCCGCACCGGTCTTCAGAGCTGAATCAGCGGCCGACGACGCCTTGAGCGGTGGCTTCGCAGCCAACCGCGGACGTCTGCCCGTCCCGATTACGGGTTCTTATGCCATCACGGCGCACTACGGCACTTACAATGTGGCCGGCTTGCGCGGCGTACAACTCAGCAACAAGGGCATTAACCTCACCGGGCGTCCGGGTGCGCAAGCGCGGGCCGTATATAGCGGCGAAGTAACGGCCGTTTTCAATATGAACGGATTGTATAACGTCATCGTTCGCCACGGTTCTTATATAAGCGTCTACTGTAATCTCTCGAGCGTCAGCGTACATCGCGGACAGCAAGTCGGAACACGCCAGACGCTGGGTAGCGTTGCGGGCGACGGCACGGGCAATTGCACGCTCCATTTCCAATTGCGACGCGAAACGTCTCCACTTAATCCGGAGGCTTGGATCGGCCGATAAAGGCGGCCCTCGCCAACGCATCTCCCCACAGCGCTCGAAGCCTCGGTTTCGGGCGCTTTTTTTATGGCGTAAGGTCTGCGCCGTGAAGCGGAAGGGGTCGGCAGTTCTCACAATGTCCAACTCACCGCGACCTGCGCACAAGGCCGGGAAGCCGCAGCGCCCATAAGCCGACGGCGAAAGTTTGCCGCGCCGCGCGAAGGCCTGCTTTCTGAACAGTGCAACTATGGGCGCCGACGTTTTTTATCGTGAGAAAAAAGGTGTGCGCTCGTGATAAAAAGTACTTACGCTCACGAGAAAAAAGGTGTGCGCTCGTGAGCGTAAACGAATTATCGGGCATACTGCAGTCTTAATAACTTATGTTTTATAGCTTTATCTATTGCTTTGCGCGGCTACAAAGGGGAGTAAGGCAAACGCCGATAATGCTTTGTAGGTGCGTCATCTGCTGCGCTCGAGGCAAAGTTTGTCGGCCGTTTGTGCATTTGCCCTTTTGGCCGCAGCAAAGGGCGCTACGCTGATCGCCACAATAAGCGAACAAAAACGTGCGAGAGAGGTACTGATCCGAAGGCCGCACGCGCAGAATGCGCCCCGAGATTTGTACACTAAAAAACAGTATAACAGCATTAGAAAGAGGAATATAGAACAGAAGAAGAAAAACTTAACCGACAATCAGCGAGCGCGGCAGGGGTGAGACTGCGCCTTCAGCGTCATGAGAATAACGCCTGTGGGGTAGAAATTTGTACGACAAAATTTGCCGTCCACCTCCAAATGTTGTATTTTTGTGCGATTTTAGATTTATTGTACCCTTATGGCTCGAAAGAAAAAACGTGTGGGCGGCCGATTCGGCGCTTTTATCTCGGTGATCAGTACGACGCTTGTACTTATCTTGCTTGGGGCGGACGTATTCTTCGTTACCGTGGCGAGCAACTTTAGCAAGAACTTACGCGAAAACTTCGCTGTGGAGGTACTTCTGGAAGATAACATTCCGCAACACGATCTCTATCTCTTGCAAGAAGACTTGAAGCGTCAGCCTTACACGCTTCGCACGAATTATATCTCAAAGGAGCAGGGCGCAGCCAATATGAACGAAGCGCTGGGAACGACGGAGGACGAATTTGGCGGGGTCAGCCCCGTCTCGGCCGAGTTTGAGCTTTTTCTGAAAGCCGACTACGCGCAGCGAGATAGCTTGGAGCGCTATCTTCCTATGATCAAAAACAAGCCGTTTGTGAAGAACGTTATTTATCCGCAAGAGACGATGGACTCGCTCAACGCCATTATTCCCATCGTAAGCTTGGTCTTGCTGATCGTAGCCTTGCTCTTGACGCTCGTATCCTTTGCTTTGATCAACAATACGGTGCGTATGAGCGTCTACGCAAAGCGTCTCTACATTCATTCGCTTAAGCTCGTGGGGGCTAAATGGAGCTTCATCCGCCGCCCTTTTTTATGGCAGGCTTTTGGCATCGGACTGACGGCTGCCATCTTGGCAAGCGCACTGCTCGGTGCGGGGATGTATGTGCTCATTGATATGAACCTCTATTTGAGTTCGCTGGTTACGCCGGAGGTAATCGCACTCACGCTGGGCACAATCTTCGTCTGCGGCCTTTTGGTTACAATGGTTTGCACATTCTTTAGCGTGAATCGCTTCTTGAGAATGAGCACGGACGACCTGCTTTTGAAATAAACAAACGTATTACGCAATCATTCTACATATTATATAATGACAACAGATAAGAAACCGGCTACGGAGAAACACGTATTTGCCTTCGGACGTACAAATTTCATCGTCCTGACTATCGGTATGGCGATCGTGATCCTCGGCATGATGCTTATGTATGGCAAAGGCTCAACGGAGACGCATTTTGATCCAAACATTTTCAGCGCTATGCGCATCAAAGTGGCGCCCGCTGTCTGCTTTTTGGGCTATATTACCATTATTTTTGGCATCATTCATCGACCTAAAAGCGATGAAAAAACGACAACAAAAGAATAACCACAGACTTTATATATGTTAGATATGACCTGGTGGCAGGCACTCGTGATAGCTATCGTCGAGGGCTTGACTGAATTTTTGCCTGTCTCGTCGACGGGCCACATGATCATAACGGAAGGAGCGATGGGTATGCAGAGCACGCCCTTTGTTAAGGCCTTTACGGTGATTATCCAGTTTGGCGCCATTCTTTCCGTGATTCTGCTCTATTGGCGGCGCTTTTTCTACCCTGAAAGCATACGCACGAAAGGCTACACTTGGTGGCAGGCGATCTGGCGCTTTTACTTGCGGCTGATTGTCGGCGTCTTGCCGGCGGTAGTCTTTGGCTTGGCGTTTAACGATCTGATTGAAGAGAACTTGGGAAGCGTTCGGCTCGTGGCCGTGATGCTCATCGTCGGCGGTATTTTTATGCTCTTTGCCGATAAGCTGTTTGGCAATGGGTGGAAAAAAGAGCCGTCATATAAAAATGCGTTCCTCATCGGTCTCTTTCAATGTTTGGCGATGATTCCGGGCGTATCGCGCTCGATGGCAACCATAGTTGGCGGTATGCAACAACGTCTGACGCGAAAATCGGCGGCAGAATATTCGTTCTTTCTCGCGGTGCCGACAATGGCGGGCGCTACATTGCTCGAAACGTATAAGCTCTTGAAGCACGATAGCGGAATGCTGCTGAGCGGCGACCATCTCTGGCTGCTCTTGTTGGGGAGCGGCGTGGCGTTTGTCGTGGCGCTCTTGGCCATACGCTTCTTCATCGCTTACGTGAGCAAGTATGGCTTCAAGGCGTTCGGGTGGTACCGCATCGTAGCCGGTAGCCTGATTCTGCTGCTGATGGCTTGCGGAGTCGAACTTAATATGGCAGGCTGAAATGGACTTCCTTTCCGGCCGCATTTTGGCCTTTGATAAGCCTTATAAGATGACGTCGTTTGGCGTCGTGGGACGTGTGCGTCGCTTACTCACACAAAAGATGAACGGAAGAAAGATCCGCGTCGGCCACGCCGGCACGCTCGATCCTTTGGCTACGGGCGTCTTGATTCTTTGTACGGGGCGGGCGACGAAACAAATAGAGTCGCTGCAAAAGGATACAAAGGAATATATCGCGGAATTAAGACTCGGCGAGACGACGCCCAGCTTCGATCTTGAACATCCCGTAGATAAAACTTTTCCAACGGCACATATCACGGCAGAAAGCTTTGAGGAAGCCGTCAGAAAGTTTGAGGGCGATATCCTGCAAGTGCCGCCAGTTTTTTCTGCCTGCAAGGTTAATGGCGACCGCGCCTACGATTTGGCCCGAAAAGGTAGGGACGTGCAACTCGCAGCCAAGCCCATTCGCATCGAAAAGATTGATATCCTCGAACTGCGTCTGCCCGATTACGCAAAACTTCACATCGTCTGCGGAAAAGGTACTTACATTCGATCGCTAGTCCGCGACATCGGCGAAGCATTGCAAAGCGGGGCGCATATGACGTCGCTCCGACGCACACGGGTTGGCGACATAAGCGTCGAAGATTGCTTCACGCTCGAAGCATTTGAAGAATGGCTCGCCGCGCAGACGATCGAAATCCCCGCAGAGTTTGCCAACGGACCACAAATTAAAAAGCACATCAAAAAAGACTGAGTCCCGCCGCCACGGCATCAAGGCGCCGCCAAGCGAAATTCAAACGCCGCCAAGCCAAGCCGCAACGCCGCCGGACGAAACTCAATCCAAAACGCACATTATATTATTGCTGTATGAAACTTTCTCAATTCAATTTCAAACTACCCGCCGAAAAGATTGCCAAATATCCATCGCCCTTGCGCGACGATTGTAGAATGATGGTGCTCGAGAAGACTACGGGCAAGATAGAACATCGAAAGTTCGACGAACTCTTGGACTACTTTGACGAGAAAGACCTTTTCGTCTTCAATGATACAAAAGTCTTCCCCGCTCGCCTTTACGGCAACAAGGAGAAAACAGGTGCACGCATCGAAGTCTTTCTCCTGCGCGAGTTGAATCAAGAGTTGCGCCTTTGGGATGTACTCGTCGACCCGGCGCGCAAGATTCGTATCGGCAACAAGCTTTATTTCGGCGAAGACAACTCAATCGTCGCCGAGGTAATCGACAACACCACGAGCCGCGGTCGCACCCTGCGTTTCTTGTACGACGGCGACCACGAAGAATTCAAGCGTTCGCTCTACGCGCTCGGAGAAGCGCCCATCCCCCGCGAGATTAATCGCCCGACGGAGCCGGAAGATTTAGAGCGTTTCCAAACTATTTTCGCCCGCAACGAAGGTGCCGTTACCGCCCCCGGAGCCGGGCTTCACTTCTCCAAAGTTATGATGAAGAAGATGGAGCTTAAAGGCATCGATGCCGCGTATTTGACGCTTCATTGTGGCTTGGGCAACTACCGAACGACTGATGTGGAAGATCTCACGAAGCACAAAATGGAAAGCGAGCAAATGTTTGTCGACACCAAGTGCTGCCGGCACGTCAACGCCGCCCAAGATGCCAATCGCAAGATCTTAGCTGTGGGCTCCACGGTTATGCGTGCTTTAGAGGTGTGCGTAGGTCCCGACGGCCATATCAAGGAATTTGAAGGCTGGACCAACAAATTCATCTTCCCGCCTTATGAATTCTCCGTAGCAGATGCGATGCTCGTCAACTTCCAGTTCCCTTACTCGACACTCCTTATGCTCGCTTCAGCTTTCGGAGGCTACGATCAGGTTATGGGAGCTTACAAAGAAGCCATCAAGGGCGAATATATGTTCGGCCCCTACGGCGATGCGATGCTCATCATCTAAGTATGCAGCTACTAATCGCTTTAGGCGCCAACATAGGTTCGCGTGCAGCGGCGCTTCGAGCAGCGATAGCAGCCCTCACGGCTGAAGTGGGCCTCCTCGTGAAGTGTTCCGCCTTTTACGAGACGGAACCTGAGGGATTTCAATCGTCCCACGCCTTTCTGAATGCCGTAGCCCACTTTGAGACGACCCATTCAGCGCCGCGCATATTGCAAATAACGCAAGCCATAGAGCGGCGCATGGGCCGCACGACCAAAAGCCAAGACGGCATCTACCATGATCGCCCAATCGACATCGACATCCTTGCCTTGGGCGACACCATTTGCCACACGCAAGACCTGACGCTCCCCCACCCCCACATAGCAGAGCGCCGCTTTGTCTTAGAACCATTAACCGAAATCTTGCCCACGTGGCGTCACCCGCTGACCCACGCAACCGCAACAGAAATGCTTAAAAGATATGAACAAAACACGAATTAACCCAGAAAGAGAATTCAGCCCCGAGCTCTTAGCCGCGGTCAACCACCTCTTACCCCAGCTCACCAGCAGTGCCACGCCGATGACCGAAGACGCTCTGCGCACACTATTAAAGACCGACGCCACGCGCCTCTACACCATTCGCGATGAAGAAGATCGCATCTGCGGTATGTGCACCCTATGTTTTACGCTGATGCCAACGGGCAAAAAATGCTGGTTGGAAGATGTTGTAGTCGACGACGCCTGCCGCGGCAAGGGTTACGCCAAACTCCTCGTGGCCGAAGTCTACGAAGAATCCAAGCGGCTCGGCGCAAAATCGCTCAACCTCACATCCCGCCCCGTCCGCGAAGCCGCTAACAGACTCTACACCGGGCAAGGATTCAAACTACGTGAAACTAACGTTTATCGACGTCAAGACTAATGGTTATCTTCATCAAAGGAATGGTTTGCCAGCGCTGCATAATGATTGTAGGGCAGCTGCTGGAGCGCATCGGAATCGAAGCTATGAAAGTCGACCTCGGGCGCATAGATCTCTACGACGTGCCGACCAGTGAACAAATGCAAGCTTTGGACAGAGGACTCAAAGAACTCGGTTTCGAACTTGTCTTTGACAAACGACCGCAACTGATCGAAGCGATCAAACTGGCTACAATCGACTACGTCTATGCCAATCCACCCATCCGCAAGAACTTCTCCGACTACATCATCGACACGCTCCACTACGACTATCACTACATTAGCGACATATTCTCCTCAACAGAAGGCATCCCGCTCGGCAAATACGCCATAAAAGTACGCATGCGGCGCGCCCGTCAGCTGCTCCGCACGACGAACGACTCCATTGCCGACATCGCATACGCCTTAGGCTATACATCGCAAACCTATATGAGTACACAGTTTAAGAAGGAAACGGGCCTCTCGCCCTTGCAATATCGTAAGCAGAGCCGAAAATAGCAGTCGCCCATCAAGACTACAGCCAAGGCTGAGTCATCTTTTTTTAAAGAGACAAGTTGAACGTATCGCATCCACGCCTATAGCGAGCGTTTAATCTTGTCTCATTTTTGTACCTTCCTGATTGCCGGCATAAACATCTTTATTTTTCACATATTAGGCCGAAAATAACCCCTTAGGGTTAGTCTTTCGGCAGAGCAGGGTTAAATCGTCAAGCGCTTTCACCCTGTTTAATGCAACATTCGTTTGAACAACCCCTCAGGGTTGGCCTTTCGAAAACATCCGCAAATCGAAACGCAACGAAAAACGACAAACACCGAATCAAACAAATTACGACTCACGTCGTTGGTGGCCGGGTTGCCGCTTCGCTCCTCAACCCTGCCACGGAGAAAGACCAACCCCTGATGGGGTTGCACGCGCCGGGTATCAACTCATCCGGGGTTAAACCACTTCGCGCCTTAACCCCGGCCTGCCAAAAGACCAACCCCGATGGGGTTGTTGGGGCTACTTAACGACAATATTAAAATGAGATATTATACAACCAACGTCAAACCTGCCAAAAGACCAATTGCGATAACCTCATATGCACTACCCACTAATTATGGTAGAGAATAATCTCAATACATCCAACGGAGATGCTATAAAAGATCAATTGCGACAACATTATATGCACTACCCGCTGATAATGATAGAGGTAAATCTCAATACGCCCAATGTAGATGCCGCGAAAGACCAATTGCAAGAACATTATATGCACTACCCGCTGATAATGGTAGAGGTAAATCTCAATACACCTAACGAAAATGCCGCGAAAGACCAATTGCGACAACCTTGTATGCACTGCTTAACAACAATAATTAACCTGAAGCCCCTTCTCGCCGAAAATAACCCCTTAGGGTTAGTCTTTTGGCAGAGCAGGGTTAAAGCGTCGAGCGCTTTCACCCTGTTTATTGCACCATTCGTTTGAACAACCCCTCAGGGTTGGTCTTTTAAAAACATCCGCAAATCGAAACGCAACGAATAGTAACCAAAATGTACACCGGAAATTGCCTTTTCACCCACCAAACCTTTGACTTACAAACACACAACAATCGACTTTAAACGAATGCATGCCCACGACAAACCTTTTTCATCACGAGAACAAACCTTTTTTATCACGAGAGTAAGCCCTTTTTATCGTGAGCGTAAACCTTTTTCATCGTGAGCGCAAACGGAAAAACCGCAAGCTACGATGACGAAAAGAGGAAGGACACGCCGGAAAATGCGAAACAAACAACTCGTCATTTGCCCACTTCCCGCCATAAAGTGCGAAGCAACCATTATCGAAAGCGTCGGCAGCCGACCAAACATTTATCGGCGGCAAACATTTTCAAGTCGAAATAAAGCCGTAATGCGACAACCAATAAATGTAATCAGCCCAAATCCGGCAAAAAACAAGAAGGCATATCTCAGTAATCAATCGGCACGAAAGAAGTATACGATTTCCCAAGTCAAAATTAAGAATTAGGTCAAAAATTCTCGTTAAGTAGTCCTAAAAACAAGCACTTCAAACCACTAAAAATCGCTCGTCGGAGAGCTTAAACCAAGCCGCGGAATGGCGATTTCCACTTGTCCTCAAAGCAGAAAAAGAGAAAATCAAATCCTTAAATGGTCGTGTTAAGTTTTCTAAAACGGAAAACTTTCGCGACTTTAGAGCGCCTTGTAATTTTCTCAAAAAATATCTCTTGTCTTCATTGGAAAAGTCCGATTTCTTACTTACATTTGCATCGAAAAAGGCGACACGGGTCCGCAAAATCCAAACGGAGATGCCGCTAAAGGCGCTCCAAGTTAGCCCCTAACAGAGCATCGCAGAAGCAACATAAAATACGGATAAACAAGGCATTACGCGCATCAATAGAAAACTGATCAAAGCTTTTTTTACTCCCACCCGAAGTGCCGCGCGGGCAAGCGCCCACGGCCGGCAGTTCAGCATCAACACGATGAAAATAAATACGAATTTGTGGCAACGAAACGGGTCGGCCTGCAAAAGGCTGCCGGTGAAACTGCCCATAACAACAAAATAACACGAAAACCTATGTGTACTGAAAATTTCATCATTACCAAGCGAGACGGCACCACAGAACGATTCTCGCTGGATAAGATTAAGAGTGCTATACTCAAAGCTTTCACCTCGTTGCATCAACCGATTGATGCACAAGGCTTGCAGCGCGTCATCGAACACCTGCGTTTCTGCAACGGTATGAGCGTTGAGGACATTCAGAACCAAGTGGAAGTGGCCCTGATGGCAGAAAAACACTTCAAGGTAGCCAAAGCTTTTATGCTTTATCGCCAACAGCACACGGAGGATCGTGACGTGGCCGAACGCCTAAGCTTTATGTTCGACTACTGCGATGCGGCCAATCCGGCCACCGGCTCAAAGTATGACGCCAACGCCAACGTCGAAAACAAAAACATCGCGACGCTGATCGGCGAATTGCCTAAACGGAGCTTCATCCGCCTCAACCGTCGCCTCCTGACAGACCGCATCAAGCAGATGTATGGCAAGGCTTTGGCCGAACGCTATCTGTATCTGCTCGACAACCACTTTATCTATAAAAACGACGAAACCAGCCTGGCTAATTATTGTGCGAGTATCACGATGTATCCGTGGCTCCTCAACGGCACGATGAACATAGGCGGCAACTCTACGGCGCCGACTAACTTGAAAAGTTTCTGCGGCGGCTTTGTCAATATGGTGTTTATCGTCTCCTCCATGTTGTCGGGCGCTTGCGCCACGCCGGAGTTTCTGATGTATATGAGCTATTTCCTCCAGCAGGAATACGGCGATGACTTCTATCTGCGCGCCGACGAGGTCGTAGATCTTTCCAAGAAGCAGCGCACGATGGACAAAATCATTACGGATTGCTTCGAACAGGTGGTCTATTCCATCAATCAGCCGACGGGAGCGCGCAACTTCCAAGCCGTATTCTGGAATATCTCTTATTATGATAAGAACTACTTCGAAAGTATCTTTGGCGATTTCCGCTTCCCCGACGGCCAAAAGCCTTCTTGGGACGCACTGAGTTGGTTGCAAAAGCGCTTTATGCGTTGGTTTAATGCGGAGCGCACGCGCACGGTCTTGACCTTCCCGGTGGAAACGATGGCTTTGCTTTCAAAAGACGGCGACGTGCTCGACAAGGAATACGCCGATTTCACGGCCGAAATGTACGCTGCGGGTCACAGTTTCTTCACGTATATGAGTGATAACGCCGATTCGCTGGCTTCTTGCTGCCGCTTGCGCAATGAGATTCAAGACAACGGCTTCAGTTATACGCTCGGTGCGGGCGGCGTATCAACCGGTTCGAAGAGTGTGCTGACGATCAACTTGAACCGCTGCGTGCAACAAGCTACTCGCGAGGGCTTGAACTACACAGAATACCTGGCTTCGATCGTAGATCTCGTACATAAGGTGCAATTGGCTTACAATGAGAACCTCAAAGCCTTGCAGGTGAAGGGTATGCTTCCGTTGTTTGATGCCGGATACATCAACATTCAGCGCCAATATCTGACGATTGGCGTCAACGGTATGGTCGAAGCGGCTGAAAGCTTGGGCATTCAAATCTCCGACAACAAAGAATATGAGGAGTTTGTCGGCAGCATTCTGGGCCTTATCGAACAGTATAATAAGCAATACCGCTCTAAGGATGTGCTCTTCAACTGCGAGATGATTCCGGCTGAGAATGTGGGCGTGAAGCACGCGCGCTGGGATCGCGAGGCCGGCTACTTCGTGCCGCGCGACTGCTACAACAGCTATTTCTACATTGTGGAAGATCCGAACACGGACATCATCGAAAAATTCCGTCTGCACGGTCGCCGCTACATTGAACACTTGACGGGCGGATCTGCGCTCCACATGAATTTGGATGAGCACCTGGGCAAAGCGCAATACCGCCAACTGCTCCGCGTGGCAGCTAAAGAGGGATGCAATTACTTCACGTTTAACATTCCTAACACGCTTTGCAACGAATGCGGAACGATTGATAAGCGCCACTTGGAGGAGTGTCCGCACTGCCACAGCCATAACGTCGACTACTTGACGCGTGTGATCGGCTACTTGAAGCGCGTATCCAATTTTTCCGTTGATCGCCAAAAAGAAGCGGCACGCCGCTATTACTCGCTCAACCCTGAGAAGGTAAAACAATAAGGCAGACAAAAGCGGAATAGGACCGGAAGAAAAATCGTCCTTACGCTCTATATATAATAATGTATCGGAGCGGAAGCACAGCGCACCTCGACGGCGCCCGCTTCCGCTCCGATAAGATAAAAGTAAAGTTCGATCAAAAATCGACGGACATCTTATGCTGAAATACGTTAACTACGATATTGTTTTTCAAGAGTTCCCCGACGAAGTAACGCTTGCAATCAACCTCTCGCTGTGTCCGGTCTGCTGCCCGGGCTGCCACAGCCAATTTTTGCAGACTGACGTGGGCGAATTGCTCACGCCGGAGCGGCTGCAAGCTTTGATCGACTCGTATGATGGGGAGATTACTTGCGTAGGATTGATGGGCGGCGACAACGATCCGGCGGCTGTGGGCGAACTTTTTGCGCTTGTGCGCCGCGTTTATGGGGATAAGTTGAAAACAGGTTGGTATTCGGGACGCGCACAGTTGCCTAAAGATTTCGATCCTCGATTGTTCGACTACGTAAAGCTGGGCCCTTACATCGAGGAGCGCGGCCCGCTCAAAGCGGCAACGACCAATCAGCGCCTTTATCGCTTCATCGATGGGCAACAAACGGACATCACCGCGCGCTTCCATAAACATTGAAATGCGCTAAGCAGACTTTATTGACCACGCTCCGGCTTTCATCAATCGGCCATCAAGCCGCACATCTAAAGCAAACGCCGCCCGCTCAACTGAACGGACGGCGATCTTTATTTCTTAAAGTATTTGCCGATGATTGGTAAACGCTTGACGGGAAAATCGTGGTAAAGAACGTGAGCAATATAAAGGATGATAAACACCGTATTGATTCCCATCGTGAGCCAAGAACTCCAAGCGGCCGGTTCGAGCTGCATCAGCGTGAAGAAAAAAGCTGTGAGCAAGACGTAACCGGCTATGCTCTTCAAAGGATACTTGATCGGATAAAATTTCTGCCCGACAAAGTAGCTCAAAATCGTAGCTACGCCGTAGCCGGCCACACCACCCCAAGCGCAAGCCATATAGCCGAAGCGCGGTATGAAGAGGACGTTGACGGCTACTAAGACGGCACAACCCGCAAAGGAGAAATACATACCGTAAATCGTCTTGTCGACGAGTTTGTACCACAAGGAAAGGTTGAAGTAAATGCCCAGCAGGATGCCCGCAACCATTACAATCGGCGTGACGCGCAAACCTCCCCAATAATCGGGCGCAATAATGTGCTTGAAAAGCGGCAGATAGGCGACGACAACCAAGAAGGCGAGCAAGGTAAAGATGATAAAGTACTTCATCGCCGCGGCGTAGGTCTCCTTACTATCGCGGTCGTGACTCTTACTGAAAACAAAGGGCTCGTAGGCGTAGCGAAAGGCCTGCGTAATGAGCGTCATGATCATCGCAATCTTCACGGCTGCGCCGTAAATACCCAGTTGCACGTTAATCTCTTTCCCAACGTGGGTGGTGACAAAGGGAAAGATGATCTTATCGGCCGTTTGATTGAGGATACCGGCGACGCCCAAGGCCAATATAGGCCAACTGTAGTGCCACATGCGTTTGGCCAAAGCTTTATCAAAGACCCACGGGAAGCCGGTCAACTCTTTGTAAAAGAAGAAGGTGACGGATGCTGTACAGAAGAGGTTGATGTAAAAAGCCCAAGCTAAATCTAATTGTCCGTCGTAGAAACTACTTACAAGGGGGCGGCCCCAATCTTGGGCGTACAACCAGGGAACAAGGAGGAAGTAGGCCAAGTTGAGCAGGATATTGAGGAAGATAAAAAGCAACTTGAGGGCGGCAAACTTGATCGGGCGATGGTTGCGCCGCAGATGTGCAAAGGGCACGCACTGAAAAGCATCGATGGCTACGCAGACAAACATTGTCCCGACGTATTCAGGATGGTCCGGATATTGCATCCAAGCGGAGATAGGTTGCAGAAAGATCATCACAAGAGCAACAAAGATCAGACAGACGCCGCCAACCATCAGGAGCGTGGTGGAATAAACGCGCTGCGGATCGTCTTTCTCATTAGTTGAGAAACGGAAATACGTTGTTTCCATACCGAAAGTCAACAGCACGAGCAGCAAAGCCGTATAGGCGTAGACATTCGTTATGACGCCGTAAGCGCCGGTTGAGGCGGCCATCTTCGCCGTGTAGAGCGGCACGAGCAGATAGTTGAGAAAGCGACCGATAATACTGCTCATCCCATAGATAAACGTATCCTTGGCCAATGATTTCAAATTGGGCATTGTCTCGTATGTATTATAATTTGTATAGCGCCGCAGTTTGGGGAAACTTTAGCGTGCAGACAAGTCGCAAGATTGGGGCGCCTAACTTGTAGCAAAGAATAAATAGCAAATACCTATGGCGGCAATGACGCCGGCTAAGTCGGCCAGCAGACCGCAAGCCACGGCGTGGCGCGTATGTCGCACACCGACACTACCAAAATAGACAGCGAGGATGTAAAAGGTGGTATCGGTAGAGCCTTGAAACACGCAACTCAGGCGGGCCACAAAGGAGTCAGCGCCGTAGGTGTTCATCGCGTCGACCATCATCCCGCGTGCACCGCTCCCGCTCAGCGGTTTCATCAGCGCCGTTGGTATCGCGCCAACCCAATCCGAAGGCGCACCCGTCCAAGCCACGAGTTGGTGCAAGCCATCAATGAGCCAATCCATCGCTCCCGAAGCTCGGAAAACGCCGATCCCTACCAGCACGGCTATCAAGTAAGGGATGATGCGCACAGCCGTAGAGAAGCCCTCCTTAGCGCCTTCTATGAAAGCGTCGTAGACGTTTATTTTTTTGCGTATACCGGCTAAGATAAACAGAATGATAATGAGCAAAAGCAGGACATTGGCTGTCGTACTCCCCGCAATGTTCATCGTTGCTGCGTCCATCCTGCTAAAGATCCAGACAATCGAAGCCATAAAGACCGACATCCCACCCAGCGTCAGCAAGAGTGTACGGTTGAAAAGATTGATTCGCTGATAGAGCGACGTAATAATGATGCCGGCCAGCGTAGATACGAACGTGGCGAGCAGAATCGGCACAAAAATATCCGTAGGTTGGGCTGCACCACACTGAAACCTATACGTCATAATACTTACCGGAATTAGCGTGAGTCCGGAAGTGTTCAAGACGAGAAACATTATCATCGGATTCGACGCCGTGTCCTTTTTGGCGTTCAATTCCTGCAAGCCCTCCATCGCCTTAAGTCCCAACGGCGTCGCCGCATTGTCCAAGCCGAGCATATTGGCGGCCAGGTTCATAAAGATATTACCCACGACGGGATGCCCCTTGGGAACGTCGGGAAAGAGGCGGGCAAAGACAGGACCGAGCAAGCGAGCCAGCGCATTAACCACACCGCCCTTTTCGCCCACCTTCATTATGCCGAGCCACAACGAGAGTACGCCGGTCAGTCCTAAAGATATTTCAAAACCCTGCTTCGACGTATCAAACGTAGACTGCATAATGGCCGGGAAGACCGTAAAGTCGGCAAAGAAGATCAACTTCACCAATGCCACGATAAAAGCAATGAGAAAAAAGGCAATCCAGATATAATTGAGTACCATAAGTGTGTGTTCAAACAACGCGCAAAGTTACGTAATCTACACAAGAAACGGCTTATTCTGCCACTTATTACTATAAAAAAGCGGCTACGCACCCGTTTTCAGCACATATCGCCCGCCGCAAGGACAAAAAGAGGATGTGTCAAAATAGACACACCCTCCAAGCTTATTTGCTACCGGCTGCCTTAAGGCGGCCTTTCTTACCGGCTGCGAGAGCCGTCGGTGGTTAACCTGATGAATGTAAATTTCTAACCCGTTAGAAATTTTCTTGCAACGGGTTGGATATTTCAATGTCTCTCACCCTCCTTTATCCGGTTAGGCTTCCTCCCTTTTTACTTCCCTTCGGCCAATGATCGTTGGTTCGGGGAGGGTCGGGGTGGGGCTTTTAGGACTACTTGAACTCGCCGACGCTGTACCCCTCGCTGCGGCCGTGGGTGACCACGTTGGCGACACCACTGTTGACGTCCAGGTAGTACGCGCGGTTGATGTGCCACGGGTCAGCACTAGACGACCAATAGTGGCCGCCGTAGCCAACGCCGTTCAGCGCACCAGAGCGATAGTAACCCAAGGCGGGCAGGTAGAAGTAATTACCTGCATCGGCGGCGGAAGGGAGGCCAGAGTGGTGGATACTACTGCTGTAGTTGAAGTAGTCCTTGTATGTTGTACGCAAGTCGGTTGAACCGTCGGCAGATTTCTCGGTGTCATAATGATGCTCTGCCTGTAATACAGACTTCTTCTTTAACCACATACCACCTACATATAAACGACCCATAGTTGTCCATAACTCATAGTCATCCCAACGAGGATCGCCGTACATGCAATACCAAGACATCTCGTTAGCGTTGGGAAGGTCTTTGCATGAGTGGATAGCGGAGTTGCTTATGCCGTAACCTGGGTAACTTGTGTTATAGTAACGAGCGTCAGTGTTGCTCTGGGGGTAGTTGCTTGCTGGCTGGTTAAAAGATGTTGGCTGACCTATGCCTGCTCCCAAGTTTTTTGTCCATTCGAATCCCTTCCAATATTGTTCCTGAGCATCCCACATGTAATAATGGTCGCCGTCGTAGTCGCGTATGTTAAGGTTGCCATCTATATCATAATAGTTATTCACGTCATAGTTAAAAGCTTTAAAAGCCTTTGTAACAGTACCTTCGATTCCTGTTGAAACATCCTTTAACCAATAACGTACCTTCAAGGTATGAGTGCCTGGTTTAATAACCATATAGGCTCCATTAACTGCTAAATTATCAGAAGCTGTTTTCAAAGGGAAACCGTTAGCATAAGCTCCACTGCCTTTGGTACTAAGAATTATCTCCTTGTCAGCCTCTGCACCTGTACTGACACTTTGCAACGTGCCTGTACTTGCATTCAAGGTATAGGTGCTTGCAATGTCATTATCTGAACTTACTTCTATCTTAGTTAAATAGCAGTTCTGCAACAATGTGTTACTTACATAAGGGTGAAATACGAGGTAAGCCGCCTGATGCTCTAATTGGAAACTAAAAGCTGTTCCTCCTACGCTTCCTGTCGCAGTTGCAGTACCGTAGTCGCCAGATACGCCAAAATGCTCAGTGTTATTTGGTGTTGACTGACTTTGAGCAGATGGAATAACAACTTGGTTATTGCTACTGTTCTTACCGAAATAATAAACCTTATAACTGCTATGGTCTGTAAACTTGCCTGGAACTTTATATTTAAAAGATGCTACCTTACCGGTTGGGGCGTTCGTACTTTTTCGCAACACGCCGTCGTCATCCTTTACGTAGATATAGTCGCCTGCCTCCCAATAGAAGTCACCGCTGTTGTAATTCATTGACGTACGCGTCTTGTTCTCGCCACCTGCCACGAAGGTCGTTAAGTTCTTATTCCCCTCCTCATTTGGCTTTGCCGGGTCCTGAACCACGTCGTCCTTTGTACATGAAGCCAAAGCCAAACCTAAGCTCAGCATGATGCCCAAAGACTTTATCCCTGATAAAAGGGACTGATGTTTCATTATCTGTTTCATCTTTCTCTTTTCTTTGCTCGTTTTCTGTTAATTAATCGCTTTAGAAATTAATCGTCCCATGGTGATGAGCTGTCATCGTTAGCTTCATCATCACTCCATAAGCCGAAAGGCTTGGCCGGAGCTGAAGCCGTTGGACCAGTACCGTGATTTCCCTTCTTGTGCTGGCTCGGAAAAGACGTTTCCATGAGATGACTCATTCCGCTCATTTGGATTACCATGCAACGTGGTGCAGAATAAACCTTCTTTTCTTGTTTCTTCATTTTTGTTTTGATTTTAATGGTTCACAAAATAAATCTTATGAATGAATGATTTGTGAATATTTGTAAGTCTTTGTTTGCTTATTTTGATATTGCTTACCCTCCTCCTTTCTGCCTTATCTTGCCTCTCTTCCCTCTATTAGGCAGACAGCATTTCACGGCTGCCTGCCAGAGAAATCAACGAGAGAAAACAAACTATCATCAGAGAATTACAATGAATTATTGTGGTAAAATCAGTGCCTAAAACGTTCTTATTTTGCTTCCTTGCCGGTTCGCAAACGGGCACAAAAAAGCGAACAAAGGAAACTCCATGAAGTCCTTTGTTTACAGGGGTTACGGCACGCTTCGCGCGCGCGTAGGATGGAAGAAAAAAAGTATGATTAGACGCTAGGTGCGCCTGTGTGTGTGTGTGTGTGTGTGTGTGTTGGCAAAATATCTGAAACAACCAAATATAAAGCACTAAAAAAGTCAGAGAAATCGAAGTTTCTTTGCTGCGCTATAGTCGTTTGATATGTCATTGCTAGTTCGTTCACGGCCGCAAAGGTATAACATCTTTTTAGAATTGACAAGAAAAAAACTAAAGAAATCACAATTCGGGATAAGCAGTTCTTCTTTTTCCTCAAAAAAAGTTTCAATAAAAGCCTGAAAAGAGGATTGTTTTTTGTGGGAATACGCACTAATATGAAGAACCGCTTAATGGATGTGCACGACAAAATCATGCTCCGTAAAAGAAGCATTATCGAAACCATCAACGATATGCTCAAGAACGTGG
>ERZ772910.338-NODE-338-length-28448-cov-4.401754_pt1 | contig 28448 bp, 16 predicted proteins | sample MGYA00511357_ERZ772910 | MGnify/ENA primary metagenome ERZ772910 (study PRJEB29015, sample SAMEA2738096) | human oral metagenome | biome: human oral; feature: human-associated habitat; material: saliva | place: China | collected 2193 ... | reverse complement strand
AAGATGTTGTTTCCAGATTATATTTTTGAGACCAGCTGGGAAGTATGTAATAAGGTCGGAGGAATTTATACTGTACTTTCCACACGCGCAAAGACATTACAAGAGATAATGCAAGACCGCATTGTCTTTATTGGTCCTGATTGTTTCAACGGAGAAGAAAACCCATACTTTATTGAAGACAAAGCACTTTTCAGCAACTGGTTGGCTGTTGCAAAGCAAGAAGGATTAAGTTTAAAAGTTGGTAGATGGAATATTCCTGGTTCTCCAATAGCTTTCCTTATTGATTTTAAGGCTTACTACGCTACTAAGAATAACTTCTATGGTGAGCTTTGGGAACGTTACAGTGTAGACAGTTTACATGCTTACGGCGATTATGACGATTCTGCTATGTTTTCTTATGCTACAGCAAAAGTTATTGAAAGTTACTTTAGGTTCTATTTAAGCAACTGCAACAATGTTATATTCCATGCTAACGAATGGCAAACTGGCTTTGCTGCATTGGCATTGCAACACGATGTACCAGAAATTGCAACTATCTTTACTACGCATGCAACTGGGATTGGACGTAGTATAGCTGGAAACAACAAACCACTATATAGCCATTTGCAAGCATATAATGGCGACCAAATGGCAGACGAACTCAATATGCAGAGCAAGCATTCTATTGAGAAGAAAACTGCACATTATGTAGATTGTTTCACCACTGTGAGCGATATTACAGCAATGGAATGTAAAGAACTCTTAGACAGACCTGTTGATGTAGTGTTACCAAACGGATTTGAAGACGACTTTGTTCCCAAAGCTACTTTATTTACCAAAAAACGTAATGCTGCACGCAAACGATTGTTGCATATTGCTGAAACTCTTACAGGTTCTAAACTCAACGACAATGCTCTTATAGTGTCTACAAGCGGACGTTATGAATTTAGAAATAAAGGTATCGATGTCTTTATTGAGGCTATAAATAAATTAAGGTACGATGAGGAACTAAAGCGCGAAATTGTTGCTTTTATAGAAGTTCCAGGTTGGGTTGCTCGTCCACGTACCGATTTACAAGAGCGTTTAGCAACAAACAAAATATATGATACTGCATTGTTCCTTCCACTTATTACGCACGAACTACATAATATGGATTCTGATGCTGTATTGAATATGGCACGTCATTTAGGTATAATGAATGCTCCAACCGATAAGGTGAAACTAATATTTATACCTTGTTATTTAAACGGGAACGATGGAATAGTAAATATGTCGTATTATGACGTAATATTAGGTAACGACATCTGTATTTACCCCTCATACTACGAACCATGGGGCTATACACCATTAGAATCAATTGCTTTCAAAGTTCCTTGTATCACAACCGACCTTGCTGGATTTGGCTTATGGGCTAACCATCTGAAGAACCGATATTGCGAAATAACAGATGGTGTGAAAGTAATACACAGAACTGACGATAATTATTTTGAAGTAGCAGACAGCATTAAACAAACCATTAAAGAATATGCTGCAATGGATAAGAAAACAGCTGATAAATGTAGAACTAACGCACAAAAACTTTCTAAGAAAGCATTGTGGTGCGAGTTCATACAAGCTTACAAAACTGCTTACGACATTGCTTTAAAGAATAGAGACATAAGATTAAGAAAAGAAATGTAACAACAAAATATATCCCGATATAGCGATAGACGGATTTAGATTGTAGGGATAAAGAATATATATAAATAACATAATAAATGAAATTATGAAAATTAAGTCTGATTATTCAAATGAGCCTCAATGGAGAGAGGTGAACATTAAGTCAAGTCTTCCTAAAGAATTGACTTGTTTAGATGAGATTGCACACAACCTCTGGTATGGTTGGACTCATGAGGCGCGTAGCCTTTTTACCCATCTGGACGAAGAACTTTACGAAAAAGTAGGACATAATCCTGTATTGTTGCTCGAACAATTGAGCTACGATCGTAAAGAGGCTATTGTAAAAGACAAAGAACTGATGAAACGTGTGAAAAACGTTTATAAGATGTTTAAAGACTATATGAACGTTAAACCTAACACAAAACGCCCATCAGTAGCTTACTTCTGTATGGAGTTCGGCCTCAATCAGGTATTAAAAATCTATTCTGGTGGTTTGGGAATGCTCGCTGGAGATTATCTCAAAGAAGCATCAGACTCTAATGTAGACCTCTGTGCTGTTGGTTTCCTATATCGTTACGGTTATTTCCGCCAGAGTCTTTCTATGGACGGACAACAAATAGCAAAATACGATGCACAAACTTTTAATTCTCTTCCTATAGAACGTGTTCTTAACGCCGATGGAAGTCAAATGGTTGTTGATGTTCCTTACACCAATTATATGGTTCATGCTTTGGTATGGCAAGTAAACGTTGGACGTATTAAACTTTACTTACTTGATACCGACAACGATATGAATTCAGAATTCGACAAGTCTATTACCCATGCCTTGTATGGTGGTGATTGGGAGAACCGCATTAAACAAGAAATTTTGTTGGGTATTGGTGGTATTCTTACATTGAAAAAACTCGGCATACAAAAAGATATATATCATTGTAACGAAGGACACGCAGCTCTTTGCAATTTGCAACGTTTGTGCGACTATGTTGAACAAGGATTAACATTTAATCAAGCAATGGAGCTTGTTCGTGCTTCTTCTCTTTATACTGTTCATACACCTGTTCCAGCAGGACACGACTATTTCGACGAAGCTCTTTTCAGCAAATATATGTCTGGTTATCCAGAAAAATTAGGTATTAGCTGGGACGAATTTATTGGTATGGGACGTACTAATCCAGACGACCACAACGAACGTTTCTGTATGAGCACCTTTGCATGCAACACTTCACAGGAAATAAATGGTGTATCTCGCCTTCATGGTTGGGTAAGTCAAAAAATGTTTGCACCATTATGGAAAGGTTATTTCCCAGAAGAAAATAGTGTTGGCTATGTTACAAATGGTGTTCACCTACCAACATGGACTGCAACTGAGTGGCGTAAAGTATATGCTGCAAACTTTGACGACAGTTTTATGTCAGACCAAAGTAACGAAAAAATTTGGCACGCTATATATAATGTTCCCGATGAAGAAATATGGAACACACGTATGGCTTTAAAGAATAAACTTATAAAGTATATTCGCGATAAATTCACACAACAATGGCTTCGCAATCAGGGAGACCCTGCTAAGGTTGTGTCTATTCTCGAAAAGATTAACCCTAACGCATTGATGATTGGCTTCTGTCGTCGCTTTGCTACATATAAACGTGCACATCTTCTATTTACCGATTTAACACGTTTAGAAAAGATTGTGAACAATCCTGAACGTCCTGTTCTCTTCTTCTTCTCTGGTAAAGCGCACCCAGCTGACGGTGCTGGTCAGGGATTAATTAAGCGTATATTCGAAATTTCACAAATGCCGCAGTTCCTTGGTAAGATTATTTTCCTTGAAGACTACGATATGGAATTGGCACGTCGCCTTGTTTCTGGTGTCGATATTTGGATGAATACTCCTACACGTCCATTAGAAGCAAGTGGTACTTCGGGTGAAAAAGCTGAAATGAACGGTGTTGTAAACTTATCTGTGCTTGATGGCTGGTGGGTTGAAGGCTATCGTAAGGGTGCTGGTTGGGCTCTTCCTGAAAAACGTACTTATCAAAACCAAGAGTATCAGGATAAACTCGATGCAGCAACTATTTACAGTTTGTTAGAGAACGAAATTACTCCTTTATTCTTCAATAAAACAAAGGGTAAAACATATTCTGCCGATTGGGTTAAGGTAGTTAAAAATTCTATAGCTACTATTGCTCCACATTACACAATGAAACGTCAGTTAGACGATTATTATACTAAATTCTATAATAAGCAGGCTGAACGTTCGGCTAACTTACATGCAAACAACAACCGTTTAGCGAAAGAAATTGCATTGTGGAAAGAAACTGTAGCAGAACGTTGGGATAGTATCAACGTTGTATCGCACAATTTCGATTCGCTTTTCAATGCTGTTACTGGAAAAACAACTACTCTTACCTTCACTATAGACGAACAAGGTTTGCAAGATGCAGTTGGTTTGGAACTCGTAATACTTAACAACACTCCTATTGATGATGTTAATATTCACAAAGTTCTACCATTTAAGCTCGTAAAGACCGAAGGTAATCTCTATACTTTCCAGTTAGATTTTGATGCTTCTGACGCTGGTGCATTCAAATGTGCTGTTCGTATGTATCCAAAGAATAGTTTATTACCACACCGTCAAGATTTTGCGTATGTTAAGTGGCTCAACTAAACCACTAACAATATAGATAAAATCCCCCTCTCGATTCCATTTTCGGGAGGGGATTTTTATTTCCCTTTTTCACAGAATATTCTTCTCCCACTAATTTATAATTAAAATGCAGATAATTTATAATTAAAATGCAGATAATTTTTAATTAAAATGCAGATAATTTTTAATTAAAAATCCGTGAATTCAACAAGCAAGTGCAAATTTACTTAATTTGTTCGTGATTGCAGTTCTATGTTGAACTTGCGAGTGTTTCTTTCCTTTACAGATTCTTCCATCTGAAATTTCCCTTATCTGCTACAAATACAAAAAATATCCCTTTGGAAATCAGGTATAGAGACCTCTGCAAAACCTCATATAGATAGCGAAATCATAAATATAACTCATTGATTATCAATAGTAGCTTTTGGGTGTAAAAAGACTTTTGCAGAGGTCTCGTAATATCAAATAAAGTAACTATACTCGCACTTGTGCACTTTTATTTGACAACATACAGTCTATTATATTCTATTTCCTACGAATTTATTATTTTAATGAAATTAGAGAGTATTCCTATTGGTTGATTATTCTATTTTTCGATAATTTTACCGTCATCCCTAATTATATAAGTTTTAACTTTCTGAGAAGAATCTATAAATGTAGTTTTAACCTTAATAGAAAAGTTTTTGTCAATTCTAAAGGATGTAATCTCCTTAGACTCATCACTGTCTGGTTCAAACCAAATTCCTTCAACATAGAGGTTTGATATGATGGTATTATTCTTGATAGATAGTAAATAAAATCGATAGTCAAAATCTCCACAATCCATTGGAACCAAAATCAAATATATATCGCCTTTATTGGGCAACGGTAGGTACCTGAGTTTGTTCCCTGTATCACAAAGAAATTCAGAAACACCTTTCAGGTACTTACTTTCTATCAAATTGTATTTTACTGTCTTTATGTCAATACGCTTATCGTATGGCAATGTTTCGTTACTCTTCGCCAAGAGACTCTTATTCGTAATTGCCCTAAGGGATTTATTGTGCATATCCTCCGTATTGGAATAAAATCCACTTTGGGGATTCTTATAATGTAAGACAAATTCTTTTTTATATATCAAGAACAGATCTTTCCCATTACAAGGTATTGTTTGCCATAAAGTATAATCCTCCCAATCAAAAGCACCATTCTCTTCATCCAAATATCTTTCTATTTGTAAATATGGTATTGAATCTTTAATATTTAATGAAAACTCTTTATTGGCTTTAATGAAATAGTTATGTAAATCTTTTATGTAATATCGGGTATCATACATAAAATAGGATTTGGGTAGCTCTTTATGTTGGCTAAAAAGAATCTTTTGTTTTCCATTAATAATAAGCGTGTCCTTGTTTGTCTCTACTTTTGGAGGAACTGAGAGTCTCGTTAATAAGGAGGAAGCTGCTTGTGAGTCTGAATTATATATATTATCTAATGATATAAATTGCCAGTTAATACGTTCTCCTACACAAGAAGACTTCACTTCTTGTTCTGAATAAATTTCTCTTTGCTCAGATACATATACTTTCTTTGAAGGCGCTTTACACGCACATAGAGCTGATAAAAGTAAAATAATAACACACCTCATATCTAATTGTTTATGTAGTTGCTGTTGTTAAAGATGTCAACTTCTTTAAGTCTTCTGTTTCTTAAACCTTTTTCTGATGCCGTTCCTCTATTGATGATGTCCTTGAACTCCTCTGCTGCTGCTTGGTATTCTTTGTTCTCCAAGTGTGTGAACAACTTGGGTGCTTTAAGATCTACTCCTTCATTATACAACAAGCTAACCAAGGCATCAAATTCACATTGGTATAAAGGGACTTTCACTCGCTTTCTTAACCCCTCTTCTGTTACACTAAGGTCAGATATGAATAAATCGTTTGCCTCTTGCTTAGTTATACCATTTCTATATTCCTTTGGCATAGAATTGTTTTTAACAAGTTTTTCAACACTTCTCGAACTAATAAGATGCGTGAATTCAACAAGCAAGTGCAAAGTTAGTTAATCTTTGGGAGACAGAGGTCTCCCTTTTTTATTTTTTATGCATTGCTTGTTGATTTTCCACTTATGGGAGCTGCTCGCCCCCAACCCCCTCGGTGTTTTCTGGTATAGATTATTAAGCTAAACCTACACTTGGGATTGCAGTTCTATGTTGAACTTGCGCTCTAATAATTATCCAAAAACTATAAAACAGTAATAGCTTGTTATTTAAATAATTGTATTATTTCTTCTCTCCTTTTATTTTTCATTTATTCAATACCCTAATAGCCTTTTTAGCTTAAGTTAAACCGAAGCAACATAAAACAATTTGCTTTGAATGTTTGGAGGGTAGACTATACAAAACGTAAAAAAAACTTGCTACATATAAAAATTATTTATAATATTGCAACAAAATAAGAACATCAAAACAATAGAATAACAATACATGGGGCGGAGAACACTATTTGTAGTCTACTTATTGATAGCAATATTTGTAAGTGCACAAAACTTATTGGCGAATACAAAAAAGCAAGATAATTGCTTGAATGAGAAATACAATACAACCAACAAAAAAAGTGCACCTACTACCAAGAAGAGTACTGCTAACAACTTAATAATAACAAATTTAAAAACACACTCTAATAGCAAATTGCTTAAAGAGGCATCGGCATATATTAGCCAAAAAAACAATATAGATAGTGCCTTAATTTGCTATAGCATTGTGTACAAAAGATATGCTGATGCAAAAGAAACTATAAACGACACAACATTAACAAAAACGCTCAGCGGTTTATGGTATATTTACTTCTTTCATTACTACGATTATATAAAGGCAAACGAAATTCTAAAAGAAAGTTTAAATGTATGCAAAGAACGTAATCTGAACAGTTCGTGGGTTTACTTAGATTTTGGTTTTATGTATCAAATGATTGCTGAACAAAGTTCAGAAAAATCGCTCTACAATAAAGCTCTTAGCCATTATAAAGTAGCATATTACGGGGCACGCCGACATAATGATTGGGCGGTAATGTTAGATGCTTTTGGAAACATAGTTATGGTTTCTGCCGAACTACACAAACTATATGCTATGCAAAACGAAATGGCTTTGCTGAAACAAATTCCTAAAAATTTCAATATTGCAGAATATAATTACAATACTCTACTCTATTCTGGAATGGTTGCATTAGATAAAAAAGATGCACCAACAGCCATAAAATGTTTTAACAAACAATTGTTGCTGTTTAAACAGCTTTCTCACGAGTATGCACGTTACATACATTTGGCACACATAAACCTTGCAAAAGCATATAGCTTACAAAAAAACTACAAAACTGCTCTGCAAGAATTGAAAAAAGGAGAATATATTAGCATTCAGTACGAAACAAAAGATACTAAACTGGAGGCATACAAACTGTTGTATAAAACATTTGCAAAAATTGGCGACAGTAAACAATCGGCAATTTATCAAAACAAATATATTCTGCTAAAAGACTCGTTATTGAACTATAGGCTTATTGCAAGTGTAAACGAAATGGAGTTTGAAAACAAGATGAAAGATGTAACCTTTCATCTTAAACAATTGGAACACGAAAAAGAAATGCAACGAATGGTTATTTGCCTATTTATGATTATAGGTTGCACCATAATTGTTTCGCTTTTTGCAGTTGCATCGAAAAATAAAAAATTAAATCAATCTAATAAAGCATTATTCCAAAAAAATATAGAGCTTTTCCAATCGGAAGAAAAAGAACGAATGCGTAGAAAAGCTTTAGAAGAACATTTTGCAGAAGAGAAAGTAGAAAGAAAATATAAATCGAGCACACTAAGCGAAGAACGAAAAGAAGAGCTACTACAAAAAATTCTTTCGCTAATGGATAACGATGAATGTATATTTAGCTGCGACTTTTCTGCCAATCAACTGGCAAACCAAGTTGGAGTAAACTACAAATACATATCGCAAGTAATTAACGAACTTATGCAATGTAGTTTCTCAAACCTTCTTAATAAGTACAGAATTAAAGAAGCTTGCAAACGAATAGAAGATAAAGAACACTACAGTGGCTATACATTAGAGGCTATTGGCAACAGTGTTGGTTTTAAATCGCGCTCATCGTTTATTGCAGCTTTCAAACAAATAACAGGACTTACACCGCTCGATTTCCAAAGAAATGCTAATGCTAAATAGCATTTTAAGTTTATAATTTGTCTGAATTCACGAATTTAAACAATCAAACGTGCCCGATTAGTACACTTTTCTGGTAAGAACTACTATCTTTGCGAACAACAATCTAACAAACAAATACCGAAATATATACTAATTTATGAAATATCAATTTTACTTTTCGTTAATTGGTGCAGCACTTTCTTTCCAACTATCTGCCCAAGCACAAACAGAAAACAATACAGAAATAATTTTTACGGGCACTTCTATTAACGTAAAAGGCATATCAAACAACGGAAGATATATATGCGGAGCACGTATGTACGAAGAAGCTTACCGCTTTGACCTAAAAGAAAAGAAACTTATAACAATTCCTGCTGCCGATTCATATTCGGATATGGCAGCTTTAGACGTTACAGACGATGGAACTTTGGTTGGAAAAAACGATAAGAAACAACCAGCCATCTATAGAGACGGAGAAATTGGCTGGGAAGCACTACCATGTCCGGAAGGAGAATGGAAAGATGGAACGTGCGCACAATGTACAGGCGATGGAAAATACATAACAGGATATTTAATTGGTAAAGGAAACTCTAATAGCCCATATAAAACAATTCCTGCATTATGGGAGAAACAAGACGACAACGAATATAAATACATTGCACTACCTAATCCAGAAACAGACTTTTTAGGTGGTAAAACACAATTTGTTTCCCCTCGTACCATCTCGCCAGACGGTAAAACCATTATTGGTGTAATGATGGAACAACACGGTTTCTACTCTCAACCCATAATTTACCATAAAAAAGATAACGGAACATGGGACTTTGAAACTCCTTTTGTTGCTCTTTCTTATAATATGGACGTTTATAAAAAATGGGCTGACAAAGAACCACAAACAAAAGACTTTATAACTGCGCATCCTGGAGAGGCAGATTATAGCGAACAAGTAAAAGCATACCAAAGAGCACATTCTAAATGGCAATACGAATTCTTTAAAGCCTGGAAAAAAGGCCCAGAATTTACATCGGTACCAGTTATAATGAGCGAAAACGGAAAGTATCTTGCCCCAACTGTTGTAATAAATCAGTATTCGTATACAGAAGGTGCTACCAGTATTGAACGAACAGGACAATTAGTTTACCCATGTCGCTACAATACTGTTACAAAAGAAGTTGAAATAATAAAGACTGTTCCCGATTTTGTGCCAATAGCAGTATCTAACGATGGTGATATGCTTTCGTCTGATGGAAATAAAATAATTCTACTATTACACGAAAACAACGAAAAGATAGAACTTTCTGAATATCTTAAACAAAAGTTCGGATTTAATTTATACGATAAGTTGCCAAGCAATACAGAATATTTAGATTGTCAAACAGTTGGTAGCGGACTCGACTTAATTGTTGCCTCTTATCGTTCTGTAGATTCTAACGGAGAATTAGAGAAAAAAGAAGTTATTTGCATTAAAACTCCCATAGCAAACGAGATTATTCAGACACTTAACACACCATCGTTGGCTTCTATATATATAAACAACAATATGTTGGTATGCTCTCAAAAGGCTACAAAAGTAAGTATCTACGATTTAGCAGGAACAGAAGTGTTTAATTCTGCATTAAGTCAAACCAATTACAATATAGATGGTCTGGCTAAAGGTATTTATATTGTAAAAGCACAAATTAATGGGCAAACCATTAAAGCCAAAGTTTACAAGAAAAACTAAATGTAGAAATAGAATATACAACTATGAGAAAGCTGCTAACAATTCTTTTTACTTTTTCTGTGCTCTTACTATCGGCACAACCACAAGCAATGTTGAAAAACGAGAAAATAAAAACTCGCCGCATAAAATTTCAACAAGCTCCCGATGGTACATTAGTTAAAACAGAAGACGATAAAGTATTAGAACATTTCTTTTATAACAAACAGGGACTTTTAGCACAAAGCAGTAAATACAATTATACAAGAGACGGAAAATTACAAACTCCTGTAAATACTATTTATATATACGACGCACAATTGCGTTTGCTTTCTGATAGTACAGACAGAGTAAAATCGTGCAACTATTATAATAATGGTAGCGGACTTATGTCGTATTCAACACAATATAGCTATAAAACCAATGTACCTTATAGAATAGATTCTGTTGCGTATACATACAACCAACAAAACAAATTGGCTACAATTGTACACTATTCGCCAAAAAACGAAAAGAAAACAGAAGAACAATACACATATAATACCGAAGGAAATTGTGCTACCATTACTTATTTCTCGTATAGTAATGGAAAAACAGAAGCTAAAAAACAACGACAAACGCTTTTCTATTATAATGCAGACAAGCTATTAAGCGAAACAAAACTAATTGTATTTACCAGTAAAAGCGAGGAAATACAAGAAAGAAAAGTGTTAGCTTACGATAATCAAAAACGTTTGGTTTGCGATACTTTATATAAAAAGGTGAATGAACCGAATGGAACTTCTGCTTTCCGCCTATATCAAAAACATAATTACACATATACACTTTCGGATACTATCCCAACAGAAGTAGAAGAATTTAGGTTTAATACAACCTCGCAAGAGTTCTTACAAACCTACAAATTTGTTTATCAGAACCATCTTTATAGCGAAAAACAAACGCCAAAAGCAAGCATAACAACGCAAGCCGACGCACCAAGCGATGTTATTTTCCAAATAACACCACCCGAATATACCACAGGTTTAAAAGGTTATAAGGTTCTTGCTGATTACGCTTTACAAGATGAATTATATACCGATACACATTTCACATTACACAATCAGCCTCGTGGTATTCATTTCTATAGCGTTGTGCCTGTATACGAAAAAGATAATATTGGCAATTGCAGCGATATTATTCAGCAGACAATAAAATTGAATTTACCAGCTCCAACAAATCCTGAATTGGTTTACAAGGAATATTACACCAAATGGAATGTGAAATTTAAGTTTGATGCACCAAAATATAAAAATCTTACACTAAAAGGTTATAGATGGGTTGCTTCTAATAAGAGCCATCAAGCAACAGGAAAAACTGATAATCCGGAACAACTCTTTGGTACATTCGCATATTACGATAAAGAAAAAGTAAAAGTAGAGCTTTATGCCATTTACGAAGAAGGAGAATCGGACCCACTTACATTCGAAATTGACTTAACTAATGTTGCCGAACAAGTTACTGCACATTGGCAAAACGAATATTCTACTGTAAAAAACGAAGATGGCGACATAAAACAAACCAACAAATATTATTATACAAGCACTTCAATGGGCGAAACTTTATCGTTCTATATTGCATACGATGCCTTCGGTCAGCCTAAAAAACGCACAAAAGTTACTATACGTAAGTATTCTACAAAGACTGAATTGGAAGAAGTTGATTTGTATAACCCTGCAAAGAAGAATTGGGAAAAACATCAAAAAACACAATATCTGTACAATTCGGCTGGTGCGTTATCGGCTAAACAAGTATTTGTTTTCGATAAAGATAAGCAAATATTCGTAAAAGATAATGCTGAATACTACTTTACAGACCCTAGCATTTCTTACCAATATCCTATACAAACTGTTGCTTACAAGTTTAACGCACAAGGAGATTCTACTGTAACTGCACTTACAAACAGCTCATTAGAATTTAATGGTAAGTATCTTTCGCACCAGTTAGACAGTGTTTACGCCTCAACCGATATAACGGCGCCGCTAATTGCACGTATAGAAACAACTTTCGGCAATAAAGGAGAGGTAAAAACACGCATAGAAGAATGTAACAATAATGGAAAACTTGTGCCAAACAAACGCGAGAACTATACCTATTCTACAGAAACAGAATGTATAACACGCATTACACACGACGACTTCCGCAACAATAACTGGAAAAATGTATCTACCGAAGAGTTCGTTGCATCGAAAGAATATCACTTCACTCGTATGCCAAAATCGCTAACTCTTACGAAAGATACTCTACGATGGAAGGAACCTGAAAGAATTAAAGATTTAACGGGTTACAAAATATTAGTGAATGGCATAGAAACTGGCATTGCAGATACTTGTCGTTGGTCGGCAATGTCGCTACCTAATGGTATTTATACGTTCCAAATTGTGCCATTGTATAACGATAGAGAAGCGAGCATTTCTGAAGAACTTAAAGTTAGATACAAAAACAGCACTATTCTAAACGATATTGCTGCCTTGCGTAATGCAAAAACAAATGTAGATTATAACTATACTCTTATAAACGAAATGCTGGTTACTGGGCAAGCTGGCAACAATCCTAATTATACTTTCTTCGAAGATAATACTGCTGGCATTGCTATAGATACACACTCTCTTGCAGGCTACAATGTTAAAACAGGCGACAAGATTGGTAAACTAAAAGGAAAGTTAGTAAAAGAAGACAACGGAATGTTGCTTTTTATACCAACCTATCTCTCTATTCTCTCGTCTAACAATACGGTTACAGCACAAAATGTAGAACTAAAATCGCTTTTAGACAATGCAAAAACTCTCGAAGCACGTTTAGTTAGTCTAAAAGGCATTACCTTTAAATCTGCCAATACAAACGAAATGCTTATAACCGATAACGAAAACGAACTAAAGTTACTTGTTTCAGAAGGCATTTCAGAACGTCCAACTAACGGAGCTACTGGAGATATTGACGGATATATTTGCCAGAAAGATAAAGAACTTATATTCTTACCTACCCGAATATATAATGTAACGCGCATTCAAACTGTGAATAACGACTCACAACCCATAATAAACAATGGAAAAATAGTGTTAAAGCAAACAAGCAAAGTTAGTATATTCTCTCTAAATGGAAGTTTAATAAACACGCTTTATACAGATTGTATCAACCTTTCGGCACTGCCAAAAGGCACAATCTTACTACAGATATACCACGAAGACGGCTCAAAAAACGCATTTAAAATCTCACATTAATCACTACTAATGACTGTGTAGCCCCCTCATTTTATGCTGTTCGAAGCATTTAATGAGGGGGCTTTCTTTTGGTTATTTATATGCAGAGAAACACAACTATACGAATAACTACTATTTCTCTCCCAATATTCTTACGCTTTTCATATAAATCCGCATCACCTTTATGCTGAAATAAAGCTATTACTTACACGTAAGTAAAGTTTTACTTACACGTAAATAAAGTTCTACTTACACGTAAATAAAGTTCTACTTACACGTAAATAAAGTTTTACTTACACGTAAATAAAACTATTACAACAGGCTGTCGCTAATATAGGAAACGCATACAATAGTAGCAGAGACGCAAAGAAACAACATCAGAAACAACACATCAACGCAGATTATAAAGTGTCCGATTGTCATTCAACTACCTCTCATTAATTTTCAGATACTTTTATAAGGTGTCTCAAATACTTCTCTTACAGCCCAAAATATTGTTCTTAACTACCATAAATATGTTAAAACAAGGAGTTTAATAAGAACTTTTGAAATTATTTCATAACGTTGCAAAAAATATAACAAATAATTCTACAAACAGAGAATAAAGATTGAAAGATTCAGAGTAACGAAAACATGGTTTCCTTAACCGTGTTAATGGATACCAATATACATAACAGACTCATTTCTATCTTAACAGTCCGCCTGCAAGTTTGATTGTAGGTAGATTTAATTACGAATAAAAAAAATGAACACAGACGTAACTAAACAAAAATATCTTAGACCAGCCATTGCTGTCTTTGATATGATGGAAGACAAATTTCTTTTAGCAACAAGTCCTAATGTGAGACCTGGCGGAGGTGGTAATCCCTCAGGAAATATTACCGTAGAACCGCTTACACCTGCAGTTGGAGATGATGGCGACGAGCTTGTTGGCTAATAGTTGGAAACAAAGATAGTAAAAATAAAAAGGTAAAAAGATATAATGAAAAAGATTTCTTATTATACACTATCGGCATTATTTGTTGGTAGCATTGCATTATCAATGGTTTCTTGTGCTGACGATGACTTAGGCAATAACCTTAGTGATGGCGATAAAGAAGCTATTGTGCAATTTGAAATAACCGATGCGCAGGAAGAAGCACTTAGTAAATATAATGCATCAACTCGTGGTGCCATTACTGCCGGACTATCCGATAAGGACCTTGAAGGTAAAAAATTAGAAGCTCAAAGCAACAAGAATCTTAATGTCTGCTTAATTGAAACAACCGTTGAAGGTGTTAATCCAGTGGTAACCGATGCAAGTACACGTGCAAATATCATCGATTTGAATTCATTTGGCGACTTCTCTTCTACTGGTCTTCGTGGAACAAATGCATCAAATATAAAAGAAGAATGGTTTATTGATGCAAAGACAAAAAAGAATGGTGAACTCTATACTCAGATACCTTGGTCGTGGCAAAAACCTTATGGTTGTTTCTTTGCAGTATATCCAGAGCTTAACACTTATAAGAATAAGATGAAAATAAATAAGCCAGATGCTAATGGTTTTCCAAGTGTTGAATTTGAGATAGAAACTGACGTAAGAAAGCAAGTAGACCTTATGACTGCTTGTTCTGGTAATGTACAATATGCAACACGCTATCAAGCACCAAGAACCAGTCTTAATTTCCGTCATGCATTGACAGCTATTCGCTTTGCAGTTGGTCAGAATCTGTCATTCGACAAAACAATTAAGCAGATAACACTTAAGAATGTATTGTTAAAAAGCAAGTATGTAATTTCAAATCAATACAATGGTACAGGAGCTGAGTGGGTATCTACTGGTTATACTTCTCGTGGCGATGCAACTCTTGATGGTCTTAATTACAAGACAAATGAAAATCCAAACAGCATTGTTAGAGATATAAGTACATTTCCTAATGAAAATTCAAGAGATATCACTAAGTTGAACGACAACTACACCTTTTATATGATTCCACAGGAACTCGATAATAAGGTTACTGCCGAAATTACTTTTACCGATAACACTACTATTTCTGTACCACTTAAGGGTTCATGGAAAGAAGGTACCACCCGTACTTATAAGTTGAGTAATAAGAATTCAAGCTGGGTTTACTCTATCACAAGTGATAGTCCATCAGCTGTTGCTTACAACGCAACAAGTACAGGAAACTATGGTATTACAAGTTTTCGTCAAGCTCCTGATGGCACAAAGAAGCCAGTAGCATGGAAAGTTATTGGATATAGTGAAGATGATGGTAATAGTTGGACAACAACTAAGCCAGCATGGCTAAAGAGTTTAACTAAAGAGTCGGGAAATGGTGGTACTGCTGCAGAACAAGGCACAGCTACATTAGGCACAGATATAGTTGACCTTGTTGCTAAACGTAATAAAGAATTACAAGAAGCTAAAGCTTTAGGTTCAGCAGCAAAGCCTTACAACTTATCGAATAGCACAGGTGAAGCACAAGTACAGAATACTGCCAACTGCTATGTTATCTCTGCACCGGGATATTATATGATTCCTTTAGTTTATGGTAATGCCATCAAGAATAACAATGAAAATTACGTAGCCTATCAATTTTCAGGTAGTGCTAGCTTTATTAATGTAAATGGAGAAAAGAAAGTAAACATTCTTCCCAAGCTTGTAGATCACAATGGAAACGATATTAATAACCCATGGATTGAGAAAACCAATGGTAAGGCAAATAATGGTATAAATGGAGCACAAATTGTTTGGTCTGACGAAGCAAATCTCGTTAATTTAGCTTCTAATCCTATATATCGTGATGGTAGTGGAAATGCTTTTGTCAAGTTTGAAGTAACAAAGGCAAATATAAAAAGCGGTAATGCAGTTATAGCTGTTAAGAAAGGTAATACTATTGTTTGGTCATGGCACCTTTGGTTTGCGCCTAAGAATGCACTTGATAAAATTCCTGTTACCAATAAACAAAACAAGGTTTATAACTTCACAAGCGAAGCATTAGGTTGGAAACCAACAAAATGGACTGGTACATCTTATTCAACACCACGAATAGTAAAGGTAAAAGTTGAACAAACTATTGCCAACAATGGTATTAAGCAAGTATCAGTCTTCACAATTACACAGAATGCTGGTATTACGGAAAGACGAGGTAATACTACACTTTACCAATGGGGACGTAAAGATCCTTTCCCAAGTACAAATCCTGCTGTAGGAACACTATTTAAGCAAAATGCAGGAAATCAGATTTATATGCAAGCCATAATTCAAAATCCTGGTTATTTCTATGTAACAGAGGGTGGCAGCACTATTCCAGGTTCTTCTTATTTAACACGATACTATTATTTTTATAATTTGTGGTCTGTTAATAATACAGAAACCAACGGGAATGATAATGCTGTTGTTAAGACCATTTACGACCCAAGTCCTGTAGGCTTCCAAGTTCCAGCTAGTAATGCCTTCACAGGTTTCACTTCAAATGGTGCGAACCAAGGGCCTAAAATGGTAGATGGTACAGAAGTTCCCGCAACATATAATTCTCAAACTGGACATATATTTTGGACTAATAGTGAGAAGAAAGCAACTATCTATTTCCCTGCTACTGGTTATCGTGAAAACGGAAATGGTAATATGGTAAGTCTCAATGTTAGTGCAAACTATTGGACAGCCATTCCACAAGACCTTAATAATGGTCGTTGTTTTGCTTTCAGCCAAGCAGATGTATATCCACTATATAGCAGTGCCCGCACATACGGCTTAGGAGTTCGTCCTGTTGCTGAATAATAAAATCAAGGCATTATAATACCTCATATATTCTTTTTACTAAAATCCCTGCCCTATTTTATTAAGGCAGGGATTTTATTTTTTCTGCAAAAGACAACTATTAAACGCATGGCGTAGTAGATAAATGTTCTTTACGCCTAAAACTTGTATTCAACAGAGAAGCATATAATAGAAAATAAACTCAATTGTTTGTATGTTTAATCTCTTTTTTATATATCTTTGCAAATGGAGAAAAGAAGATAGAGAACAATTTCTATCAGTATTAAAACTTTTATACGTAAAACTTATGAAACAAATCAAATATCTATTCTTATCTGGAATTGTTTTATTGGCAGCTTGTCAAAACAATCCTTCTAATCAAACAGATAAAGATATTCAAAACATCGACAGCATAAAGCAAGAATCGAATATCGATAGTATTAAACAAAATGCCAAACTCGATAGCGTTAAACAAGTACTTGCAAAAACAACCGACCCTTTGAAACGCATTAAGCTCCATCGGCAAATAATTGACATCAAAATAGCAGGAGCATCACCAGAAGAGCGTTGTAGAATCTTTGATGATTTCAGTACGCAAGTGCAAAAAGAGTTGAATAAGATCAATGAGCGTGAGTTCTATTACACTGAGAACTATTACAGTTTTAGAATAGACGACGATGGCAATGAAATAGAGCCACACGATTCCATCAAAAAGAAGGAGTTATTCTATAAGAAAGCAGGGATAGAAATAAAAGAATTAGGAGAGGGTCTCGTGGAATTGACTCTACCAACCAAAATATACACTCAGTATGTCAAACAATTGCCTAAGTACTATCAAGACTACTGGTACCTGAGAAAGGATGCAGAGAACATTGCCCCTGATGCTTCCCTCATAATATCGTGGAGAGAGTTGGGTAATCTGCTTGCTCGATACGAGGCTTACGTAAAGAGATATCCAACACAGAAGGAATTATTCTGTAGACTACAAGATGACTATAAATTCCTTCAGTCTGCTTTTCTGTTTGGCGTTGATAATACTTCTACAGTGGACGTTGATAGCGTAGACAAAGAAGTAAAAGAGGAATGGAAACGATTCATAAAAACTTATCCTGATAGTCCGACAACACCTTTTATCAAGGAAATGCTTCTGCTAAATAAATACGAAGATATGTATTCTATTCAACAAAAGCTAATAAGGTTTCAAGAGACTTCAAACTATCCTTTACTTAAGACCTGTACTTTCAAAAGATAAAGGCTATTCAAAGATGATTTAAATATAGATAAAAGTAGTAAACTTATGAAATGAGGGTGAAGTTGAAACATTTGTTCTATTTCAGAAGATACCATTTTATTCGTAGGTTTTAAAATGCTATAAGAGTAGTAAATAAAAGGCTTAGAAGAGTTTTCAGCCTACCAAATGTTCATTATGCTTGAAAAGTGGACAATAGCACTTGCTTGCTGGACAGAGATATAGAAAGTATAGAGGATTAGAACCGTCACACTGTTGAAATCACACTACACAAAAGGACCAAATTCTATAAAAGAATTCAGCCCTTTTGGTATATTAACCAGCAATAAAATATACTTATAAGCACTCCCATTGCAACAACATTAATGCTCGTATGCCATATCTTATATATTTCTTTTGCTATATTACATTGTTATGCTATTGCTTCTTTCACTATTATTTTTATGCTATCTAAAGCTAATAACTCCCTGAATTGCCTCTGACGAAGTTTCTTCTTTCTTTTCAGGACCAGACTTTAAATCTTCTATCATTTGCTTTGTTCGCTTATAGGTTGGCGTATTTTCTATAGCGAGAATAATATCTTCGTTATCCAAATCGTCTTGAGAGAAAAGATATATGTGTGGGTGACGTTTCGACTTTGCCGACTTGCTTCCACCATAGAAGCGCACTCTGCGGTCGTCTAATGTCATTTGGTGTTCTTCTTGTTCAGCAAGGCGCGCAGCTTCTTCCAACGATTGTTTCTTAATGTGGCTACCCATTCCCTCAACATCTTTAATGCCGAAGCCTGTAGCAAGAATAGTTACTTTTACCCTTTTATCGAGGTCTGGGTCGAGTGCTAATCCCCATTTCAGTTCAAATCCATTACCGAAATGGCTCATAAATTCGTTAATATCACTCATCTCTTCCATCGTCAATCCAGGATTATCGTTGTTGTCGCTACTGAAATTGATAGAAAGAAGTATCTTTTTAGAGTTGTATATATCGTTGTCGTTGAGCAACGGAGAATTTAAAGCATCTTCAATAGCTTGCTTTACACGCCCCTCACCTTCACCATAACCAGTGCTCATAATAGCAACACCGCCATCTTTCAACACTGTCTTCACATCGTTAAAGTCAAGATTAATGAGTCCGTGTACAGTAATAATTTCTGCAATACTTTTTGCAGCAACACTGAGTGTATCGTCTGCCTTTCCGAAAGCATTAAGCACACTCATATCCGGATATATTTCGCGTAAGCGCTCGTTGTTTATCACCAACAAAGCATCTACGTGTTTCGACATTTCTTCTACACCATCAAGTGCCTGGTCTATCTTTTTGTTTCCTTCGAAACGAAATGGAATTGTAACGATACCAACTGTAAGAATATCCATTTCCTTACTTACCTTTGCAATAACAGGAGCCGCACCAGTACCAGTTCCACCTCCCATACCAGCAGTAATGAATGCCATTTTGGTGCCATCACTCAGCATTTTCTTTATGTCGTCAATAGTTTCTTCTGCTGCTTCTCTTGCTTTCTCTGGCTTATTTCCTGCTCCTAAGCCTTCCTTACCAAGTTGCAAATGAATAGGAACGGGCGAATCGTTTAGTGCTTGTGCATCGGTATTACACAAAACAAATGTAACATCGTGTATACCTTCACGATACATGTGGTTTACAGCATTTCCACCACCACCACCAACACCAATAACTTTGATAATGCTATTTTGTTCAGCTACCCCAAAGTCGAGTATTTCTTTCTTCATATTATTATCTGCCATAACCTTCTTCCTTGTCTTATTCTATATTTCTTCGTTTAGAACACTTCCTTTTATTCATCTTCTGCTTCTAATATCTTTCCACCAAAATCTTTCATCTTGCGAGTGAATTTTCCCCAGAGACTATTCTTACGTTTTTCTTCTTCGTCGTGTTTACGTTTTTCTTCTTCTTCTTCTCTGCGTTTACGTTCTTCTTCTTCCATACGGCGACGTTCTGCTTCTGCCTTTTCTTTTTCGGCAGCAGTCAGCACTACACCTTGTCCAATTTCTGGAGCTTTTCTGGGTTCTTTATGCAAGTCGCTTGTTGTTGATGTAGTTGGTTTGGTAACATCATCAAACAATTTCTTATCTGAATTAATAGGAGCTCCTGCACAATTAATATCGCCTTTTGCCAACAATCCAAGAATAGTGTTCATTGTAGCATTCTTTGCATTAATATCTGCATTATTAGCATTAATGGTTTGTGTAACAAACTTAGCTATTCTTATTTTATCTACATGCGAGTGAGTACGGAATGCTTGTTCAATATTCTTCATATTCGAACCACCACCTGTAAGAATAAAACCTCCTAATAGTTTATTAGCGTATTCGCTTGGTATTTGATAGATAACGTTTTTAATAATCTCTTCAACACGCGATTCTATGATATCAACAAGTTTTCGGCTTTCTATAGAAGAGTCGTTAGAGATTGTATAAGAGTGTTTGTCGTCTATATCTTCGTCATTAGTATAAGCACTTCCGTATGTTAGTTTAAGTTTTTCGGCATCTTTCTCTTCAATGTGTAGGCTTGCAATATCTTTTGTTATATTAGCTCCACCAAGTGGCAACACAGCAAGGTGTCGTAATATACTTTTATAATAAACAGAAACTGTAGTTGTTTCAGCTCCAAGATCAACAAGCACACAACCTCCACGTTTTTCGTTATCTGTTAGAATGCTATCAGCTAAAGCTAAAGGAGCCAAATACATTTCGGCAATAGCAATACCAGCCTTTTCAAAGCAACTATTAAGATTATCGTAGAACGATTTACGCCATAAAATATTTAAGAAGTTTCCTTCTAAATGGTTTGCTTTAATACCTACGGGGTCTATTGCATCTTGATTATCCACCTTATATTCTTGTGTGGCTGCATCGAGAATTTCCTGATCAGGATAACTCATATTACGATTTGCGTCCATCAGTTCGTTTATCATATTACTAGATATGATAGTTCCTGCAGGCAATTCTTTTACTATTACGTTTTTTACACTGCGAATAGATTGTCCGCCCACACCTACATAGACGTGTGTTATCTCGTGTTTAAGTTGCTTCTTTAGTTTGTTTATTATATTGGTTAAGCATTGTCCTGTTTTGTCGATGTTGTAAACAACACCTTTTCGAATGCATTGCGAAGCGTCTTCTTTAACAACAGCATTCACAGAAATACTACCATCTAGGTTTTTCTTTCCTGCTATACCAGTGATTTTTGATGAGCCCAGTTCAATGGCTACAATAAATTCTGCCATACACTAATTTTCTTATTATTTATTTTTATTCTTATTCTGATACTTCAGTTTGTATTTTTTCCTCTTGCTTGGGTTGTTGCTGTTCGTTTGTTGTTTGTTGTGCAGCTCTTCGTTTACATATAATTTGATTATCGAACTCCACATCAATATACGAGTATTTATTCCAACCTGCTTGTGATAGCCCATAACGATAGAATTTTTCGGTTCGTTCGAGTTTTTTCGTAACAAACTCGTCTATACCTTTATCGTTTGCTGCCTTATTTCGTCTTATTGGTAGATAACCTATAAATATTATATGATTTCCCACACGTGGCACGAGTTCTATTCCCCTATCTGGTCGGACATTTATCTGTTCGATTTGGTTGAGCCAAAACTCCGATTTATTTATTGCTTTTGCCATAGGTGTAATTGCGAAATGAGCAAACCATTTACTAATATCGCCTGTTGCTATAATTAAATCGCTTGTATATTTAGAGTTTGGTAAAATTCCTCCATTATCGTCCAGATAGTAGTCTTCACCTTTATTATTTTTTATACGAATGATTGGCATTCGTTGCGAAATTCTAATATTAATATGCCCATTCTCTGTAATATAGCATTGTGCCGTATCAACAAATGGTCCCACCTTTAAAGCTTCTTCTATTTTTCGTGGTTCAATAGAACTTAGTTGCCTATTAAGTGGGTATAATTTATCTTTTTCAAGAATGGCTTTAATTTCTTCAGCACTAAGAAATCCAGAGTTATTGGAATCGGAAATATTTATATTCACTTTCGTACATATACGATGTTTCTTATCTGGCGTATTCCACGAAGTTATAGCCATAACAAGGTATAATGCCAAGATGACATCTAACACATAAAAAATAATCGTCTTCCAACTTGTATTCATTCTCTTAAACTATTCTTTTTCTTTTATTATTTCTGCAAGTTGTTCTGTATAATTGTCGAGATTTCCTGCTCCGAGCACAACAAGAACATCAAAGTCTCTACTTTTAGCAAACTGTAATACGTCGTCTTTCTTTATCATTTGCTTTTCTACATTACTCTTCAGATTATCGTAGATAAGTGCTGATGTAACACCGGGCATTGGTTTTTCTCTAGCTGGATAAATTTCTGTAAGAATAACCTCATCGAAATGACTGAGAGCTTCTGCAAAATCCATATAAAAATCGTGCGTACGTGAGTAAAGATGGGGTTGGAATATTACCGTTATCTTTCTATCAGGATATATTTCCTTCAAACTTTTAGCACTTTGTATAATCTCTTTTGGATGATGTGCATAGTCGGAAAGTAAAACGTGTCGATTATTTTTTACCTTAAAGTCGAAACGACGGTCTACTCCAGCATAAGTTTTCATTCCATTTTTAAGTTCATCGGCTGTACAACCACAAAGTTGTGCCAATGACATTGCAGCTATTCCATTTTCAATATTTATTGGTATAGGCTGACCTAACTCTATGTTTGTTACATTTTCTATAGGCGAAACCATATCAAACACAATAGTTCCATTTTGTATTCGAACATTTTCGGCATGAAAATCACCAGTTTCCCTACTATATTCATACACTTTTACACCAGCTTGTACGTTTTGTTTCATTTCTAAACTTTTATGAATAACAAGCGTTCCCCCTGGTTGTATTAATTCGGTGTAATGACGAAAACTTTCTAAGTAGGCTTCTTTCGTACCATAAATATCTAAATGGTCGGGATCCGTAGATGTAATAACACTCATATAGGGACGTAACCAATGGAAAGAACGGTCGAATTCATCGGCTTCAATAACAACATAGTCGCTTTTGGGCGAGAATATGTAGTTTGTACCATAATTTTTAGAGATACCACCAAGAAAAGCATTACAATCTAAACGACTTTCGTGCATAATATGGGCACACATTGTAGATGTACTTGTTTTACCATGTGTACCAGCAAAGCAAAGTCCTTTGTGTGTTTGTGTAAGTCTACCCAACACTTGTGCACGTTTTTCTATTTCGAAATGGTTTTCGCAGAAATATATTAATTCACTATGCGTATTAGGTATAGCTGGTGTGTAAACTACTAATGTTGTAGATGGATTTTTACACACATCTGGAATCAAATTTATGTTATCTTCGTAGTGCAGTTGTATTCCTTCTTTTTCTAAACGGCGTGTTAAATCGGTTGGTGTTTTATCGTAACCTGCCACCACAAGTCCTTTATGATGGAAGTATCGAACTAAAGCACTCATACCAATTCCTCCTGCTCCTATGAAATAAACTGCCTGTATATCCTGTAATTTCATTTTGTTACATTATTATTTGGAATATCATAACCATTCCAGATTGTTGGTATCTCTATTGTTTTATGAGTTTTATTACTTCGTTTGCTATTACATCGGCAGAATTATGAAACCCCATTTTTTTTACATTTTGGCTTAAGCTTGTAAGTTTCTGTTCGTTGGTTACTGTATCTATTGCCAATTGTAAAAGCTTATTAGGTGCTTCTGCGTCTTTTACAAACAATGCCGCACCTTTGTTTACCAATGCCATTGCATTTTTTGTTTGGTGATCTTCTGCCACATTTGGACTCGGAACAAGTATAACGGGCTTACCTATTAGTTGAAATTCGCTAATAGAACTTGCTCCTGCACGGCTAATAACTAAGTCGGCTGCCTTGTAAGCTGCTCCCATATCGCTTATAAAGTCCATTATTTTCAGGTTAGGAAGTTCTTTTCCTTTCATTTCATCAAGAATAGACTGATGATAATACTTACCTGTTTGCCAAATAAACTGTACATCAGAAGCTTCAATAAGCTCTAAATGTTCTAATACGGCACGGTTAATAGTACGTGCACCAAGACTACCTCCCACTAGTAAAATTGTTTTCTTTGTAGGATTTAGCCCGAATTGTTTTCTGGCGTCTTCTTTTGAGAGCGGTGTTTCTAGAACGTTTTGGCGTACAGGATTTCCTGTCATAAGAATTTTATCGGCTGGAAAAAAGCGTTCCATACCTTCGTAAGCCACACAAATTTTCTTTGCTTTTTTGGCAAGTAGCTTATTTGTTACACCTGCGTAAGAGTTTTGTTCTTGAATTAGGCAAGGTATTCCCATTTTCGAACATTCATATAAAGTAGCTCCACTGGCATATCCTCCAACACCCACTGCCACTTGTGGGTTAAAATCTTTTATTATTTTACGTGCCAAACGCAAACTTTTCCATAGCTTGTAGAGTACACTAATATTTTTCAGTTTGTTTGCACGGTTAAAACCTTTTATGGGCAAGCCTTTTATTTCATAGCCTGCAGCAGGAACACGTTGCATTTCCATTCTTCCTTCTGCGCCAACAAATAATATTTTTGCTTTAGGATATTTAGTTCTTATGGCATTGGCTATTGACACAGCTGGAAAGATGTGTCCTCCTGTTCCTCCACCACTAATAATTATTCTAAACTCTTCGTTCATAACAGCTCTTTTTATCAACTTACAAAGTTAATCATTTTTTCTATTTTGTCGTAATATAAACCACTTAAAAATGTGAAATATAATAAATGTGGTAATTCATTGCATTAAACCTCTATTCACTAAATAATAAAAACATTCAGTTTTATTTATATTTATTAAGTATTTATTTGGCTATTTTATAAGAATGTATTACTTTTGCCACACAATACAAAAGCAAATAATATAAAATAGATGAACTTGATATTTTCAAATAATAATAAAGTTAAGAAGTGGCAGAGAAAAACTGTTTCCGCCGCATTTTTTAACGTATTATATTTGGCAGATTCAGATAATTTGCTAACACACACACACACACACACACATTGGCCAGGCCAATAAACTATACATTAATTTATTTGGCGCACACGCGCGTATAATAGTAAGCAAAGTCTTTAGAAAAACAAATACCCGTAAAGAGATTTTTTATCCCTTTATGGGTATTTTGCGTTTATAATCGAACAAAATAAACTTAACATATTTATTAAAAACTCACAGAAATGGAAAGAAAAGAAAAACAGGACTATCTTAAGCCTGTAGTTGCTATGTACAAACTCGAACTTGAGACCAAAGTGCTTGGCACTTCTTTTAGAGGTGGACACGAACAAGGTATTACTGCAGATGATGGTATAGACCAAGGCGGGTCGCATGAAGAAGGAGAAGTTGGAGAAGATATAGGCGACTAAATAGCACAAAAATCCTTTGTATTGAGATTAAACAACATTAAATTCAAAAGTAAAAATGAAGAAAAACTTATTTTATGTGGCAGCTATTGCACTTGTATTTGCAGGCTGTTCACAAAACGATGACTTGCAAAAGTCACAACAGGAGGTAAGAAAAGGGACTACATTTATAGGTGGCTCATCACTCGAAATAGGCGAAAGTCCTGTGTCTCGAACCTCGCTTGATTACGACCGTACGGCTCACACATTAAAATATATGTGGGAACCTGGAGACAAAATTTGGCTCAACGATGGAAACAATGCTGAAAGTTCTGCAACAAGTAGTACAGAAAACTCATCGTTCGTATTTACTTCTGGTACGTATACCAATGCAACTTACGATGTTTACTATCCTGGCAAAAATGCAACCGCATACAATACTGTAACTATTGCCACTACACAAGCACAAGGTGCTGCAAATACAACCAAACATATTGGTGAAGCAGGCGACTGTGGAACTGCAACTGCAACTCGCCAAGCAAATGGTAACTATAAATTCTCACTTGCACACAAAGCAAGTTATTTATGTTTCCTGCCTCGTACCACTAATGCTGCAGGAACGAATTGGGTACTTACAGGTATTAAAGTTAAATCTGATAACAATATTGCTGGAAACTATACACTTTCATCTACAGGACTTTCAGGGACTGGTTCATCTGACGAAATATCTTTGTCTGTTCCTAATTTCGATATTACTAACTCTGCAACAAATCAAAGCCTCAACGCTTCGTATATGGTAATTGCACCAGGAACACACAGTTTAACTGTAGAATATACTGTAAAGAATGCGATATCTAATCAGACTACTACGATTACAAAAACTTTGGCGGCTAATAAAAATTATGCTGCCAATACTGTGTATCCTGTAACAGCAATGCTTTTTACAGACTATTCTTCAATGCAGTATTATCAATGGGATGCACAGAAAGATATGTGGTATGGTAAGACGCCTATTGATTTTGCCACTGGTAGATATAATCCAACCGATTACCCAAGTCACAGTGATGCTATTAGAGCCATACATGGAACATATACTGGAAATACCTATAATTATGACTATTTTTATACCTATCCTGATGGTACGAGAATTCATAATTCTAGTACAGCCTCACTTTTTCAAGCGCATTCTACTGCAGCAAACAACCCATCTATCCAAGAAATTCTTTGGATTCGAGATAAAGGAGATGCTCATTGGGCCGATAATGTCGTGTGGACGTTCCGCGGAAAAGTTTATAAAGGAGGAATGTGGTTTAAAAAACTGAGTGTAATAGCTTCTGAGAATGGAACTACAGAGGCTGTAATGAAAACAACCTTTCCAAATATCCTGAAAGCCGATTTTCAAATGCATGCTGGAGTAATTTCAGAAGTTGCATTGGGTACACCAACTGATACAAAACAATATTTCTTCCTCCCTCCTTTAGGTGGATATGAATGTCCAACAGAACATGCTGGGCAAGCTGCATCTGTCGCTGCAGAATTATATGATGGAAATGATTTATATCAAATTAAATGTTTAGGTCTCCGTGGTGCTTATTTCACCTCTACAGCAAATTCTGAAGGTCCGTTAGTTTTCTCATTTAGTAAGAATGACATAAGAATTGGTTCTTATGGAACAGGATTTGGTTACTCATCAATTATTTCTGATGTTAATGTTGGTGCTATTAATATGAGTTCTGTTATGAACTTCTAAGTATAATAATGTTATTTTCGCATAATAATATAACCAAGAGCTCAGCATGATGTTGAGCTCTTTTTAATTACACCAACTTTTGTATTGTTAATAGGGGTAGGCTTTTCTTGATTTGGCTAACATTTTGTTATATTTTATGTGTAGCATTTCCAATATGCAGAATGTAAACTTCCTTTAAAGGCATTTTTATTGTATCGCATCTTTTAAAGCGAGTTTGCTTTTTCACATTTTGTTAAATCTAAGAACTCTGTATTGCTGTTAAATAATGAGACTTCATCTATTCCCATTCGTTTTTTTGTTATTTTTATAGCTACATCAGATTGATCTATACCTATCCATTTCCGTGTTAAACTTGTTGCAGCTTGAAGAGTGGTGCCAGAACCGCAAAACGGATCAAGTATAATACTATCTTTATTTGATGAAGTTTCAATAATCATCTTAATGAAATCTATATTCTTTTCTGTTGGATAAATAGGATATTGTGGGTCTTTGTATTCCCAAATATCTTGAACTCGTTTTCCTTTTTGTTCGTCTGCATAAACTATTTTGCGTGGCACTCCATTTGCCGACCATTCTATTAATCCTTCCTTATCCCATTGATTTAAAGTCTCAACATCTGTGCGCCAATGTCTTCCCACAGGCGGTAACATTCCCTTAAATTTTTGAGGGTTTAGAGTTTCTCCAGGTGCATGTATTGGAACAGTTGTATAAAATCTTCCATTTTTGCTTTTCTTAAAAAGCTTGTTTATATCTTCATTGGTATAGCTTATTCTTGGTTCGTTCCAAATCGGATTTTGTCCTTTTGAATAAAACAGAATCATATCTTTTATATTCCCATATCCTATCTTATTAAAATTTTTAGGATTGCATTTTATTCGGGTTATATCATTTCTAAAGTTTTCTATTCCAA
>ERZ772910.331-NODE-331-length-28613-cov-16.503151_pt1 | contig 28613 bp, 28 predicted proteins | sample MGYA00511357_ERZ772910 | MGnify/ENA primary metagenome ERZ772910 (study PRJEB29015, sample SAMEA2738096) | human oral metagenome | biome: human oral; feature: human-associated habitat; material: saliva | place: China | collected 2193 ... | reverse complement strand
AATCGATATAGGCGTTCTTCATTTCTTTATCAATCTGAACGGGATGAATATTCCCATGGGACCATTGTTGGTCTGCCACAATCTCACCTCATTTTACTAACACTGATTATAATACATCATAATATTATAGCATTTTTAAGGGCTAAAGGCTATTATTATAGGCTTTTTTATGGATTTTTGTGAAAGCTCCTTCACCTATTCTAGTAGCCAATCTAAAACATTCTTTTGCTCTATCCCATTATGATTATCTGTTTTATGTAACACATCCATTGTAAGTAAATATTTAGGATAGTTATCATCAAGTTTCTCTAACGGTGATAATTCACGTCGTAACGTAGTATCTTCCATAACGCTATAGCTTACTTGATAATATTCTAAACGATGTGGCTTTTTAGCTACAAAATCTATTTCACCATTTTGTAGATGCCCTACATAAACACGGTAACCACGTCTAATTAATTCCAAATATACAATATTCTCGAGTATATGACCGCGATCCGAATCTGTACGACTTAATAAAAACTTACGGAATGCACTATCTACAACATAATATTTAGCATTTCGCTGCAATAACGCTTTTCCCTTTACATCAAATCGGTCAACTTCATAGATTAAAAGACCATCTTTGAGACCTTGTAAATATTTCTCAACCGTCTTATTATCCGTTTTGCGACCATAACTAGTGAGCGTATTCGCAATTTTCGTTGGATTAATCAAACTCCCTATATTAGCTAATAAATATTTAATAATATCCAATAATAAAGGCACATCTGTAATTTTTAATCTCGTCACAATATCTTTCAGAACAACCGTATTAAGAATACTTTCTAAATATTCATCAATACTTTCATCATCTTCGACATGTACAAGCCTAGGGAAAGAACTATGCTCGATATACAAATTGTATATATCCATATCTGACAAGTTTTGCTGACTATACGCACTATGAAATTCTTTAAATGAAAGTGGTAGCATCTCAACTTGCACATATCTACCGGTTAATAATGTGGCAATATCAGAGGACATAAAATATGCGTTTGAACCTGTAATATAAATATCCACATTAGGTTTGATAAATAAACTGCCTACGACCTTCTCAAATTGTGGAACATGCTGCACTTCATCTAAAAATACATACATGGGAGTCTCTGGAATCAATCGTTCTACTATATACTCATGAAGGGCATGATACTCCTGTAGCGGTTCATACTCTAAATCTTCAAAATTAATAGAAATGATTTGCTTTGCTTTTATACCACTAGCTAATAATTCTTGTTTAAACAATTCAAATAATGTAGATTTGCCGCACCGACGCACACCAGAAACGACTTTAATCACATCTTGATCTTTATGACGCCTTAAAAATGCTAAATATTGCTCTCGTTGAATTAAAGGCATTATAACCTCCTTATCTCAACAATATTAACTATTATTGCAACAAGTAGAAACACATTTTAGGATAGCAATCCTAATTCTAATACTTTTAACTTAAATAGGGATTAGAATCCTTATTTATAACAATTATATCATATTTTAGGATTGCAATCCTTATTCATTTTAACTATACTAAATTTTAGGATTATAATCCCTAAATAATCGCTTTATCATCTTATCAGCCAAATCAAATAGACTGACGTATCATATGATCTAAAACTTTAACAAAGTCTCGTTCTACAGCTGACGTATCCTTACCAGTACTGCCAATGCCTGTTAGCATAGTTTCTTTCCAGTCATTTCTTGCCATATATCTAAAACCTATCAAATACTCGGCTTTCGTTTTGTCCGCTTCCCCTTTTGGTAAATAGTAAATACCAACGCTTCTGTCAGCACGAGGATGTAACAGTGCTGGATTATCTTGCGGTTTATACTGGCTATATATGGATTTCATAAAGGTTAGAATATCTTTACCCTTTACAGACTTATCTACAAAGATAATCTCATTGGACCTGAATAGGGGTATCTTATTAGTACCTGCTACACGTGTGGCGCTAAGTTTAGATAGTTCTAGGACTTCCTCATAGGGAGCCATCCGCAATCCATACGGCTTAGCCTCCTCCACAAGCTTCCCATTTAAATGAATTAAATATTCTTCGGAATAAACAAAATTCGCATTTGTATCCCGCTCTCCACCAGGCACTGGCAAGGTTGGACGATGCACCACAGAATTGGTGGTAAAAGAAAAACCGTTGCTTTCATCATAAAAAACATACACATTGCGCTGGAAAGGTTTCTCCTTCTCCACCACCGCAGATTGAAGAACTAGACGCGGATGAACAACGCTGAACTCCTTTTCCACACTAGCCTTGATATCCTCTGGCGTGGCAGGATCACCATTCTCCGTAGTCCACACAAAAGAACAACCGCTCAATAAAAATGTACAAATACACACAACAACTAATGATATATACCTAATCAACTGCTTCATAGATACACCTCTCCCTGACCTATTTTCCTCGCACGGCCTGTTGTATTTTCCGATCAACAACGGTAATTATGTGTCGTTCAATCTGCTCAGAACTCTTATCTTGATAACCAACACCACTCATCAAGGTATCTCGCCAATCTTCCCGCCCTCTAATTTTAAAACTTATTAGGTACAGAGCCTTGCTCTTGTCTGTTTCACCATTTGGTAAATAGTAAAAGCTAACCTTACGGCCATACACGCTACTTACTAAGGTCTCGTCACCATTAGGTTTATATAGAGAATATATGTCTCCTAACATACCCACTACACCAGCACCATTAGATGTTTGATTAAGAAATACAAAATCCCCTTCATCAAACAAAGGTGCTGTACTATTACCATCTGGACGCATGAGTTTAGCACTGATGAGCGCCTTACGCTCCTCATTATTAGCTATGTGAAAGCGATATTTTGTGGCAAGAAGAGCCACCTCACTATTTAGATGATTTAAATATGTATCTGCATACCAATACTCAGCCTTCGTTTCTCGCTGACCACCTGGAATAGGTAGCTCAGGAGTCTTCACATACACACTTGTAGTAAAGACAAAACCATTATTCTCATCTAAAAAAGTATACTCATTATGTTTATTGGGCTTTGTAGAAACAACCCTAGAAGACTGTAGCACAAGACGGGGATTATAAGCCGAAAAACGCTCCTCAACCATTTCCTTCACATCATTTGGCGTATACGGATCCCCATCAAACAACGTTATCCGAGAAGAAGTACAACCACCTAATACAACACTACACACACACACCAAAACCAACAACACAAACCTAACAAACAAAGGCATACACAACCACACCTCTCTCTTTTCCCCATTTGTATCAAGTATTCATATCAAATATGCAGACACAATCATTGATAACATCAGCTGATTGTTGATACTCTACTTCACACCCTTTCCCCATCAGGGACCTCGCCCCATGCGAAAGGAAAAGTGCTTTTGTTGTTAATAGTTGAAGCAACTAGTTAATAGAAAACATAGGTATGGATGGGACGGACTCACATATAACGTTATAAAAAAGGGATTCCCTTATTGATGAGCGACTTAGGTCACTATGGAGCGAAGAGATAAGGGAATCCCTTTTTTAACAATCTAGCATATTTGTATTCGGGCCCCATCCATACTATTTTCGGTTATTCACCATTAACAACAATCACTTAACTAGCGCATCCAATGTATTCATGCGATAATTTTCCACCACATCCATAAATTCTTTATTGTGTATCGGATTTTCCGTCATCCCAAATAGGTGGCTGTTACAGTCGCAGTCAGAGGATCCAAATTTAGGCACGTCCCATTCGGCAACGCTACGGACCGCATCAGCGAGAGTGCATTCCGCATCATCTAAACTAGTTCGAATTGGCAGCCCTGCTATCATTTCGCAGTGACCGCGGAAGTAGTCCAAGTGCCAGTGCATTTTCTTTCGTTTTCGCTTATGGCGCTCAATGCGCTTCGTTAAATTTGCCTTCGCAGAGCCTACGTACATATAGTAACCCGCCTTGAAATGCATCATCCCTTTAGAGCCGATCTCAAGGTCTAAATCATGATCGAGATGCATGACCATCACGTACACGCCACTATCGTGAGCCTCTGTGTCGAGAATACTACTCGGATAGGAACATTCATGGGTTACAGTAGGCATGGTAAAAGTCTCATCCCACGCCACAGCAACGGCTTTCCAGTCTAAGGAAGGTGCTACCTCTTTAAAAGTTTTGGCAAACTCCAAATCTGTATGATAGTCTGGCAAGAACCACTGCGCCTTATCCCATTGTACGAGGAATAAAACACCTGTATGGTAACCTTCGTTTTGTAGTTCTTTCAAATGTAGTAAATGCTTGCGCCCTCGTTCTGTAATAGCATCAGGGAACATGGCTCCAGTCTTGGAGAATAGCGTACAAGACTTAACCTCTAACAGGAACTCATCACCTTTATCATTGGTGAGTAGCAAGTCAAAACGTGATGATGTGCCATGTAGTTTAACCGTATACTCCCGTCTCACAACGCGCCACTCTTCCCAGCCAGGGATCAGTTTATTTTCAATCAAATGCTGCGCTACATCATTACTGTAGTTAGTGTCGAGCATAATCACTACACCATCGCGCTCGATGCCGACCACGCGATATTTCGTCTTCGCATCAGGCTTATCGTGAGGCACGATGTACATTGTTACACCCGTAAACAAGAGCTCCCACATGCGACCAGGATTTGGCAAATGAGCGAGCACGCTTTCACCATTTAAATCTAAAGTCACCACAAAACGGTTCGGGCGACCTGTATATTTCGCTTTTAAAATTGTATCGTAAAGGACTTTCATTGGTACTCCTACATCAAGAATAATCTATGTGTCTATTATACGATATGTAACCTACATGTTTCATCTCTGAATATTATCGTATATAATCATATATACTATTAATAATTAATATTGAAATTTTTCATTTTTGTAGCTTAGGTTACATTATTACGTGTTAAAATAGTTTATACTAGGAACATCGGGTCAGTATTTAATACCCGTACTGACCGTTACGCCGGGTTTTGATGAGGCATCGCCTAGTTGATCTCATCACGCTGTTCGTATACGTGCGAAGCTTTCACAAAACCCAATGGCGTATATGAATTATAAACTAAGAATCACATAGATTAACTAAGTAGTTTTAGCCACTATTCTCTACAGAGAGGGCTCGAGAAAGGATTTATCATGGCACAAATTGCAGCAAATTTACAACGCATTAAAAACGGCCAACGCCGTTATGCAATTACACCTCGCATTCCTGGAGGTTTCATTCAACCTGAACAATTACAAAAATATATCGATGTAGCCAATGAGTTCGGCGCCGTTCTAAAATTGACTGGCAGCCAACGCATTATGATTACGAATTTGAAAGCAGAAGACGTAGATAAAGCTTGGGAAATGCTCGGCATGGAGCCAGCGTACACTGTATCTAACCGCGTGCGCAGCGTAAAAATCTGCCCAGGTACTACATTCTGTAAACGTGCTAAACAAGATAGCGTACATCTTGGCATGCAAATCGAACGCAAATATTTGTCTCAAGAAATGCCAAGCAAAATGAAAATCGGCGTGTCCGGTTGTCTTAACTCTTGTACTGAAAGCCGCATGAAAGATGTTGGTATTATCGGTACTGTAGAGGGCTGGAACGTATACGCTGGCGGTAGCGGCGGTGCACACCCTCGCATTGGTGACCTCATCGCAGAGGTAACAACTGAAAAAGAAGCTCTTGCATTAGTAGATCGTATCATTGCATACTATAAAGAAAATGCACAAATCGAGCGCATGGGCGAATTTATTGACCGCATTGGTTTAGAGGCTTTTAAAGCAGCTGTATTGGGCGACCTTGAAGGTGCTCCAGCTGAAAGCAAATCCGAAGAACCAGCTGTGTTCTTGCCTGGTCAAGGTAACGATCCTGAAGTCGAAGCACCTCGCCTCGAAGCAGGTTCCCCTATTACTCCAGACACAATCATTCGCGACATCGTGGAAACATATCCAAATGTGGTTCCTGTATTACAAGGCATCGGCATGGGTTGCTTAGGCTGCCCTTCTGCAACAGCTGAGCCATTATGGCAAGCCGCAGAAATTCACGGTTTTAATGTATACGATTTAGTAGAGAAATTAGAAACAGCACGAAAAGGAGCTTAATATGTCCGCATTCTTAGGTCACATCCATTACTGGTTATATCGTAAAATTCAATTGCTCGTTGAGCGTGAAAACTTGATTTTAGAAAAAACAACTAAAGTTGTTGATGATTTGGCAGAGGAATTACACTCTATCTCCGTAGATACATACGGCGAACCAATCAATCCAAGCATTCCACTTGAAAATATCATCGACCACGGCAATATCCATGGCTGGTTGGCTAACCAAATTAACATCGCATCCGTTCGCGAAGCAGCTTTCATCAGAGATTTGCTTGATACTAACTCCGGCGACGAAGCTGTACATGTAGTAACAGCTATTCTCGATGCATTCGCAGTACAAGGCCAAGCATGTGGCGTTGTGGCTCAAGATAATCTTGAAGAACACACTGCTCCAGCGATTTACAATGCGTTGCAAAACTTCTACGTAAATGGCATGCCTTGCGATGGCGGTGACCAAGTGGTTTCTGAAAGCCCAGATGAGTTCACATGGGTTGGTGACCACAGATTACAAGCAGGCTACTGGCGTACAGCGGGCGTTGACCCTAAATTCATGGCTGTAGCTTACCAAACATGGTTCGAGGCTTTTGTGAAAGCTATTGATCCAGAGTTTGAACTTGTAACAACTGAAGAAAACGGCACACGTTTATATACAATCAAGAAAAAATAATTAATAAATATAGAGTATTTCCTTTACTTAGGAAATATAAACGAACGAAAACGAGCAAAAAGCGAACGTAAAACTTTACGTTCGCTTTTTTATCTTGTTATTTATATTCTACAATTACTTAACAGTATATGTAGTACCACGTCCTAAACCTTGTTTTCTTAAAAAACCTGATTTCACTAATTTATTAACAATTTGTAATACCTTCGTTTTTCCAAACCCTGTATACTCTACTAATTTTCCTGAAGGTAAAGCCTTAAATTGTAGAATATCATATATTTTCTTTTCATCATCTGTTAATTTATCTAAATTTTGTTCAATGACAGGTAAAATGATTCTTATCGAGTTTTCTGAAATATCAAATTGTGGTTTTATAACACTATTTCTATAAGCCTCTTGAATACGTTGTATACCAGTACCATAACGCTCAATAATGTCTAATCGAAAAAATACATTCCCAATGATAGGATTTCTAAGGATAGAAATTTGGCCTTCTAAATATTGAGATTCTCCTAATCCTTTTGGTAAACCTCCAGGCGATACAATTTCAATATAATCATCAAACATAGAAATTTTAGTATGAGCTGGTATATCCCAAGCACGATGAACCAATGCATTAGCAATAGCCTCTCTAAATGCCGTCTCAGGTATACGTTCATATTGATTTCTAGATGATCCTTTTATTTCACTATATTGATAGTAACGTCGATACATGATTAATGCTTCATTATAATAATTTAATAATGATGTGTGTTCAATTGTATTTCTTTCTAAGAAAACACTTATAGATTCACCAAAACGAGCCATATCTATACCAGGAAATGAATTTTCATCCGCTAATAGCTCACCAGCAATAGTATATCCTTCATTTATCCGATACAATTCTAAGGTAATAAGTAAATCTCGAGTTAAAGCAGATATTCCCATAATAGATTTACAAGCATCTTCTAGTACAGTAAATTGTAAATCTTGATGTTTAGAAACTAAACTATCAAATGAAAGATTCTCGCCCTCCATAACTAATCGCTTCAATTCAATTGTATCTACTGGTATTGAAGCACTATCACTACGTCTATATGATTTTCCATTATAAAAATAAGGTGTATCCTTACCTTTTTCCACAATTAAAGTTATAACATTAGTAGTTTCATCAATATCTAAACTAAAATTAGGAATTGGTGTAATACTATCATTAATTTTGTTTTCAATAGATAAACATGCTTCTTTTGGATTATCTATCCCAATAATAGCCCCATTATCTTTTATTCCAAACCGGATTATTCCTGTTCCATAATTTGCATAAGCACTTACAGTTTTTAAAAATGTATTAGTAACTGATTCTTTAAATTCTAAGGATTTAGTTTCACGCATATTATCACCAACCTTCTTATATACTATATCATAAAACGGGCGCAAAAACGAACGTAAATATTTTCGTTCGTTTTTGTGTCCATTTTAAATCTATATTTAATATATATTTCTTTCAAAACTGTAGCTATAGGCACAGCATTGATAAGTAATATCATTTATAATATAAGTATAAGGTAATTACATAAGTTCATTTAATTAAGTGATAGCGTCAGCTTTCAAAACATAAAAAGCTAAAATTAGGAGGTCTATTATGGCAGGCACAGTTAATCAAGAATTAGGTTTATTATTCCAAGGTCCTAACTATGTAATCGTAAAAAAAGGCGGCAAAGCTGGTGAACAAGTTGAAAAACACAACCATCCAGAAGCAAACGTAATTTTTACAGTAGTAAAAGGTAAAGTACAAGTATTCCTTAACGAAACTGAAGAACATGTACTTGTACCAGGCCAAGTATTAGAATTCAACGGCGACAACTACATCCAAGCAACACTTGTTGAAGACAGCGAATTCGTAGTAAACCTTATCCACAAACCTGAATAACATACTAAAGGACAGTTGAGCTAATCAACTGTCCTTTTTATATGCCGTATCATTTAAAAGGAGTTATAGATTGTAAAATCACTTACTTCAAAGCGTTTTGTATGGCCTGGCGCAGGTATGCAATCTGGATGAGGATATCCGATTGGGAATAACGCTACAGGTATGATGTTATCAGGCAAAGCATAGGCTGCTCGTACTTTAGCTGGATCAAAATGAGCAATCTACGTTGTTCCTAGACCTATATCCGCCACGGTAAACATGAGGTGAGAACCTACAATACTAGCGTCTACAACGCCCATATCCGCATCATCGTATTCCCGCTTCCAACTCACTGTATTATCATAACAAACAATAATCGCCAACGGCGCATTGAAGTGACCATTAGTGCAGTCTTTTAGTTTATTAAGACTATCTGTCGTATTAAGCACAAGTAAGCGTTGCGGCTGATAATTATGAGCCGTAGGTGCTAATCTCGCTGCCTCTAACAAGATATCTAATTTCTCTTGCTCAACGGGCTTCGTATCAAATTTTCGAACTGAATACCGCTCTGTGGCTAATGCTTTAAAATCTTTCATTAGATCTCACTCCTTATTTGAAATAAGCTAATCTATTTTAAAGAAAACACCTATATACTACTTACAATATATTAATTTGCTACTATAGATCTTCTTTTACCACTTGAACAACTTCACTAAAATCTTCTGAAAGAGCATCAAATTCTTGATCAGAATATAAAAAATAACCTTCTAAACCTCTATGAATAATCGCATTTACTGTTGGGTGAAACTCCTCATCTGTCGCATCAATAACGAATTGCGTCATTTGATAAGCTACTTCCTCTGAATAAGTAAGTTTATCAATACCAATATGAACCATCAAGGCTTGGACATCCTCTTGTGTAAGGGACTCCTTTTGAGCCGACCCATTTACCATTCCAAAAATATATGCTGCCGCTAACTGTCTATCAAGCTCATCCTCTATCGTAACTAAACTAAGGAATGTATCGACCATTTCCATAACTTCATTCACAATACTATCTTTCATAATAAATCCTTTCTAGAACAGCTTACACATTATCACAAGCAATAGCTATTGGATATAAAACTGACAAGTCTCTCCCCTTAGTTTACGTGATAATATAAATGTAACCTACAATAACTTATCTCTATACAGACTACTTCTGTTAATATATTTCTCTATCTTACTATAAAAGTCCTTTAAATCAAAAAGGCCCTTATCTGAAATCAGACAAGGGCCATTTCATATTATTTTTTAAGACGGCTAATTACTTCGTTAGTAATGTTCTCGATTTTGCTGTTAGCGTCAGCCGCACGGATTGTGTATGGATCATCCAATACTACGTCCATTTGTTTTTCAACGCGAATAGCTTCCACAGCGTTGTGAATTGCTTGCATCATAGGTTGAGCAATTTTGTTGATTTCTTCGTTTTCTTTTTGAAGCAATGGAGCTACAGTTTTGTTGAATTCAGCTTCTGCTTGTGCAGAGTCTTGAATTTTTTCAATTTCTTGTACTTTTTTCTCAATTTGTGGACGGTATTGAGCGTCTACTTGTTGCATTTTCATATCTAATGCACCGTAGCCAGGGTAGCTATTTACTACTTGGCTCATATTTACTAAGCCAATGTTAGCAGCACTTGCTACTGCAGCAGTAGCAGAGATAGCACCAACGATAGCTAAGGTAGTCAATTTTTTAGATAATTTCATCTGAAATCCTCCTCGATTAAAAGTGTCACTATACAATCCAATAGTGTACTATTTTTACTATATCAAATCTCGCTAACTTTCACAAGACTCTGTTAAATAGCATAATAAAGCCCTATGAAATGCTTATGAATGTCTATAGAAATTAAAACAATACCCACAGGTATGCTCTGAAGCCCTTAGGGCAGTCATGACGGACATATTCAGAACACACATGTGGGTATTGAGGCTTTCACCAATTATTTATAATTCAGTAACGAATTATTGTTCATCGTTAATATAGATGTATTTATCGGATTTCAATTTGGACACGAGGTCAGGTACCAAACCGATAAGACGATCGAAGCTGCTGCTGTAAGGATTGCCCTTAATATTGAACAACTCAATGCGTTCTCCTTTGATAACGAGGATAGCGCTTGGTTCCATTTTAGCACCGCCGCCACCGCCGCCACATTCATGGTTTTTGTTCGCCGTGTTGTGGTTTGTACCAGTACCGAAACCAAATGTTACGTCAACGAATGGAACGAGCGTAGTATCACCGATTTGTACAGCTTCGCCTACTACCGTTTCCACTTTGATCATATTTCTGAATTTCTCGAATAGGACTTCCAAATTCTCTTTTACATTACTGTTTTCCATCACAGTACCTCCGCTTTTTGTGAAAGTATCATAGCTGTATGTTCCATAATTATATTACATATACGTAGCCTCTATATTGTATATATAGTTTTGACATGTAATAGATTGTCTTATACAGCTCATTTACTTAGTTTGACTTAATATATCCTTACGCTGTTTGGCCTTGTGCGGCTTTCAGCTTTTCTAACTGTTTTGCTTCTTTCCGTTTAACCCAGAAGACGCGAGCGCTTTCACCCAATAGGGAACGCATTGGTTTAGATACCAAGAATCTAGTACCATGCCAAGCCAATACAGCGAGAATTATGCGCCCTTTGATGTGACCGCTGCCTTCGCCGGCCCAGTTCACATAATCTAGTTCAATATTCTCAGCTTGTTCAGGCCAAATGCTGTACAGCATAGATGCGATAATCCCCATGCGATATGGGTCACCGATACCGAATCGACCTTCTATGGCCACATCGCGTGGTTTAGAGTGGTCATAACATCGTTTTGACACAAGGAATAGCTGACGCCACAATTCTGTATTTTGTACATGTTTCATAAACCAGAATGTAGGAATTTCAGACTTGAATGATGCTACCGGATCGTTTGGATCTGGCTTTTCAAAACGTTTTTTCACTGTCGTTTTGATATCATTTACCTTCGTAAATACCTTTTCCTTGATGGAGCCGTCACTGTTGAAAGTAACGCGACTTACCACTTCGTCATCGTCTTGAATATGGGCCGTTGGATCTTGCTGAATGGAGTCATATCGATCAGCACGAGCCTGTGCATCCATATCTTTAGAACCTGGTGCAGGACGTTCAACGCGCTCATTTGGATTTTGGGAGCTACCCGCCCCTGGTGATTCTTCGTCACCAAAGGTTGTAGTAGAACCTTGAGAGCTCTTCAAATCTTCAAAGCTAGTACCATTAGCGCTTGCAGAAGGACCTTGTCCGCCCCCTTGCATAGCTTTAGCAAAAGCCTCTGCTTGTGACATATCATCATCGTCCATTACTTTTTGGTATTCTTCGTCAACGCGATTTTCAAGCCATTCTTCATAGTCTTTCACAGGACCTATCTTGAGCATGCCCAAAACGTATAATTCCTTAAAAAATGGTTTGCCCTGTAAGTATGCTAAATGAAGTGAAAATACACGCCATAGCCATTTAACACGCACCTCGCCACGATAAGGCGTGCGGCCGTCAACTTCGATGCTATATGTGATTGGTGTCAGTAGGATAATCAAGATGAGTGCTGCAATGATGGCCACGATAACGAGGGCCACAATAGCCACTGTACTCAACCACATCACCTCCTTAGGTGTTCCTATGATTAGTTTTCAATACCTTTTCGAGCCATTACGCCTTGAAGGTAGTAATGTTTAACCTCTTTCATTTCCGTTACAAGGTCTGCCTCATCGATCAATTCTTGAGGAGCCCCACGGCCCGTAAATACGAGTTCCGTTTCTGGATGACGAGCATCGAGCAACGCCTTTGTTTTATCCCAAGAAATGAGTTCAAAGAAGAGTGCCATGTTGTACTCATCAAGAACGACGAGATCGTAATCACCACTGCCGATGGCAGCTAGAGCACGTTCGTAGCCTTTTTCAATGAGTGCTACATAATCCTTAGGGGGATTGCCAGATTCAAAGACAACGACTTCATCGCCCCATTTAGCGAGTTCGTCCTTGCTCTTCATCCCTTCTTTTATGATAAAGAATGGCTTGCCCACAGTTTCTAACGTTAAATTAGTTAAGGTAGGTAAAATAGTATGTTCACTATATACTTTAGATTTCATAAATTGCAAGAAGAGGACTTTCTTGCCAGCGCCGATGGCACGGATTGCTAGACCGATAGCAGCGGTCGTTTTGCCCTTGCCTTCGCCGGTATAAACTTGTACATAGGCCTTCATAGATATACCTCCGTTCATATACTTTTATTTTACAATATATATATGCAAAAAGAAAGAAAAAGAACTTGCTATAGTGCATTTGCACATATAACAAGTTCTTTGTTATTAAGTCTATTAGATTATTTACTCAACAATTAGAAAATTACATCATCATCGAGTCCTAAATAATGCAACGATTAGTTACTAATTGGCAAGAAGATCATAGGGTCTACAGGAGCGCCATTTAAACGTACCTCGTAGTGAACGTGAGCTCCCGTACTTTTACCAGTACTACCCATCAAGGCGATAGTTTGGCCTTGTTTTACACTCATGCCTACTGTCACAAGTACAGCACTGTTATGGCCATAACGAGTTACGAAGCCATTACCGTGATCGATTTCAACGAGGTTACCATAACCACCGTCAGTATAACCAGCGAACGTAACTACACCAGCTGCGGTCGCCACGATTTGTGAACCATAGTCATCCGCGATGTCGATACCTTCATGGAACGCTCCAATAGCACCTGTCACAGGGTCTACGCGGCTACCAAATGGAGATGTAATAACGCCCTTGCTCGGCCAGATGCTTGGTGTCGTACTGTTCACAGCGCCACCAGAACCAGCGGAGAAGTTGATAGATTGCAACGCCATCAAGTCTTGTGCACCACCATCGCGAAGGATGTTGCGCATCGTATAGAAGCTAACGAGCAATTTTTGCGCGTCTTTGTCCATTTTAGACAAGCGAGCTGATAACTGTGCCGCTGTTAGCGTCTTTACTTCGCTTTCATCAGCGGCTTGCTGCTTTGGGTCGCTACCATCCCCGCCACCTTGAGCCGGTGTGCCAGATTCAGCGCCTTTTAGCATTTGCTTATTCTCTTCGCTAATTTGATTTAAGTTTTGGATTTTTTTATCTAGAACCTCTGTTTTTTGTTGTAACAATTTCAGTTGTTCCGATTGCAATTGCGTTTGTTGACGTAATTGCACCACCTCAGCTTGGCGCACGATGCCCCAAATGCCGAGTACCACAGCTGCAATGATTAGGATAGAGCCAACAATAGCTGCAATCTTCGCCTGCTTTGTGGTTAACGTCAATATGCAGTTGTCACCATTTCTTTCAACTTTGTTTGAAATGAATGCCGGTAAATTCAATATAACCCTTCCTTATTTTGAAACGATGGCGCTCGTCAACGCTTCCTCATTGGTACGTTCGCCCAACGCTTCGTTCAAACTTTCTAATTCTTCTTGTGAAAGACTAACAAGACTTTTACCTTTCACAATTGGTTTACTAAAAATACGGGATTCGCTACGACCGTAAATACTGGAGATGCAGATACCGTTATTATTACCATCAAGCAAGGTAAGCGCAAAGGACAGATCATTACCGATATTTTCAAAGGCGTTATATTTAATAAAGCCAATTTTTTGTATCGTATTGCTCTGCGTATTGCGGATAGCCGCTTGCTCAGTCAGCAAGGACTCAAGGCCCTTCGCAGCATCGCGAATTTCGCTAACCTCTACAGATAATTTACGCTCTAGGCTCGCACCATTGTCCCCTTGCATAAAGAAATCGTATTTCTTTTTCAAGCTGCCTAGACGAATGTGTAAGATTACACAATACACCAATACAGCGATAACAAGAACGATAGTAACCATACCAATCCACGGTTGAATCGATTCGAACATGTATATTCCTTCCTATACAATCATCAAAACTCCAACACTTAATTATACCATTCTAATTGTGAAAGTTAAATGACTGCATGCAATTTAATTTAATATGCGTAATGATAGATTAATTATATCTATCCTTTTATTTCGTCAATAAATGGGCTTATTGCCCGTTCTAGTATACCATGTAGAGCCGCTATGAGTACACCGTAATTTACGATTGGCGTACCTTGTACAACGGCACATTCAATACGTCGTAATACTTCGCGGCGTGTGAGCATACAAGCGCCACAGTGGATGATCAAATCATATTGTGATACGTCTTTAGGGAAAGCTCCTCCACTGGTGAATTCCAGCTGTAAATCCGTATGACCTTGCTTTTTAAGGAGATTAGGAATTTTTACAGTCCCAATATCATCACATTGACGGCGATGTGTACAACCTTCGCTAATAAGAACCTTAGAACCTGGTTTCAAATTCTTAATAGCATTAACACCAGCTACTAAGTCCTGTAATTTGCCTTTAAAGCGAGCCATCAAAATAGAAAAAGACGTCAACGGAATTGTATGCGGTGTCAATTCATCGACACGATCAAAGGCTTGAGAGTCACAGATAACCATTTTAGGTGGATCTGTAAGAGAGTTAATCATAGACGGTAACTCTTCTGTTTGACACACCAAGGCTAAACCTTTGTAATCTAAGATTTCACGAATGGTTTGCACTTGTGGCAAAATAAGTCGGCCCTTTGGCGCTGCACTATCAATAGGACACACAAGAATGATGGCATCCCCCTCTTCCACAAGGCCTTGTAAAAGTGTTTGCTCCCCTTCTACATCAAGCGGAGTTAAACCGCCAAGTAGATCTAATAATTCAATCCGTTTTGTATTAGACGTAAAATCAGCTGAACCAATTACGGTAGCAAGATCACTTAATCCCTTATGAGATTTAATATAAGCAGATGTATTTGATTCAAATGTATCTTTATTAGCTGTATTTGATTCAACTTCTTCTTTATCAGCTGTATTTAATTCAACTTTATCTGTATTAGCTGTATTTAATTCAACTTTATCTGTATTAGCTGTATTTAATTCAACTTTTTCTTTATTTTCTGCATTGATTTCGTTTATATCGTTTATTTCGTTTATAAATAACGCAATAGGCACATTATTCTGTTTTAAAAGCCCTAACCAATGCATGTCATCAGAGGTTGGTTCTTCATCGGTACGAAGCACATAAACAGCAAGGTTAATCTTTTTTACAACCTCTTCAGTCTTTTCCATGCGCAATGCACCGAGTTCAGTTGTATCATCAATACCTGCCGTGTCAGTAATAACTACAGGACCTAGTGGCAAGATTTCCATAGACTTGCTCACGGGATCTGTCGTCGTGCCTGCCACATCAGATACTAAAGACACAGGCTGATCAGTTAACATATTAATCAATGTAGACTTACCAGCGTTACAACGGCCAAAAAAGCCTATATGAACACGGTTTGCTTTAGGTGTTTGTTCCATAGTCTATCCTTGTAACTTAACATATATATCTTACAAAAAACCTCTAGTATTACTGAAATTGTTTTCTTTTACTAGAATTGTTTTCTTTTGCTAGAATTGTTTTCTTTTGCTAGAATTATTCTCTTGTGCTAGAATCATTTTCTTGTGCTAGAATCATTTTGTTTCACTAAACCCTTAAATACAGTAAAAGCGCAGCCCGTAGACTACGCTTTTACCGTGGATTGTAAATTGTATTTACATTATACAGAAATATTATCAACTTGTCATTACTAATTTCACATAGGCTAATGCTAATTTTAGTATGCAAAGTATATTATACGCGGAACTCCATTACTTCTGTATCTTCAGTTTGGTCTTGACCATCCATGTATGCGATCAGTCTTTCCAATTCAGCTTCAGAGGAGAAAGCAATTTCAATCTTGCCTTGTACCTTTTTACCAGCACGGAACTTGATTTTTACAGGAGATCCTAAGCTTAATTTTAAACGATCCATCAAGGCACGTACTTCTGCCGTACTTTGCGGTTTATTTGTTTTAGTCTTAGGAGATTTGTTTTGCATAGACTTAACAAGAGCCTCTGCTTGACGAGCACTTAATTCGCCCTCTTTAATCCGTTCGGCTGCTTCTATCTGTTGAGCTGCGCTACGAAGTGCCAACAACGGACGAGCTTGACCTACTGTTAAGTCCCCTTCAATAAGGTCTTTTTGTACAGAGTCACAAAGTTTTAAAAGGCGAACCATATTGGCAATATAAGAACGACTGCGGCCAAGGCGAGCAGAAATCATTTCTTGCGTTTGTTTATACGTATCCATTAAACCTTGGTAAGCCAAAGCTTCTTCAATTGGATCTAGCCCTTCACGTTGCAAGTTTTCAACGAGGGCTACTTCAGTCATCTCTTCTGTATTATATTTCTTCACAATAACTGGAACTGTTTCTAAACCCGCAATAATAGCAGCGCGGTAACGACGTTCACCAGCTACAATTTGGTATTTATTCTTTTGTTTACGTACTACGATTGGTTGGAAAATACCAAGATTTTTAATAGATTCAGCTAATGTAGCTAAACTATCTTCATCAAAACTTTTACGAGGTTGATCTGCATTTGGAACTAATTCAGAAATCGGTAATTCATGTATTTCCTTTTCAGGCAATACAGACTCTACAGAGTCAACTTTCATCAAATTACCAAGGCCCTTACCCAATCCGGACGCTTTGCTTTTTTTACTTTTAACTTCTCTAGGCATATAACTAACCTCTCTCACCTTACATATAGCATTTATTAAGACTTAGATGCTTTAATAACTTCTTTGGCTAATTTAGTATATACATCCGCACCTTTGGATTTTGGATCATATACGATAATCGGCTCCCCATAACTTGGCGCTTCACTAAGTCGTACATTACGAGGAATAATTGTTTTATATACTTTACTACCAAAGAACTTTTTAACTTCATCAGCTACTTGAATAGATAAATTTGTACGACCATCAAACATAGTCAACAACACACCTTCAATTTCAAGATCTTTATTAGAAGTTTGTTGTACGATAGTTATAGTCTTAACTAACTGACTTACCCCTTCTAGTGCATAGAATTCACTTTGAATTGGAATCAATACACTATCTGCTGCTGTAAAAGCATTTAAAGTTAGCAAACCAAGGGATGGTGGACAATCGATGATAATAAAATCATATTCATCACGCACTGGTGCCAATGCTTTTTTCAACGTTGTTTCACGTGAAACAACGGAAACCAACTCTACTTCTGCACCAGCTAATTGAATCGTTGCAGGCGCCACAAATAGCTTTTTAAGCATTGTAGGCTGAATAATATCAGCAATAGGCTCACCATCAATTAGAACATCGTGTACACAGAGTTCTAAATCATCCTTTTCAATGCCCAAACCAGAGCTTGCATTACCTTGCGGATCCAAATCAACAAGTAATACTTTCTTTCCTGCATCAGCTAAACAAGCACTCAAATTTACTGACGTTGTAGTCTTACCAACACCGCCTTTTTGATTAGTAATAGCTATAACTTTGCCCACTTAATTCACCTCGCATATTCGTTCAAAATATTTCTTTTTCATTATAACATAAAACAACTGTAATTATGGTAATTACAAATCAAATTCTTAAAAATTAATCTATTTATATATGTAATTACATTTTAAAACTTATTTTCTGATCAGAATCAGTTAGCTTATATGTTAATAACTAACTTAATAATCTATTTTGATTTACAATTACAATTGTTTCACGTGAAACAATAATTTTTTCTATTAATAAAAATAGAATTTTATTTTTACAAAAATGTTTCACGTGAAACCTAAAGAAAATAGAAATTATAATAGAACTAATAGCAACAAATATAACTCTAGAAATCATAGGAGAAAGAGTTGTAGAAGTTACACTAACAACAAAAAATAGTAGAAACAAAAATTTAAGAAAAACAACCACAAAAATATTAGGTTAAAAAATGTGGTTTTAATATAAATGTATACGAAACAGCAAAACTTATCTAAAATTTTTATTGATACTTAGATCGCATGACTAACTCAACACACGATAATATCGTAAGTTAGAGTTTTATATAAGAGTATAAGTGTATAAGTATATGAGTGTATGAGAGTATGAGAGTATAAGATTATAAGATTATAAGAGTATAAGATTATAAGTGTATTAGTCTATGAGAGTATAAAAATAAAAATATAAATATATAAGAGTATTATCGTATAACTATATAGGTATATAAAAGAACATAAGATAATACAAACAACAATTCATATAAATGTTTCACGTGAAACATTTATATACAGCAAGTTCATCTAGATTAACTTTACATATTGTAGTTATAATAACTAATAAAAAAGATAACGTAGCTATAATAACTAATTAAAATAGAGATTTTGTAACTATACTATCTGATTAAATCATAAGTAATACAACTCTAATCATGTTATGTTTATAGTAAAACAGTAATAGTTTTAAAGCCTTAATTATGTATTAACAATATGTATTAAATATATCTATTACTATATGTAGTGTATATATGCCAATAACTTTTATTATAAAACTACATATAGATATAGCTTAAAGCTATATCTATATGCTACTAAATTATATGAGAATACAGGCCCTATAAGCTTTGACAGGCTTTCATCATATCTATATACTAGTAACTAGGTAGTAATTAGATTGATAATTTTTAATATAGTTTAATTGATTATATTACATGATCTAAAAATACAAATAATAGTAAGCACACACGCTCTACGGATACGCAGAGCTTTTTATTTTGAAGAAGAGGAGGCGTTTCCATGCCCATCTATAACGGAATGCTTCCTGCCATCGATAAAGCAGAAGTAAAACGATACGCAGGACTTCGTCACGCTGAGGATTTCCCACAAAATTACGTTGACGAAGCATGTAAGGAAATCCAGTTATTAGCTACACCTAAAGGTGTATACCAAGAATACGATTATGATGCAGAAACTAAAACAATTTTGAGTAATCCACCGCTTAAAATTGAAGGTTCTATCATTGAAAAACACTTAGAAAAATCTACAAAAGTCTATGTACTAGGCGTAACAGTAGGCGAAGATGTAGAAATTCGCAGTGAACAATTGTTTAAACAAGGCAATTATACAGTAGGCTTATTACTTGACGCAGCTGCAACTACAGCAGTAGAGCAGGTAGCGGATCAAGTAAACGAAGTAATTAATACAATCGCTAAGAAACAAGGTTATAAACCAACATGGCGCTTTAGCCCTGGTTATGGCAACTGGCCATTAGAGATTCAACCTCAATTAGCTAATATTATTAAAACAGAGCTAATCGGCTTACAAGTTACGGAGAACTATTTATTGTTCCCACGTAAATCTGTAACGGCGATTATCGGTTTAATGCCAGCAAATGAAGACCTTAAAACAAAACGAGGCTGTACTTCTTGTTCACAACAAGACTGCGCATCTCGTAAATTACCTGAAAAAGCAACTACTAACGACCAAAATAAGGCAGAGGAAGATAGTAGTAAAACTACTGCTGATGTATCAGGTATCGCTATGAAAGGCCAACCAACAGAATAATGTTTCACGTGAAACAGTTATAATTTTAGGATGTTAAAGGAAGATGTTTATGTATATTTTTGATGGTGCTATGGGCACAATGCTGCAAGCAGCAGGCTTAGAAGAAGGCTATTGTCCAGAGCTATTTAATGTAGAGAGACCAGAAGTTGTAAAGAATATTCACGCACAATACTTACAACATGGCAGTGATGTTATTACTACCAACACATTCGGTGCATGTGGTCTAAAATTAGAAGATTACGATTTACAAGATCGAGTAAGAGAAATTAATATTGCAGCCGTAAAGGTAGCAAAAGAAGCTATTGCAGAGGTTAAACCGTCTGCGCGTGTAGCTGGTTCTATGGGTCCTACAGGCCGTTTTTTACAACCACTAGGCAATATGAGTTTTGACTCTATTTATGACACGTACCGTGAACAAGCAGATGCATTGATTGAAGGCGGCGTAGATTTCATTATCATTGAAACTATTATCGACGTACAAGAAATGCGTGCCGCATTATTGGCATCTCTTGACGCTCGTGAAGCAGCAGGGAAGACAAAGGAAGATGTACAAATTATCTGTCAATTTTCTTTCAGTGAAGACGGCCGTACTATTACAGGTACACCGCCTGCAGTAGCAACTGCTATCGTAGAGGCAATGGGTGCAGATATCATCGGTATTAACTGTTCTCTTGGACCTGAACAAATTACACCTCTTATCGAAGAGATTGCCAGCGTTACTAATTTGCCAATTAGCTGCCAACCAAATGCAGGTATGCCTCAACTGATTAATAAGCAAACTGTATTCCCACTTACAGCAGAAGAGATGGGCCCATTGATGCTTCCAATCGTTGATGCAGGGGCTAGCTATGTAGGCGGCTGCTGCGGTACAACACCAGCTCATATCCAATCTATTTCTAACGCTGTAAAAGCACATACTCCTAAGGAGCGTGCTCATATCGAACCTAAAACAATCATTACAAGCCGTACTAGATTGTTAGAATTAGGTCACAATACAAAGCCACTGATCATTGGTGAACGTATTAACCCAACAGGTCGTAAAGTTTTAGCCCAAGAATTACGCGATGGTTCTTTCATCCGTGTAAAACGCGATGCGTTAGACCAAGTAGAAGCAGGTGCAGACATCCTCGATGTAAACATGGGTGTAGCGGGCATGGACCAAACGCCATTGATGGAGCGTGCTATCTTTGAATTATCCATGCTCGTTGAAACTCCATTGTCCATCGATACATTGGATCCAGCAGCCATGGAAGTAGCTCTTAAAAACTACCCAGGCCGCGCCTTAATCAACTCCGTAAATGGAGAGGAGGAGTCTATCACTCAAGTTATGCCTTTGGCTAAACGTTATGGTGCCGCATTACTTTGCTTGCCAATATCTAGTGGTGATCTTCCTGAAAAAGCAGAGGACCGCGTTGCTTTAGCTGAAAGCATCGTAAATCGCGCTTACGGCTATGGTCTTCAACCACATGACTTATTACTTGATCCATTGGTATTAACACTTGCCAGTGGTGAAGATAGTGCACGCCAAACATTGCGTACATTACAGTTATATAAAGAGAAATTTGGCTTCCCAACAGTAATGGGCTTATCCAATATTTCCTTTGGTATGCCACAACGTCCATATTTGAATGGTCAATTCTTAACAATGGCCCTTGCTTGTGGCTTAACAACGCCGATTATGAACCCATTAAACTATCCAGCGAAAAAAGCGTTCGTATCTAGTACAACGCTATTAGGCTGGGACCCAGGTTCTGCTCAATTTATCAAAGAATACGGCTACGAAGACGAATCAAGCGCACCAGGAAACTCCGCTCCAAAAGGTCCAGAGAAAAAATCCTTCGACAGCAATGATCCATTAGCGAATATCCGCGCTTGTGTAGAACAAGGGGAGAAGGAAGCCATCGTCGAGCTAGTAAAAAAAGCCTTAGCAGACGGTATGGACCCATTAGATATTACGAAAAAAGGCTTATCTGAAGCGATGAACGTAGTAGGGGACAAATTCGGTTCTGGTAAATTATTCTTGCCACAAGTAATGCTTGCTGCTGAAACAATGCAAGCTGCTTTCAATACGATTAAAGAAATTATTCCTGCTAGTGAAAGTTTAGATAAAGGTACAGTCGTTGTAGCTACCGTTAAAGGCGACATCCACGATTTAGGTAAAAATATCGTAGCAGCCTTACTTGAAAACAATGGTTACAAAATCGTCGACCTCGGTAAAGACGTTGATCCAGAAGTTATCGTTCAAGCGATTAAAGACAACAAGGCGGCTCTCGTTGGTATCTGTTCCTTGATGACCACAACAATGCCTCAAATTGACAATACCATCGCTGCAATCCGTGCGGCAGGCCTCAAAACTAAGGTCATGGTAGGTGGTGCCGTAGTATCTCAAGATTACGCAGACCAAGCGGGTGCTGATATCTACGCTAAGGACGGTATCGCTGCCGTTAACCACGCTAACGATTACTTTGAAACTTTAGAGAAATAATTTTTACTTTCATTACTCATAAATTAAGCTTTCACCATAAGTATAGATAAGAGGTACATGATGACATTAAGAGAGAAACATCAACAAGAAAAGTTCACCATCACTGTTGAATTAGACCCACCGAAAAGCAGTTCTGCTCAAAAAGTATTTGATCAAGCAGCGCGTTTAAAAGGGAAGGTTGACGCTATTAATATCGCTGACAGCCCTATGTCTAAAATGCGCATGAGCCCAATTTCTTTGTCCTATTTGTTGCAACATAATAAAGACATTGAAACTATTTTCCACCTTACCTGCCGTGACCGTAATATTATCGGTTTGCAATCTGAATTACTTGGTGCTGCAGCGTTGGGCGTGAACAATATTTTAACCCTTACTGGGGACAAACCAGATAATGGGGACCATCCATTTGCACAATCTGTATTCGAAGTTGATTGCATGGGCTTACTTAACATTGCTAAGACATTGAATGCAGGTAAAGACCTTGCAGGCAACGACCTTGATGTACCTACAAACTTCTACATCGGTGCTACTGGTAATCCTGGTGCGCCAGATTTAGAAATTGAACGCCAAAAATTGGCTGCCAAAATCCAAAATGGTGCGAACTTCGTTCAAACACAACCGATTTACGATTTAGAACAAGCAAAACGTTACATCGATAAAATGTCTGAATTCGATGTGCCTATTATGCTTGGCTTGATTCCACTTAAAAGCTTCAAAATGGCTACATACCTACACGAAAAAGTGCCTGGTATCAACCTTACTCAAGAGATCTTAGACCGCGTAGAAAAGGGCGGCAAAGAAGCGGGTACAGAAATCGCTATCGAAACACTTGAACAAATCAAGAAAATCGCTGCAGGCGTACATATTATGCCTTTAAATGATATCGATACAACATTACATATTATCGACCATGTTTAAGTCATTCTGAGATTAACATAGAACACCTTTCCCACGAACTCCATAGTGAACTAAGTCGTTCTTAGGGAAAGGTGTTCTATGTATCTTTATATCCGACTTATATAGTGAACAAAATATATAATTCTGTTGTAAACAACATCATTTAATAGACTAGGGAAAAAGAAATAGGATGCAAATCATAGATTTGCATCCTATTTTTGTTATACCAATGGCTTGTCTTTAATCTCTTTTGGCTTACGTGGGTATTGTTTTGGTGTTTTACCTGTTTTCTTGATGTACAGAATAGCTCGTTTATCATCTAAGGTTGGCAGAGTAACGGTTCGTACTTCTTCAATCTTAGCTTTTAATGTGCTGAGCGCTTTATTCGATTCTCCCACTTCTTCTTCGTATATAGCGCCTTTTAAAGCCACCACGTAGCCACCTTCTTTTACGTAGGGCACAGTCCATTCCAAGAGAATAGGTAAACGTGCCACTGCACGGCTCGTAGCAATATCGAAGCTTTCACGGTAATCTTGATGACTAAGATCCTCTGCACGGCCATGCAAGGTTCTGCAATTCGTCAATTTTAGCTCATCCATAACGGACTCGAGAAAGGTAAGACGTTTTTTCAAAGAATCAAAGAGCGTAACCTTAAGGCTACGGTCATAGATAGCTAACGGAATACCTGGAAAACCAGCGCCTGTACCAACATCGATGATAGACATGCCGGATTTAATGATATTTGGATCATAGCAGGAGAGGGAGTCGATCATGTGCTTAACTACAACCTCTTTCATATCTGTGATGCCCGTAAGATTGAGGTATTTATTTGTTTCAATCATACGCGCGTAATACACATAAAAGTCTTTTGCTTGTTCTTCCGTACAGGGCAGACCAAATTTGGTCATTTGCTCCATCATGTATGAAACAAATTCAGACTCCGGTGCGATAGGCACATCGTATTTCTCTTTCATAAGTACTCCTAATAAATTATTTGATATTTATATAAAAGTAAAAGCTATCCACATCTATGCAATACAACTCATGTCATATAGCTCATCATATAAACAAATCTAGGTAATTAACAATATATGAGATAATAAAATAGCATTTCTAATTTCAAATGCTATAAAACACAAAAATTTGAGCTCTACGGCTTATTAAAGCAATTTTATATAAGTTTATATACAAAAACTAATAAAATGACCATATAAGCGAAATATTTAAGTGTTATTTCTTTATATTATAGCATATTCTCAACTCATTCTCATTTACAAACCAAAATATATGATCTGCGCAAACAAAATAGGGTAGGGCTAGAGATGTTATACCTGTATTATCATTTAAAATAATTAATTGAGAAATCGGTCCATCTTTTTGACTTATATTTTGTGTATTTTGTCCTATTTCAATGTGTATCCAAATTTTACAGTTTATTTCTAATTTATCACCATGAATTTTTCTTCACTTACAGATTATTTTGTCTATTCTGAATGTACACCTAATATACTTTTTAGTGTACATATTTTATGGATAGAATAATTAGGATTTTATAAATATTCATATAAATATACATCAAAATTCTATTATAATATGTATACAAAATTATACCTTGTTAAAATATATATCAAGGTATATACTTTTATTGACAAGGAGGTGATATGTATGACCACAGCAAAGCTATTCGAAAATGGCCGCAGCCAGGCTGTACGATTACCAAAGGAATTTCGGTTTAATGGTGATGAAGTAATCATCAACAAAATTGGAAATGTAGTTTTACTTATGCCAAAAGATGATGAGTGGGCAGGATTTGTAGCCGGTTTATCATTATTTACAGATGATTTTATGTGTAACGGACGGGAAGATATCGATCATCAGGAGCGTGAAGCCTTATGAAGTATATGTTAGATACAAATATATGTATTTATGCCATTAAGCAAGAGCCAGAAGTTGTACTACAAAAAATTTTAAAGCATCATCCTTCAGATATATGTATATCATCAATTACATATGCTGAGTTAATGCATGGTGTAGAAAAAAGCCAATCAAAAGATAAAAATAGATTAGCTTTAACACTTTTATTATCACCTATTCAAATTGTTGATTTTGATAGTCACGCTGCTGAGGAATATGGAAAAATAAAAGCGGATTTACAATCACAAGGAAAAGTTATTGGTCCTATGGATCTGCTCATTGCAAGCCACGCAAAGTCAAAGGGTCTTACCATTGTTACTAATAATACAAAAGAGTTTGAAAGAGTAAATAAATTAGAAGTTGAAGATTGGTCTAAACCATTAAGCTAATTAAAACTATAAATATTTACCAAAAAAAGCTAGCTAAATCACATTAGCTAGCTTTTTTCTATGCAATCACATATTTTATTTGCTTCTATTGTATTGTTCTAGTTGAATCAACAATACAGAAACGTCCGCAGGGGATACGCCAGAGATACGGCTTGCTTGGCCGATGGAGTGAGGGCGTATTTTATTGAGCTTTTGTTGAGCCTCAAGAGAAATACCCTTAATTTGTGTATAATCCCATTCTTTTGGAAGAATTTTTTCTTCTAGTTTGCGAACTTTATCGACTTGGTCCATTTGTTTTTTGATATAGCCTTCGTACGTAATGGAGATATCGACAGCTTCTTCAACGTCAGGTGTATAGCGTTTCAAACCAAATGCATCGGCTACGATAGCATAAGAAAGTTCATTACGTTTCACCAAATCGTAGGCGTGAATGCCCGTTCTAATCGGTGCTGTGCCTAAACTTTTAAGTAAGTCTTGCGTTTCCTTAGATGGATTTACAGGTGTGTTTCGTAAAAGCTCCATCGCTTCTTCGATAGCAGCTTTCTTAGCTGTAAATTTAGCCCAACGATCATCTTTTACAAGACCAATTTCACGGCCTTTTTCAGTAAGACGCATATCTGCATTGTCTTGACGAAGTAATAGACGGTATTCACTGCGGCTTGTCATCATGCGGTATGGTTCGTTTGTACCTTTTGTTACGAGATCATCGATGAGAACACCGATGTACGCTTCAGAGCGAGCAAGGATAAACGGTTCTTTACCTTCAAGCCATAAAGCAGCGTTAATACCAGCCATTAAGCCTTGAGCAGCTGCTTCTTCATAACCAGATGTACCATTGGCTTGACCAGCAGAGTAGAGGCCTTCAATATGTTTCACTTGAAGCGCTGGTGTCAATTGCGTTGGGTTCAAGCAATCGTATTCGATAGCGTACGCAGGGCGCATGATTTCCACGTTTTCAAGACCAGGAATGGTACGCAAGAACGCATATTGCACGTCCATAGGAAGGGATGTACTCATGCCTTGTACGTACATTTCGTTTGTGCCCGTACCTTCTGGTTCTACGAATAATTGATGACGTTCTTTGTCGGCAAAGCGCACCACTTTGTCTTCGATGGAAGGGCAGTAACGAGGGCCTACACCTTCAATTTTACCGCTATACATTGGAGCGCGGTGAATATTGTTATGAATGATTTCATGTGTTTCTTTATTAGTATAGGTCAACCAACATACGTCTTCATTGCGATTAATCCATTCATCCATATACGAGAAGGAGTGATGGTGAGCATCGCCTGCTTGTTCCACCATGTTTTCAAAGTTAAGGGTACGTTTATCTACGCGAGCTGGCGTACCAGTCTTAAAGCGCATCAACTCAATGCCATTATCTAGCAAGGATTGAGAGAAATGTTCTGCTACACGTTGACCATTTGGACCACCTACATAATCGATATCGCCAATGAGGATTTTACCTTTCAAATAGGTACCTGTACAAAGAATAACAGCCTTAGCACCATAGAATTCACCAAGCTCTGTAACGATACCCGTTACTTTTCCATCCTCAACCTTTAGCTCAGTTACCATGATTTGCTTAACATTGAGGTTCTCTGTATTCTCTACAGTTTGTTTCATCAAATGTTGGTATTTAACTTTATCCGATTGGCAGCGCAAAGAATGCACTGCAGGGCCTTTACCCATATTGAGCATACGCATTTGGATAGCCGTAGCATCTGCGTTAATACCCATTTGACCGCCTAAGGCGTCAACCTCTAAAACAAGATGGCTTTTACCAGGACCGCCAACGGCAGGATTACATGGCATAAGCGCAATATTATCTAAACTGATGGTCGCCATCAACGTGCGATGACCCATGCGGGCAGCGGCGAGAGCCGCCTCACAACCAGCATGACCACCACCGATGACGATGACATCATAATTATCTACTGTGTACATATGAATTTCCTTATATATTACTTATTTTGAAAGTTTATTTTATTTAAATCACGGGCCGTAGGCCGAGTTCCCCCTATTCGCCATAGAGTGGCAATGAGGGCTTTCAAAAAACGACTTTGGCCCTATCCCGAAGGGATAGACCCGGCCAGTGGAGGCTTTTGGGAAGTACTCATTGTCATCATCACTTACCTAAACAGAATCGGCTGAATAGTTCGTCGATCATGGATTCTCGGATGGTATCACCCGTAATGTCCCCAAGTAGTTCCCAGGCGCTACGTAGGTCAGTAGCGACAAAGTCTACTGGCATGCCCATGTCGATGGAGGAGAGGGCTTGTTCGACTTGTGCCTTTGCTTGTTCCATAAGGCTAATGTGGCGCACGTTACTGATCATGGCGCTGTTGTCTTGTTTTACACGACCGCCGTAGACGAGTTCTTGTACCCATTTAGAGAGAACTGCAGAGCCTTCGCCTTCTTTAGCACTGATTCGTTCGATAGCTGTAAAGGTACCGTGTTCTTTAATATTTTCGTCTGTAACGACTTGTGCCACATCGGACTTATTAAGTAACACGATAGTGTTCAAACCGCTGACAGAGGTCAAAATTTCGATTTCTTCAGGGTTTAAAGGGGTAGACCCGTCGATAACACAGAGCACGATGTCCGCTTTACTGATATAATCGCGAGCTCGTTCTACACCGAGGGCTTCCACCGTATCTTGTGTGTCTCGAATACCTGCCGTATCGATGAGGCGCAGAGAAATGCCTTCTACGGTCATATATT
>ERZ772910.329-NODE-329-length-28689-cov-6.553189_pt1 | contig 28689 bp, 26 predicted proteins | sample MGYA00511357_ERZ772910 | MGnify/ENA primary metagenome ERZ772910 (study PRJEB29015, sample SAMEA2738096) | human oral metagenome | biome: human oral; feature: human-associated habitat; material: saliva | place: China | collected 2193 ... | reverse complement strand
TTACTAATCGGTCGAGGGTTTAACCAAAGGGTTTGGGAAAAGAGATGAATAGATAGAATTCTGTGTGCGGTTTTCAGGGTGTAAAGATGGCCCGATGGCTCAGTTGGTTAGAGCGCCGCCCTGTCACGGCGGAGGTCGACGGTTCAAGTCCGTTTCGGGTCGCTAGGTTTGATACAAACAGTTTGGGATCTTAGCTCAGCTGGGAGAGCATCTGCCTTACAAGCAGAGGGTCACAGGTTCGAGCCCTGTAGGTCCCATTTACCAAACCAATGTATGTCGTGCCGATGTGGCTCAATGGCAGAGCAGCTGATTTGTAATCAGCAGGTTATCGGTTCGAGTCCGATCATCGGCTTTGGTATCAGACCAAACAATATGGGGGAATTCCCGAGTGGCCAAAGGGGACAGACTGTAAATCTGCTGGCACTGCCTTCAGTGGTTCGAATCCACTTTCCCCCACTCCACAGTTTCGACTGTGAACTTACAAATTGGTGTGGAGACACATCACATACTGTCGCGGGGTAGAGCAGTCCGGAAGCTCGTCGGGCTCATAACCCGGAGGTCGCAGGTTCAAATCCTGTCCCCGCAATCCATGCCTTGGTAGCTCAGTTGGTAGAGCGGAGGACTGAAAATCCTTATGTCACTGGTTCGATTCCGGTCCAAGGCATTTTTCTTTTATCTAAAAAGAGCAGGGCTCATAGTTTAGAAAAAGAAAGATGGGATACTAGCTCAGGTGGTAGAGCACTTGACTTTTAATCAAGTTGTCGCGGGTTCGAGTCCCGCGTATCTCAGTTATGAGAGCATGAGTCATCGCAGTCGCTGCGATGGCTTTTTTTGATACAAAATCGATTTGATATGGCGTAAGCGTAAATAGGGAGAAAACTGTGAATGTGAGCGAAGAAGAGAGAGTGCACGAAATCATGCGTCGCTTAAATGAGCACTTTGAGGACAAACCCATGGAATTTCTGACGGAGCGCGAGCCCTGGAAGCTTCTGTTCGCGACCATACTGAGCGCCCAATGCACAGATGCGCGCGTCAATCAGGTGACCAAGGAACTCTACCGAAAGTTTCCGAGTGTCGAGGCAATTGCATCCGCAGGCATCGATGAACTGGAGCGCGAGATTTATACGACGGGTTTCTATCACAATAAGGCAAGAAATTTGCAGGCTTGTGCGAGGAGCTTGCTCACAAACTTCGGCGGTGAAGTGCCGGATGAGATGGAAGATCTATTGACCCTTCCCGGTGTCGGGAGAAAGACGGCAAGTCTGATTCTGGGAGAAATCTACGGAAAACACTCGATTGTCGTGGACACACATGTGAAGCGCGTCTCAAGACGTCTCGGACTGGTTGTATCGAAGGATCCGACCAAGGTGGAGACCGAGTTGAAAGCAGTGTTGCCGGAGTCCTATTGGATCCTATGGAACACCAGACTCATGGCGCTCGGAAGGACCTACTGCATGGCAAGAGGCGCAAATTGCCAGGCTTGTTACCTGACGGATCTCTGCCCGAAGGTGGATGTGAAGGAAGCGTAGTGTTTCACACGGACAATGCCGCAAGGGAATCAGGGTGAAGAAAAAGCAGAACAGTAAAGAAACAGACGAGCAGAGAATAGACAAGCAAAGAAACAGGCAAAGCGGTAGGCAAGCAGAAAAACAGACAAACAAAAAAGCAGAGAAGCAGAGAACATACAAGCAAAGAAATAGGCAAGCAGAAAAACGGACAAATAAAAAAGCAGAGAAGCAGAGAACATACAAGCAAAGAAATAGGTAAGCAGAAAAACGGACAAATAAAAAGCAGAGAAGCAGAGAACATAAAAGCAAAGAAACAGGTAAGCAGAAAAGCGGACAAATAAAAAAGCAGAAGAGCAGACAAACACAAAAGCAGAAAAGCAGAAAAGCAGAAAAGCAGAAAAGCAGAGAACAGACAGAGAACATACAAGCAAAGAAACAGGCAAGCAGAACAACGCTCAAACAGATCAACGGACAAGCAAATAACATACAGGCGGAAAAACAGACAAAGATAAGCAGAAAAACAGCTTGCTTGAAGTGTCCGGAAAGCAAAATTGGAGTTTGCGATAACGTGAGAAACGCAGCATTACAATCGCGGAAGCCGAGAGAGTATGGTGTGCTTCGGGAGGAGAATCGATGAATATAGTCCTACATGAACCTGAAATTCCGTTTAACACGGGGGCAATCGGGAGAACCTGTGTCGCGACCGACACAGCCCTTCATCTCATCAGGCCCTATGGTTTTGAACTCACGGACAAGTACTTAAAGCGGGCGGGAATGGACTATTGGAGCAAACTCTCGCTCACGGAGTATGCGAGTTATGAGGTCTTTCTACAGCAGAATCGAGAGAATTTATCGGCTGCGGGAAAAGTCGGGCGTAAGCTTTGGTTTGCGACCACGAAGGCAGAGCAGACCTATGCGGATGTCAAGTTCGGGCCGGACGATTACATCATGTTCGGAAAAGAGTCAGCCGGTATCCCCGAGGAAATACTTGCTCCGAACAAAGATGCCTGCATCCGAATTCCCATGTGGGGAGATATTCGCTCTTTGAATCTCTCGAATGCCGTTGCCGTTATCTTGTATGAGGCGCTTCGCCAACAGGATTTTGCCGCCTTGGAAAAGAAAGGGGCACTGCATCGATTGCAGTGGGAGGGAGAGCGGAAATATTAAGTTTTATGTAAGCAAACTGTTAAGAACAAGGGTAGTTCTTGTCTTGAATACGGTGGATATACAGGCTAAAATAGAGAAGGTTTCAAACGAAAGGGAGCATGTACTCCCGGAATATACAGGAGGAGGAAAAGTAAAATGAAGAAGGCATTAAGCATGTTTGCAGCTGCGGCAATGATTTCGGTGATGATGGCGTCGAGCTCGTTTGCATACATCGGATGGGTCAGAGATACGAGATTTACACCGGAGAGATGGTGGTACTCGACGCAGGACAATTTCGGTGACTGGTACCGCGGCGAGACCGGCAAGGTCAAGTGGGCTTGGATTGACAGCAACCACGACGGTCTTGAGGAGTGCTACTGCTTCGGTGACGACGGCTGGATGAAGGCAAACCAGAGAACGCCGGACGGCTACTATGTTAACGAGAAGGGCCAGTGGGTCGTGAACGGTGTCGTGCAGACTCGTTCGGCGCACTACTACGCACCGGGTGCAAGAAGATAATTGAGACTGAGAACAGCTCGGAGAAATCCGAGCTGTTTTTGTTTTTCTTAGAAATCCTTTTCCTGTCAGTCATTCGGGTTCTGTGGTAAAATGATACATTGACGAAGAAGGAGGAACGGTATTGAGTACACAGGCGGGAAATCTGCTATCGAGTGCAATTTTGCGCACGAGGGCCGGTGAGAGCGCAGGGTTCGAAGATTTGTACCTTCTCAGCTATCAGAAGACATATCGGGATATTGCGGCTCTCGGATTTTCGGGAGAGGCGTGCTGGGAAATTTTATCAGCGCTCTATGAAGAAGTTTGGAATAAGCGAGAGAGTATCCCGGAGTCCGGTATTTTCCGTTCCTGGCTTCGCGTTTTGTTGCGGGAATGTGTGAAGCAGTACGGCGGGGAACTGCCGGCGGTGGTTGAATTTTCTGCGGATAACAGCACCGATAAGGAGCTCACCGAGCGAGCGACAACGGTGTTGATTTCTCTCGAAGAGCGCATCGGTATGCTCGGCGCCGGGAAGAAGAAGGCGAAAAAGAGCCGTCTCAAGACACGCATGCAATGGCTCCTGACGCTGGGCAGCATAGGCGCGACCTTTGCCGCAGTTTCGCTGCTCTTCGGATATTTAAACCGGGAATCCGGGGCGATACATCGCGCCAAGGCGGCAGTCAGCAGTGCGGTGGAAACTACGGAACACGCTTCCGCGGAAAGCGGCGGTGCACTTGCCTATGCCGGTTGGAACGAGAGTGCGCGGGGAAGAAGCTATCTTACGGCAAACGGTCAATGGATGGAGAGCTGCTGGTTTGAGGATGAGGACACGCTCTATTACTTCAACGAGGAAGGCTATGTGCTGACGGGTGATCACAATATGGAGCGCGAAACCTTTCATTTCGGAAAGAACGGTGCGCTCGAGAACATCACCTGCGCCTTGAACCGCGAAACGGGAAAGACTGTGCTCTCCGAAAAGATGAAGGAAGAGGGTAGAGCCGAAGCGGCCTCCGGTATCATTGCAAATTCCCTTACCATAGACGGGGAGTGGATTTACTACCTCTATATGGAGGATGAGCATGCCTCTCTGCCGAGTCTCCTCCGGGTGCGCAGAGACAGCAGCAATACCCAAGTCATAGCGGATAAGGTGAGCGGCTACACGGTACAACAAAAAGCAGTCTGGTATGCGCGTGAAAACAAGATTGAGCGCTTTGAGAAGGATGCCGCCGGGGCAGCCATCGGTGCGGGCTTCTATGTGGAGCAGGAGGAGAAGCACTATATCTTGCGAGACCGCTTCGGAAAGCGGGTCACGGAGGAACTGCAGAGCATCAACGGGCGTCGCTATACGCTCTCGGATGCGGTGATAGAGAATGTGATATCCGAGAGTACGGCCATAGGCGAACAGCGCTTCTATGCCGCAAATTTGGGCGTGAGTCCCTCTATTTTGACCGGCGAGGGAAAGGAGTATTTGCGCCACGGCGTGGCAATCGATGCCTTGACGGTTTTTGATTCCTCGCTCTATTACAGTGTGATGCTTTCGACGGAGGGCAGCGCACCGACAAGTCAGATATGGAAGCTGAATGTAAAGACCGGCAAAGCAGAAGCGGTGAGCGGTCTCTTCCCGGGTCGCGTTGTGCGCATGTTGCCCTATCCGGAGACAGATACCATCTACATGGAATACAGACCGGGTTCTCTGGGCTCGGTCTACGGAAAGCTTGCCATGGTTCGCGGAGACGAGACCTATCTCTTAGACGACAGCGCGTTTCGAAGCGGTGAGTTCGGAACGGGGAACGATAGATTGCTTCCGATTTGGGCCATGGATGACAGGGTTCTCGCCTATTGGGAAAACTGTGAGCCGAGTTCCGGTATCAACGGAGAAGTTAAGGTATTGGATCGTCAGGCGGTTCAGGTTCCGCTCAAAAAGAAAAAGCGCCTCGGCGAGTGGAAAAAGAGCGAAAAGCCCTTACTTTCGACGGGAAAGGGCGGAATACCGGAGACTACGCCGGAGGAGACCCCGGAAGCGGTGGAATCGACCGCGGAGCGTTTTCGTCAGGTGGAATCCCTGCCGCGCGCGGAGAAATTTATCGGAGAAGAGACAACGGATTGGACCGAACCGCTGGACGGAAGCCGGGATTTCGGCATACTCGAAGGGCCGACCGAGGAGTAAAGATGCGGATTTTTTATTTGATGGGCAAGAGCGCGGCCGGAAAGGACACGATTTATCGAAAACTGTCGGAGCGTTTTCCTATGTTGCGCCCGCTGATTCCCTATACGACCAGGCCGCAACGGGCCGGGGAAGCGGAAGGGCGGGAATATCACTTTGTGAGCGAAGCTCGTTTTCTCGAACTGCGTGACAGCGGTCGCATGATAGAGGAGAGAGCGTATCAGACCGAGAAGGGGCTCTGGCGCTACGGAAGTGTCGATGAGGGCGGCGGAGAAGATACGTTGTGGCTCGGCATAGGCACACTTGAGAGCTATCGGAAGTTTTGCGCTTATTTTGGCAGCGAGCGCGTAATTCCGCTCTACTTGGAGGTCGATGCCGGAGAGCGGTTAAAGAGGAGCTTTGCGCGGGAACAAAAGGAAGCCGTGCCCTGTTATGCCGAGTTGGTGCGCCGTTTTCAGGCGGACGAGGCAGACTATTCCGAAGATAAACTGCTTGCGGCGGGGATCAAAAAGCGATATCGGAATGCGGAACTGGGCGCTTGCCTTGGCGAGTTGTATGAGGATATGTTACAATATGTGTGATTTTCGTGACATACTCGGGCAAGAACATATCAAACAGAGACTGGAACAGAGCATAAGGCGCGATCAGCTTTCCCACAGCTACTTGTTTCTCGGTGAGAAGGGAATGGGAAAGCAGGTCATGGCGCGCGCGTTTGCAAAGCGTTTACTCTGTACCGGGGAGGGAACGCGCCCCTGCGGTCACTGCCACAGCTGTATTCAGCTCGCGGCAGATACGCATCCGGACGTCATCACAATCAGTCGGGATAAAACGACCTTGGGTGTGGATCGGGTGAGAGAGCAGCTCTCACAGGAAATACGGATACGGCCGTTTTCGGGTGAGAGGCGCATTTTCATTATTCCGGAAGCGGAGAAAATGACCCAGCAGGCTCAAAATGCGATTCTAAAGACCATAGAGGAGCCGCCGACATATGCGATTATCATTCTGCTCGCAGAGCAGGAGGAAGCCTTACTTCCGACGATACGGAGTCGTGTTTTGCGACTTTCCTTTCGTCCGGTTCCCGAGAGCGAAATTTTAGAACGTCTGCTCGGGAAGGGGGCGGATGGAAAACGCGCCCAAGAGGCAGCGCGTTTTTCCCGCGGCATTTACCGGAGGGCCGAGGAACTGGCGCTCTCGGAAGAGGCCTATGCGCGCTATCGCAGGACGCTTGATTTACTCGGAGCTTTGCCGAAATGCGGCGAAACGGTATTTCACAGGGCGCAGACAGAAATCACGGAGCTCTACCCGGAGCCGCGTGATTTTTTGAGCTTTCTCCGCCTGTACTACCGCGATGTACTCTGCGTAAAGAGCGGCGGGAGCAGTGCGGCGCTCATCTTCCCGCAGGAAGAAGAGGCACTGATACGGGAGGCAAAGGACCTGAGTTACGAACAGGCAGGTGTGATTTTAAAAGAGACAGAGGCAGCCGAGGAGCGGTTCCGACTCAATGTGAATAAGGAACTTTCAGCGGAACTCCTGCTTCTTGCGATACGGAGGGAGTGATCGGAAATGACGGAGGTGATAGGCGTTCGCTTTCGCGAAGTCGGTACCATAGAAACTTACAGTGTTACGGGAGAACAGTTTCGGCGCGGTGACCACGTGCTTTGCGAGACACAGTGTGGTGTGGAATACGGAACTGTGATTCTGGGAAACTACACGCTCTGCGGATGTAAGGCAGAGAACCCCCCGCAGAGCATATTGGCGCGGGCCACAGAGGAGGATGCGGCGCGTGCCGCAGTCTATAAGAGCAAAGAGCGGGAGGCCCTTTTGTTCTGCCGGAAAAAGGCGGAAGAACTCGGGCTCAACATGAAAATTATCTCGGCGGTCTTTTCACTTCGGGATGACAAGGTGCTGTTCTTTTTCAGCGCGGAAGCGCGCGTGGATTTTCGCGTGCTCGTCAAGGAACTCGGCGCACAGTATCAGAGACGCATCGAACTTCGCCAAGTCGGCGCGAGAGATGAGACCAAATTGCTCGGCGGCATGGGAAATTGCGGCCGTCCGCTCTGCTGCCATTCCTATCTCTCGGAGTTTATGCCGGTGTCGATTAAGATGGCAAAAGAGCAGGGACTTGCGCTCAATCCGCAAAAAATCAGCGGGGCCTGCGGCCGTCTCATGTGCTGCCTGAAGCATGAGACCGATACCTATGCGGAACTCAACAAGATCCTTCCGCGGAAGGGAGACAGCGTGCAGCTTTCGGACGGTGTGCGCGGCGATGTGGTTGAGGTCAGCGTATTGAAGCAGACCCTGCGTGTGGCCTGCTATGTGAACGGCGAGAAGGAGCTGCGGGATGTCGCGGTTGCGGATACGGTGATTGTGGAGCGAAAGAAGAAGGGCATGCCGCCGGCACAGAAGCGCGCCGCGGATGCGCAGCGGGAAGCGCGCGAAAAAGAGAAGAAGGACGGCGAAGCGACGCCGACCGCGAGAGAAGGAAGAGCAAGAGGCGGAAAGCGCGGCGGACAGCAGAGAGACAGAGTACAGGAGAAGAAGAAGTGACTTTCCTAAAGCCGGGAGAGCGCATTGACGACTTACAGCGCAGTCAACTCGGTATCATTCAAAACCCGGCCCATTTCTGTTTCGGGACGGATGCGGTGCTGCTAAGCGGCTTTGTGCGCGCAGGCGGAAAAGAGCGGGTGGTGGATCTCTGTACCGGAAACGGCATCATCCCCCTCTTACTCTCCGCAAAGACCCGTGCCAAGGAAATTACGGGCGTGGAAATTCAGGCGGAGATTGCCGATATGGCGCGCCGCAGCGTGGCCATGAACGGTCTCGAGGAGAGGGTGCGGATTCTGCACGGCGATCTTCGAGAGGGTATTGCCGGTGCGAGCGGGAGTGTCGATGTGGTGAGCTGCAATCCGCCCTACATGGCCCTTCGGCGCGGAGAGCAGAGTCAGGCGACAAGTCGTGCGATTGCAAGGCAGGAAATTTGCTGCTCCCTGGAAGAAGCGGTCAATGAGACAGCGCGTCTCCTGAAAAACGGCGGACGCGCCTATTTTGTGTACAGACCCCATCGTCTCGACGAACTCTTTGCGGCTTGCAATGCTGCGCGCCTCACGCCGAAGCGCATGAAGTTTGCCCACCCCTACTCGGAGCGCGAGGCAAATTTGGTGTTGTTGGAAGCCGTAAAGGGCGGAGGCTCGTTTCTGCGAGTCGAGGCACCCATTATTGTTTTTCGTTCTCCCGGTGTGTACAGCGACGAAATCCGGGATATTTACGGATACTAAGGAGAGAGCAGTGGAACAGAGCGGAAAAATCTACCTGGTTGCAACGCCCATCGGAAATCTGGGAGACATGAGCCCCCGCGCGATTGAGACTCTGCGGGCAGCGGATCTCATTGCGGCGGAGGATACCAGAAATACCATTAAGCTCTTAAATCACTTTGAGATTAAGACACATATGACCAGCTATCACGAGTACAACCGGACCGAAAAGGCCTACGAACTCGTGCGGCGCGCGGAACAGGGAGAGACCATCGCGGTTGTGAGCGATGCGGGCATGCCGGCGATATCCGATCCCGGAGAGGTGCTGGTCCGCATGGCTTTGGACGCGGGCATCGAAGTCACGATAGTCCCGGGACCCTGCGCGGCGGTGAGTGCGCTTGCAATCAGCGGGCAGACTACCGGTCGCTTTGTGTTTGAGGCGTTTCTGCCGCAGGAGAAAAAAGAGAGAAGGGCAAGGATAGAGGGGCTCAGGGACGAGACAAGAACCATAGTTCTCTATGAAGCGCCACACAGACTGGTGAAGACCTTAGCGGAACTCGCCGAAGTGCTTGGCGGAGAGAGAGAACTCAGTTTAGTGCGTGAGCTCACAAAGCGGCATGAAGAAGTGCAGCGCGGCAAATTTTCCTACTTTTTGGAGCGCTACGCGGAGGAGGCCGGCCGTGCGGAAATTCGAGGCGAATATGTGCTGGTCATATCCGGAAAGAGCGAGGAAGAACTGCGCGCGGAAGAAATATCCGTTTTTTCGGATTTTACGCCGGCAGAACATGTGGCCTGGTACGAGTCCCAGGGCTATGACCGCAAGGAGGCCATGAAAAAAGCCGCAAAAGACCGCGGAATCAGCCGCAGAGAACTCTATCACATGTTGCTCTGATATGTTACACTAATAAGAATCGAAGAATATTCGGAGGGCTGAGGATATGGGAGAAAAAATCAGAAAACCTTACTATATCACGACGGCAATTGCCTATGCTTCCGGCAAGCCGCACATTGGAAATACCTATGAGATTATCTTAGCGGATGCGATTGCCCGTTTTAAGCGAGAAGAGAACTTTGACGTCTACTTCCAGACCGGTACCGATGAACACGGTCAGAAGATTGAGGGCAAGGCAAAGGATGCCGGCATGACGCCGCAGGCCTATGTGGATCAGGTCTCCGCGGAGATCAAGCGAATCTGGGACCTCATGAACACGTCCTACGACCGCTTTATGCGAACCACCGAGCCCTACCATGAGAAGCAGGTGCAGAAGATTTTCAAAAAGCTTTACGAGCAGGGCGATATCTACAAGGGTTCCTACGAGGGTCTCTACTGCACGCCCTGCGAGAGCTTCTGGACCGAGTCGCAGCTTGTTGACGGCAAGTGCCCGACCTGCGGCAGAGAAGTGAAGCAGGCTTCGGAGGAGGCATACTTTTTCCGCATGAGCAAGTATGCGGACCGCCTGATTCAGTACATCGAAGAGCATCCGGAATTTATTCAGCCCGTCTCCAGAAAGAACGAGATGATGAATAACTTCCTGAAGCCGGGTCTGCAGGATCTATGTGTGTCGCGCACCAGTTTTGAATGGGGCATCCCGGTCGACTTTGCGCCGGGGCATGTGGTCTATGTGTGGCTCGATGCCCTGACCAACTATACGACCGGCATCGGTTACGACGCGGACGGCAACAACGGGGAACTCTATAAAAAGTACTGGCCGGCGGATTTACACCTCATCGGAAAGGACATTGTCCGCTTCCACACGATTTACTGGCCCATCTTCCTGATGGCGCTCGGCGAGCCGCTGCCGAAGCAGGTCTTCGGCCATCCCTGGCTTCTGCAGGCCGGCGGCAAGATGTCGAAGTCCAAGGGCAATGTACTCTACGCGGACGAACTGGTTTCGTTCTTCGGTGTGGACCCGGTGCGCTATTTCTGCCTGCACGAAATGCCCTTTGAGAACGACGGCAGCATCAGCTGGGATCTTATGGTGGAGCGCTACAATGCGGATCTCGCAAACGTGCTCGGCAACCTCGTGAGCCGCACCATCGCCATGACCAACAAGTATTTCGGCGGCGTGGTGGAGAGACCGGAAGCGAGCTTTTCTCCGGAGGATGCCGCACTCGATGCGGATCTTGAGAAGACGGTGCTAGACGGTGTCAAGAAGATTCGGGAGAAGATGGACGTGCTCCGCGTTGCGGACGCAATGACCGAACTCTGGAATATCTTTAAGCGTTGCAACAAGTATATCGACGAAACTCTGCCCTGGGCGCTCGCAAAGGATGAGAGCAAGCAGGACAGACTGAAGGCAGTGCTCTATCACTTGACCGAGGCCCTGACCATAGGTGCGTCTCTGCTCTTCAGCTTCATGCCGGAGACCTCCGAGAAGATTTTGAAGGAGCTCGGCACGGAGAAGAGAGAGCTTGAGGCGATGGATGCCTTCGGACTTTATCCCTCGGGCACACGGGTCGCAGCGGAGGCAGAGATGCTGTTCCGCCGCCTGGATCCGAAGGAAGTCGAGGCGAAGCTGAATGCGGAGAACGCTGCGGCCGAAGAGGCGGCAGCGGAAGAGGAGAAGGCGGAAGCGCCGAAGTCCGAGATTCAAATTCCGTCCAAGCCGGAAGTGGAATACGATGCCTTTGCGCAGTGCGAGTTCCGTGTCTGCAAGGTCCTTAAGTGCGAGGAGGTTCCGAAGTCGAAGAAGCTCCTTTGCTTCCGACTGGATTGCGGCGGCAAGGAGATTCAGATTCTCTCCGGCATTAAGAAGTGGTATCCGGAGCCGGAGAAGCTGGTCGGAAAGCGCGTTATGGCAATTGTGAACTTAAAGCCCGCGCGTCTTGCGGGTATGGAGTCCCAGGGCATGTTGCTCTCGGCGGCGGATGAAAACGGAAATCTGAGTCTGATGACAACGATGTCCGAGGATATGCCGTCCGGCGCGGAGATCGGCTGATGCTCCTGGATACCCATGCGCACTACGATGACGAGGCGTTTGATGCCGACCGGGACGAGTTGTTCGAAAGTCTGAAAGAGCATGGCATTCGGAAGGTCATCAACGCGGGCGCTTCGGTGGAATCGAGTTATACGGGGCTTAGGCTCGCAGAGCGTTATCCATGGATGTACGCGGCGCTCGGCGCACATCCGAACCATGCGGAAGAATTGAGCGATCGCGTTCTCAGCGACTTCGCGGAACTTGCGAAGCATCCGAAGGTGGTTGCAATCGGTGAAATCGGATTGGAGTACCACTACGAGGAACCGCCGCGGGACGTACAGAAGATTTGGTTTCGCCGCCAGTTGGATTTGGCGGCGGAGACCGGGCTTCCGGTCATCATTCACTCCAGAGAGGCTGCCCAAGACACCTTTGATGAGATGCAGCGCGCAGCGGCGCGCGGTATCGGCGGAGTGATTCACTGCTTTTCTTCCGGCGCGGAACTCGCGCTTCGCTACACAGAACTCGGGTTTTACATCGGCATCGGCGGTGTCGTGACCTTCAAGAACGGCAAGAAGATGAAAGAGGTGGCTTCGGCAGTCCCGCTCACGAGCATTTTACTCGAGACGGACAGCCCCTATCTCTCGCCCGAGCCGAGGCGCGGAAAGCGAAACGACTCGCGGAATCTGCCTTATATTGCGCAGGAAATTGCGCGCATCAAGGAGATTACGGAGGAGGAAGTGCGGCGCGTCACAGAGGAAAATGCGCTGCGCTGTTTCCCGAAACTCGCAGACGGGGAGGTGTGCTGATGGCAGATCTCGGCAGAGCGGAAAACACCATAGCGCTCTTAAAGCGCCATGAGGAATTTCGCTTTCAAAAGAAGTTCGGGCAGAATTTTTTGATTGACAGTCATGTCTTGGATCGAATTGCCGATGCGGCGCAGATTTCCGATGCGGACGCTGTGCTGGAGATAGGTCCCGGCATCGGGACCTTGACCCAGAGGCTCGCGGAGCGGGCGGGAAAGGTGCTCGCGGTGGAGATAGACCGCGGTCTGATTCCGATTCTCGCGGAGAGTCTCGCGGAGTACGACAATGTGGAAGTGATTCAGGGAGATATTCTGGAACAGAACCTGAACGACTTGTCGGAAAGACTCGGCGGGAAGCGAATCAAGGTGGTCGCAAATCTCCCTTACTACATCACAACGCCGATTTTGATGAAGCTTCTGGAGAGCGAACTTCCGATTGAGAACATCACCGTTATGGTGCAAAAGGAAGTGGCGGAGCGCATGCAGGCTTCGCCGGGCGGAAAAGACTACGGCTCGCTCTCGCTTGCGGTGCAGTATTATGCCGCGGCCGAGATTGTGGCGAATGTGCCGCCCCACTGTTTTCTCCCGAGACCCAAGGTCGGTTCTGCGGTCATCTGCCTCAGGACCTATGCGGAGAAACCGGTGCAGACCGGAGATGAGGCTTTTCTGTTTCGCATCATTCGGGCTTCGTTCAATCAGAGAAGAAAGACGCTGGTGAACGGACTGAAGAATGCGGGCTTCTCGCGGGAGAAGGTAAATGAGGCGCTTTCGTCGCTCGGACTCCCGGAGACCGTGCGCGGCGAGGTGCTCTCGCTTGCGCAGTTTGCGGCCTTGGCAGAGTTATTGCGGGCATAAGCATTTGAGAAACATTTGATATTTATTCCGCGGGTGTACCCGCGTTTTCATAAATCGAGGACATTAAAATGAGACGGAGAATTTCGAAAAAGCAGGCGCTCGCGCTGTTTGTGACAGCGGCGATGCTAACGGCCTGCTCGCAGGGGAAGACGGCACAGAGCGATGCGGCAAAGGAGAGCGCCGCGAGCACGGAACTCGGCAGCACGGAGAGTGCGGCAAGTCCGGAGGGAACAGCGGAGAGCAGCTCCGAGAGCGGTGTTGCGGAGAGCACAGAGAGCGGCGCGGATCAGAGTGCGGAGGGAAGTACGGAGAGCAGTGCCGAGGCGGCACTCCCCGCAAATCCGGGCGATATCGTGGCGGTATCTCCCTCCGGCGCACAGTTCCCGGACATGGATTTGGTCGTGCCGACCACAGAGCCCGCACCCGAAATTATCCGCATCGGTACGCGGAACTGGATTGTCAAGGATTTGCAGGCGCGTCTCATGGAACTCGGATTTATGGACAACGATGAGCCGACGGATTATTACGGCGAGGTGACCGCGGCGGCGGTGAAGGTGTATCAGCGGCAGAATAAGCTGCCGCAGGACGGCATTGTGGGTGAGTCGACCCTTAAGGCCATCATGGATGAGAATGCGCACTACTACACGGCGCAGGAGGGCGACAGCGGAACGGACATCGTGACGCTGCAGCAGAGACTTTATCAGCTCGGCTATCTCGCACAGACCGCTGATGTAAACGGAACCTTTGACGGAAAGACCTTGGCGGCGGTGCAGAAATTCCAGCAGATGAACGGTCTTGGGCAGGACGGCAAGGTGGGCCTTAAAACCATGAACCTCATCTATTCGGATGAGGTCAAGCCGAACATGGTGGTTTACGGCGAGAAGAGCGACATTGTCATGGCAGCGCAGCAGCGGCTCAAGGAGTTGGGTTATCTGACCGGAGAGGCAGACGGCAATTTCGGTCTCGGCACGGTCATGGCCATCAAGGAGTTCCAGAGCAGAAACAACCAGGTTGTCGACGGTTATCTGGGACCCGGTACCCGCGATGCGCTGAACAGTCCGAACGCGCAGGCCTTCGGCCTGACGCTCGGTGACGAGAGCGAGTCCGTGGAACGCGTTCAGGAGCTGCTCAGCAAGTGGGGCTACCTTGACAAACAGCTTGCGACCGGCTATTACGGCGATGCGACCAAGAATGCGGTCAAGGCCTTCCAGGAGAGAAACGGTCTCTCGGCGGACGGCATGGTCGGCGCGGCAACGATGGCAAAGCTTGCGAGTAACGATGTCGTGCGGCCGGCACCGAAGCCGAAGGCAAAGACGAAGACGCAGAACAACGACAAACCGAAGAACGGCGGAAGTAAGAGTAACAATTCCGGCTCTCAGGGCGGAGGCGGCGACTCGAGCTACACCTACTCGGGCAGCGGTTCCGTGGGAACGCTCTTAAGCGTCGCGAGTTCCAAACTCGGCACGCCCTATGTCTGGGGTGCCAAGGGAGACAGTGCTTTTGACTGCTCCGGTTTTGTCTACTGGTGCCTGAATCACTCCGGTGTGAGCCAATCCTATATGACTTCCGGCGGCTGGGCGAGCTCCGGGCGCGGCCAGAGAATCAATAACTTCTCGGACTTGCAAGCGGGTGATATCATCGTCGTCTCGGGACATGTCGGCATTGTTGCGGGCGGCGGCAGCGTGATTGACGCGAGCTCTTCGAACGGAAGAGTGGTGCACCGTTCTCTGAACGGCTGGTGGCAGAGAAACTTTATTTGCGGCTGGCGCATTTTCTAAGCAGAGAGCAATGCGCGAAAGGTTTTAGGTAGGAATCAAAGGATGCACAGATATTTTCGGACAATCGGCTTTGCAAGAGTGGACAGTGACAGAGACGCCAGAGAAATTCTGGAGGAGCTGCTGTTTCGCAATCGGGACGCCGTTCATCACATTGCCATGCGAAACGGGGACAGACTCTGGGAACTCCGGATTCCGCTCGGTGAGCGCCTCGGCTTAACGATGGGGGGCTATGTCGCGGCGGACGGAAAGCTTGTCAGAGAGCGCTATCTGCCCTACATCGACGCCGACGGCATCACTTCGACGGCAGAGTGCATGATAGAGCGCCACGTGGACAATGAGGTCTACTCCGGACTCATTGATGATATGCGCATCGGCATCAGCCTGATATTCCGTCTGACCAATGTCGCGGAATATCGGCAGCAGCGTGCCAAGACACCGTACAAAATGCCGCGGGGCGTGAGTATCGGCGGCCTTTGCCGGGACGGAAAGATCCTGTTGCCGGTGTATAAAAATGAAAGGCAGCGCGAACTTTTACACATCACGGAGCGCGAGCGCGCGCGCATGATCAGTGCGGCAAAGGACGGCGATGAGGGTGCCATGGAGACTTTGACCGCGAGCGACCTTCGCCTCTACGAGTCGGTCAACAAACGCCTGCGCCGCGAAGACATTTATTCCATCGTGGAATCCTGTTTTATGCCGGACGGCATAGAGTGCGATCTCTATGTTGTAATCGGCGAGATACGCGAAATCAGCCGGAGAAAAAACTGGGAGACCGGCGAGATTATTTGGGATTTCCTGCTGCGCACCCACGATCTCCAATTTCACGTCTACATCAACAGTCTGGATTTGCAGGGCGAGCCGAAGGTCGGCAGACGCTTTAAGGGCACGGTGTGGATGCAGGGGGTCGCGGTCTGGTAACGACAGCGATAAAAGAGAACTTCCGCCCGGGAGTTCTCTTTTTTTTGGCTGCGTGCAAGTCTTTCAAAAGCAAGCGCTTTCGGGTATAGTAAAAAGAGCGATTTGACCAAAAAATCAGTACAGAAAGAGGTGCAAAATGGGAGTACTCAGCAATTTGGAACCCAAGGAAGTATTCGCTTTTTTTGAGGAAATCTCTCAGATTCCGAGACCCTCACATCAGGAGGAGAAAATCAGCAAGTATCTCCTGCACTTTGCAAAGGAGCGAGGGCTCGAGCACTACCGGGATGAGAAGCACAATGTAATCATCATTAAGGAGGCTTCCGAGGGCTATGAAGCGGAGCCGCCGATTATTCTCCAGGGTCACATGGACATGGTGACAGAGAAGGCTGCGGACTGCGATAAGGACATGACGAAAGAGGGCTTGGATCTTTACGTGGACGGTGACTGGCTTCGGGCAAGGGGAACCACGCTCGGCGCTGACGACGGCATTGCGCTTGCCTATGCGCTTGCGCTGCTCGACTCGCCCACGCTCAAGCACCCGAGAATTGAATTTATATGCACGGTCTCGGAGGAAACGGATATGGGCGGCGCGCATGCGGTCGATGTGTCCATGCTGAAGGGAAACCGCATGCTCAATTTGGATTCGGATGAAGAGGGCATTGCGCTCGCGGGTTGCGCGGGCGGCGGCGATGTGGACTTAAACCTCCCGGTGCGGCGAGAAGCATTTCGGGGAGAGCATGTGCTGATCGAGGTTTCCGGGCTCTCCGGCGGTCACTCAGGCATGGAAATCGGCAAGGGCAGAGCGAGTGCGGCGCTTCTCATTGCGCGCGTGCTGACGGCACTCCGCCGGGACTATAGCTTCCGTTTGGTTACGCTTGCGGGCGGTGCGAAGTACAATGCGATTACCAGAGAGGCGAGCGCCGAACTGGTGCTCGCGGACAGCGTGAGCACCGGCGCATTCCGCGAGGCAGTGCGGGCGGAAGAGACCGTGCTTCAAAACGAGTATGCGGGAACAGATCCCTCTCTCAGCTTTACGACTAAGGTTGTTGACAGCGGCGCGGCGGCACTCACGGCGGAGAGCACCGAGAAGGTGCTCGGACTCATGGAAGCCCTTCCCTACGGTGTGCAGCGCATGAGCGCGGACATCGAGGGCCTGGTTGAGACTTCGGTAAACCTCGGCATCACGGAGCTATCGGCCGAGACCTTTACACTCAAGTATTCCGTTCGCAGCTCGGTTGCGACCGCATTCCGGGCGGTGGTCGATAAAATCGAATTTGTCGCGAGCTGCTTCGGGGCAAGCTCTGCGGTGCACAGCGAGTACCCGGCCTGGGAGTATGTGCGGGAGTCTGCGTTCCGCGATGAGGCGGCGGCTATTTACCGCGAGCTCTTCGGAAAAGAGCTGTCGGTGCAGGCAATTCACGCAGGCCTGGAGTGCGGCATCCTCTCGGGCAAAATCAAAAACCTCGATGCAGTCTCGATCGGACCTGACATGAAGGACATTCATACGCCGGAGGAGAGACTGAATATTCCCTCGACCAAGCGTGTCTATGATTTTGTCGTGAAGATCATAGAGCATAAGAGCAAGTAAGCCGCGTGAGACAGTACAGTTTACAACTGCCGCAAGAGCTCGAGAAGGGCAAGCGTTATCCCCTGCTTCTCTGGAACGATGCGCTTCCTGAGACGCTTGCGGCTTTGCTTTCGGATATGTTTGTGCTGTCCGTGGTTTCGTCGGAGAGAACCGCGGACTTCAGTCCCTGGCCGCAGCCCGCATTCCGGGCGGATGCAAAGCCCTTCGAAGGAAAGGCGGATGCGTATCACAGGGAGCTCTTTTGGGAAAAACTTCCGGAACTGCTTACGAAATATCCCATTGATGCGGAGCGCATTGCCTACGGTGGGTATTCTCTCGGCGGGCTTGCGGCAGTGTACAGCATATTCCGAGAGACCGCAGCGTGTGCCGTTTTTTCGCTCTGCGGTTCTTTTTGGTATCCGGGCTTTGCGGACTACTGCGCGCGGACGGAAATCCGGAATGCGAATTGCCGCCTTTATCTGCAAAACGGCAGACGCGAGGGCGAAGGGCATCCGGCACCGCTCTCTACGGCCGCGGATGCCGCAGAGCGGGTCACGGACATCTTACGCGAAAAGGGCGTAAAGCTTCGGTTTTCCATGGATGACTACGGTCACCACGACGGAAAAGAAGCGCGTTTTCGGAAAATGGGAGAGCAGATTCGGGCAGAGTTCTGCGGGAGCAATACTTGCTGAAAGGGCAGACGGCGCTTGCATGTCTGCGGGAAAGGTGCGGGTACGGAAGGAGCGAAGCATGTACATTGAGAGCTATTGGGGCAGCTATGTCGGTGGGACGGACGACAGCCTGACCCTCCTAAGCCTGCTGGAAGATTTTGAGAAAGATGAGATAGGGCTCGGTGAGATTTTTGCACGGACGGGCCTTAAGGCGCTCGAAGAGCGGGAGTCCTCGCTTCGTATGACCGGGGATGCGCTTCGCTTTACGAATCGAGAGGGGATGGAACTTAACTTTTATTATGCCATCGATTTGATCGGCGACCTTGCGGCCCTTTATTTAGAGTGCCTGCGGAGCGGGAGCGTGAATTTACAAGACCTGGATGAAGGTCTTGAAGCGCGGAACATTCGCCTTACGGCAAGCTGTGAAGAAAAGGAAGTTCTTCGGGCAGCGCTCAGTGACTTTGCGGATCATGCGAAGGAGTACGATCTCACAGAGGTGATGGATGAGACTTCGCTTGCGGAATTCCGCGAAGAACTGGAAGCCCTGCGTCGGGAGCTGTTTGAGAGCTGAAAGGGAGCGCGCTTTCGGAGCGGCTCCGATCGGGAGGAAGCGATGAGCGAAGAGGTATTTCGACAGGATTTGGATGAGAACAAGGCAGAGAGGGCCGGCGGTCCCTTTGTGATAGAGCTCTTGTTTCGGGAGCCGGCAGATATGCCGTCTAAGGAGCGGATGAGTGCTGTTATCGAGAAGCATGTCGGTAAGACAGAGTGCTTCTGCCATGACGGCAAGACAGCGGGATTTGCGGCACTCGACTATAGGGCAGAGTTTCAAGATCAAAGCGTGCCGGTGCAGCTTATGCTGACTGAGTGCACGGCGTTTGATGGTGAGGAGATTGATGACTTCCTTCGGAGTCAGATGTGGGACTGCCTCGAGGAGAGAGACAATATACTCGGCAACTGCCGATACCGTGTGTTCGCGACCGATATGCTCGCGAGGGCGCTTCCGGCCGTACAGCGCGCAACCCTCGACATGGACTTTCTGGAGGCCCTTTCGGAACTGTACCCGGACTGTGAGGCCTTCTATTTTCCGAGTTCCGGAAAACTGTTTACCGCGGAGAGCGTGCGGCAGCATGAGACGGAGGGCACAAACCGCTTCATCTACTTCGGTGTTAACGTGCGCTTTTTCAATGTGCAGGACAGCGAAGACATGGTCGTGGATACCCTGGGTATGAGCACCCTCTTCCTGCCGGATCTTCAGTACCATTTCCACGGTATGAATCCGAATTGGGTTGTGAATCACGCCTACAATGTGGCCGCCTATCTGCTTGGCAGCGGAAACGTGATTGCGGACGGGGAGACGGTGGACGGCGTTGTAGACGGAGAGATGAGTTCCGAGCTGCACTGGTCCTGCCGCTATGAAGAGGCCCTGATTCAGCCGCTACGGGAGGTGCTGGATATCAATATGGGCGAGTACGCGTCGGGGACGCGCTGAGAAACGGAGTCAACAAAAAACACCGGTAAAGCCGGTTCATCGAGAGGAAAAACGTATGCCGACAGCAGAGTGGATGAAACAGTATGAGACAGTGCGCGAAATTCTGGACGCGGATGTCAAATTGGAGCGCTATTTTACGGAGAAGGTAATCGGAAGAAAGGAAGTGGATATTCTGAATCTAGGTCCCGTGCAATTTCCGACGGGAAAAATTGTGGTCTGCGATCCCATGGTCACCCTGGATGATGCCGTTCCCTATCTGCAGACCATACCGGCAGGGAGTTATACGCTTAAGCTCTGCGTGGTGCCGAGCAAAGAGTACGGAGACCGCTATGCCTGCGCCAAGCTGGAAGTGAGCGGCCGTGAAACGGTGCGCTATGAGCTCGCGGTGACGGGAAAAGAGAGACTTGAGGGAGAGTTCAAGGAGGGCGATTACTTCGGTTTCGGCGTGGATGCCGGCATGGCTTGCATTGCGGACTTCGCGACAAAAGAAGCTTATCTTGCCTTTCTGGAAGAGAAGACAAAGCAGGACAGCGACTTTGACCTCTACGGCGACTTGCTGGAGGAACTCTTAAAAAAGAACGCAGCGGAACATCCGAAGTACCAGGGCGAATGGGGCGACTGGCTCAAGTGGGAAGTTCCGGGGGCGAATGCGGAAGTGGCTCTATTTGCGAGCGGTTGGGGAGACGGCTATTACCCGACATATTTCGGCTATGACAGCGAGGGCAAGGTCTCCGGTATCTACATTCAGTTCATAGACATCGAGCGGACCTATACCGAGGAAAACGAGGCATGAGTGAGGCGAAGGAGGAGAGCCTCTATGAGGCGCTCAATAAGGGAGACCTGAGCGCCTTTCTTTCGATGGTGGAGGCAGGTGCCCGCATCCCTTCTCGGGAGGAGAATATAAGCCGCCTCTTTTACTGCCTGGAGGATGTCAGAGATCCGAAGATACTGCCCGTAATCGATAGGCTATCTTTGGATTTACGGCGCTACGGCGGGAAGCCGCTCCGCGCTGCGGCGCACAGCGGAAACCGCATGCTTGTAGAGTACCTCTTACAACAGGGGGCGGACATCAACTTTCATAAGCCGGACATGGTCTTTCCCTATGCCTCGACCCCGGTCACGGAGGCGGCACGCGAGAATCACTTGGAGCTTCTTCGCTATCTTGTTTCAAAGGGGGCGGATATCACCCTTGCGGACAAGTACGGCGACTGTCCCTATACGCTGGCGGTGCAGAACAAGAACAGAGAGATGGCCGAGTATTTGCGCTCTCTCGAGCCGGAGGACTGGCATAACGAGCAGGAAAAGCTGAGAGAGCTAAAAAGCTATCATCTGCCGGCGGCTATGACAGCGTACTTTAAAAACGGGGCGCTGCGCCTTGAATTCCCCGAACGGGAGTCGGTGCGGTGGATGGAGTTTTACCCCTATCTTGAACTGCGGGAGTTTCGTTGGAAGCGGAAAAAGCTCTTGTCTCTCATGGCGGAGATGGATAACTACAGTGACTATGTCTTGCTCTGGAGTCCGAGAGACAAGCGAATCTGGTATCTCGATACAGAGCAGGAGGAGTTCTGCCCGCTTGCAAGCTGGGAGGCGTTTATCGCCGACCCCGGTTTTTATTTGAACGGCATGGTAGACGGAGAATTTTCGGAGTAGTGTAGGATTGGTTTTCGAAGTCCTTTGCAGTGAGCAAGGGCTATGCGGCGTTTCGGCAAAAGTCGGAAAGCGAATGAGGAGGAAAGCGCGTGGATATTTTGGAACAATGCCGGCGTTGGAACGAGAGCGGCGCGTTTGAGAAGAGCAGGGAGATGTTGGAGACAATTCCCGCCGAGGAGCGCGGCCCTGAGGGAGATGCAGAGCTTGCGACGGCTTATCTCGCACTTGCGGAGACCGAGGGAGCAGAGCTCTATCATAAGGCGATTGCAGTCTTGGCAGCACACGAAGAGGAGCTTTCGGAAGATTTTCGGCATAACCGGTTGATGGCGCTCGCCTATTATTATCTCGACGAGGACGGGCTTGCGCTTTACTACTTTGAGCGCGCCCTCTCCCTGCATCCGAAAGACAAGGAAATAAGCGAGTATGTAGGGGACTGCAGGGAGCGCCTTACCTTTCCGCGCTTTGAGAAAAACTTCCGGGAAAGAACGGCAGAAGCCTGGGACGCATTTCTTAAAATCGAGGCAGAACTCCGGGCGGCAATCGACCGAAACGAGGACGATGGAGAGGCGATGTTGCAGCGCTGCGGCGCCGTACTGGAGCAGGCCATTCGAGATGTCTCGTTTGAACTCGGCTTTGACGGAGAGAAGTATGAGCTCATACTCTGTGCGGAGGGAAGGCGCTCCGCGCTCTATCCCCTCGTGTATTTTTGCCGCCGCGCGCCGAAGGAAGTTCTCGCGCACTGGAAGATACGGGCGGGTTCCGCGCCGAGCGATAAGTTTGCGCTGCAACAAGATACCGTTCAAATCAATGCCGCGGATGTAGACGTTTGGCTGATTCCGACCGGAGAGCAGCTCTTTTCTCTGAAACTCTACTGTGAAAAGCTCCTGCCCCTGCAGCGGGAAAATCTGCGGCGGGCGGAGTGGATGCTCTATAAGCTCACGAACCAGATACTCGGCGACATAGCGGCAATTGCGTTTCTCACGGGCATCGAGTTACTGGAAGTGCCCGAGGCGGGCGAGGCGAAGAAACTTTCGGACTTATACGCGTATGTAACGGAGCTCGGCTATCCCGCGTGGGAGGATGCCGGTGCCTATCTGGATACTTCCGAAATTGCGTATCGGCTCGATGCGGATGAAGATCCGGATGCCGACTGGCGCCTGGATGTCTATGAGGGCAGCACGCGCCTTTCCGTGGCAATCAATGAATATCTGCACGGAGAGAGCGATCTGGTTGACGAATATCACCGGAACGGCATAGTGCCGGGCTTTCTGCTGTATCCCATCAGCGCCTTTCCGGAAGAGGGAAGAGAAGAGGCGCTCGCAGCGTTTCGCGATGCATTGCGCGCCTATTTGAGCGAACACGGCGGAGAGGATGCCCTCTGCCATACGGGATTTGCGAGCGGTCTGTACTACGGCTATTTGGACTTCATTGCCTGGGACTTGGAGTCTGTGCTGGATGCCGCCCTCGCCTTCTTTAAGGAGCGGGGCATGACCGGCGCGGAGTTTCACAGCTTTCGAAGAAATGTGGGCGGAATTACCCTCTACCGCGCGGAACCGAAACGGCACGCGGAGACCGGCTCTCTGCTCTCGCCCGAAGACATTGAGACCCTGGAGGCCTTCCTGGAGGATGACGGCGGCTATTACGGGAAAATGGTGCGTTGGATTGAGCAGTTTGTGGATGCGGGCGCCGCGGCCGGCCACTTTTCAAAGAAGCAGGCCCGCCGGGATTTGAAACTCTCGCTCTACTACGGTCTCGCCTGCAACAACGTGGGAGAATACAGTTATTACTACCGCGGGCAAGCGTGGATGAAGGACGCCGAGGAAAACGCCAAGGGTTCCGGCGTCTGGTATTACCGCTATGCCGTGGGACTTTTGTACAGCGGATATCCGGAAGAGGCGCTGCGCTATGCGGAACAAGGTGTACTCGAAGAAGCGGACTATCCTTGGACTTACCTTTTGCTCGGAAAGCTACGCGCGCACTTCGGGGACAAGGAGGGCGCACGCGCCGCGGCAGAGGAGGGGCTGAAACTCGTACCGGGAGATTATGAGTTCCTCACCCTAAAGCGGGAAGCGGAAGAAGGGGCAAGTCTGGAAGCGATGCTCTACCACTGGATCGATCCCAAGGCGGATTTGGCGCTGCAGGAGGGAAGGGATGAAGACGGCCCGGAAAAGAAGCGCGCCATTGCCTGCATTCGAAAGAACGAGGCCGGGCTCAGAGACTTTTACGAACTCTTCCGTCCGGAGGAGCATGAGTACACGAAGGATGCGCCCTTCTGTGAGCTCTACTATCCCGTGGGAGACCGGGCGGTGCAGCTCTGCTTCCGCATGAATGAGGCCGGACTCTCGAAACTCGGGCACAGCTACCTCGTCGCGCTGAAGGAGAAGCTTGACAGCGGCTCTCTCATCTCCGCAGAGTTCGAGGAAGGGGTGGCAGGCAAGTTAGAAGCCGTTCTGGTGCAGCAGACGGGGCAACTGGCCCTCTTTTACCGCAGAGCCGGAGACCGAAATTATTTTACGGTGGAAGATGACAGTCTGGACGACAAGATCGATGCCGCGCTGCGGTAAAGGAAACGCAGAGAGCTCTGCCATACTAAGATACAATCGAGATGACGGCATTCAGCGCTCGGGTAAAAGGATGAATGTCGCTTCGGTATAGAGAGGCGGCACAGGATAGAGGAGTCGCGTATGATACGGAAATACCTTCGGTTTTACGGCTTTGTGCAGGGCGTCGGGTTTCGCTACCGGGCGAAGTACGCCGCCGAATTTGCGGGCGCTGTGGGCTGGGTGCGAAATGAGGACGACGGCTCTGTCAGCATGGAGATACAGGGGACGGAAGCGCAGATTGACCGCGTGATCATGGAAATAGAACAGGGACGTTATGTGAAGATTGAAAACATGGAGGTCAGAACCATTCCGATTAAAGAGGGAGAACGAGGCTTCCGCATACGTTGAGAGTCTTCTTTCTACGGACAGACCGTATTTCTTAACTTGTTCCGCGATAGGAGGATACGCTATAGTTAGCCTTGGTATATTGTTGCTGAAGCATCACGGAAACAGCAGGAAATAAGTTCATTTCGAGAAGGGAGTTCTTATGAGAAAGAAGAACGGTCGTATGCTGTTGCTTGCGACAGCGGTGGCATTCAGCGTTGCTGCCTGCGGAAACAAGGCTGCCACAAGCACTTCTGCGGAAAGCAGCACCGAGACAGAGAGCAGCACGGCGCAGGGAGAAGCGCCGAGCGGTGCGCCGGATGGGAAGGCCCCGGACGGAAAGGGCGGACCCGGAGGAGCGCCGGGCGGAAGCAGCTCGGACATCGAGTACAAGGGTGCCGCGGAAATCACATCCGCAAGCTCGACGAGCGACCAGACCTATGTAAGCGCAACGAGCGATGAGAGCGCTCTGCTCATTTCGACTTCCGATGCGGTGAGCATTGCGAATCCCCTCCTCACGAAGACCGGCGACTCCGACGGCGGTGACAACTGCAACTTCTACGGCCTCAACGCAGCGCTTCTGGTAAAAGGCGGTTCCAAGACCACGATTACCGGCGGAAGCATTACTTCCAACGCGAACGGCGCGAACGGTATGTTCTGCTACGGCGGCAACGGGGGAAAGAACGGAGAAAGCGGCGACGGCACGACGGTCACCATAAAGGACACGAAAATCACAACCATGGGCGACGGCTCCGGAGGCATTATGACAACCGGAGGCGGCATCACAAATGCCTCGAATCTGAAGGTCACGACGACAGGACAGTCCTCCGCGGCGATTCGAACGGACAGAGGCGGCGGCACGGTCGTGGTAGACGGCGGCAGCTATGAGTCAAGCGGCGTCGGCTCCCCGGCGATTTATTCCACGGCGTATATCACGGTGTCTAACGCGGAACTCAAGTCGTATCGCGCGGAGGGAGTCTGCATTGAGGGACTGAACTCCATCAAGCTTGAGAACTGCAATCTCACGGCGAAGAACACGGAGCGAAACGGCAACGCGACCTTCCTCGACAGCATCATGATTTATCAGTCCATGTCCGGCGATGCGGACAGCGGCACGAGCAGCTTTACGATGAACGGCGGCAGCCTGACCAGTCAGAGCGGCCATGTGTTCCACGTGACCAACACCGATGCCGTAATCACATTGAATGATGTGAAGATTGTCAACGAGGACTCCGAGAAGATACTGCTCTCGGTCTGCGCGGACGGCTGGAGCGGCGGAAAGAACATGGCGACCTTGAAGGCGAGCAAGCAGACGCTTGCGGGCGCAGTCAAGGTGGGAAGCGATTCCACCTTAAATTTAGAGCTGAGTGACGGCTCGAGCTTTGAGGGCTCCGTGGACGGCAAGATCAGCAATGCGAAGGGCGAGAACGTTTCGACCGAAGTCGGAACCGTCTCGGTGACGCTGGACAGCACCAGTACCTGGACGCTCAGTGCGGACAGCTATGTGACTTCCTTTAACGGAGATGCGGCCAATGTGACGGCAAACGGGCACACGCTCTATGTGAACGGCGTAGCGCTCACGGGGACCAAGTAAAGAAGAGGGGAAGAGACAGAGACAGGCGCTATCGAAAGCACTAAGCCATACAGAGAAAAAGAGACGGCCTTCCGCAGTTTGGGAGGCCGTCTTTTCGCGTGCTTACGAAGCCGAGTTTTTGCCGGAAGGAAATTAAATTGGGCTCGTAGTCATTGACCACGTCGATGCGAATACATGTAGCCTCCCGGCATTCTTCCTCGATAAAGTCGAGAGAAACTTGCACCTGCCCGAGGTGAGGCAAGAAGTTATATCATTGCCGAGAGTTTCAATGTGCATGTGCCAAGAACCTCCTTGTTCCGCTTGTGCTTCCCGCGCAAAGCTTTTATAATATGATAGCGTAGGTTTCTGTAGCTCAGCCGGATAGAGTGCCGAAGAGCGGCAAAGCCTTGAAAATAAAGGAAAATCCAATATGTCTTCGTACCTCAGCTGGATAGAGGGTTCGCCTCCTAAGCGAAACGTCGGCGGTTCAAATCCGCCCGGGGACACGTCTGGACAGGGGAAGATTGCACAATCTCCCCCTGTTTTCATCTAAAAAAACAGAGATCCGATTAGATGCAATCTAAAAAACAGGCTTATTTTCTAATTCCGGAGTAAGTCCTCAGAGGGGACGCAAGCTAAAAATGGCGGGAGGTCGTGAGTTTAAAATGTACCCCAGAAAGTGGACACGGCAGAATTAGTCATTAGGCCTGAGACATAATGTTATTAGAATGCATTAGAAGTGGACACGCAGGGGCTTAGTTACCTTAATTCTCTTAGAAAAGAAGTGGACATTCAGAGATTAGGTACCGTCAGAAGTTCTTCATGCTAGAATAAGCAGGAGGAAGCGTCATGGCAAAACGACAATTCACTGAGGAAGAGATCGCTTTTCTAAGAAGAAATCTGTATACCGCTTATGTTGATGAGAACACGCTCAGCTTTACGGTTCCTTTTAAAATAGAATACATGCGGCTCCATAATGAAGGAGTACCGCCCCGAGAGATTCTGCCCCGCTTGGGATATCCAATCGAGATCATAGGAAAATCGCGTCTGGTCGGTATCTCTCAAAAAGTACGTGGTGAAGCTGAATCCAAACTTGGGTTCAGAGAACCTAAGCATAAGAGGATTGCTCCACTACTGGATGTTTCGCCGGAAGTTGAAGCAGCATTAAGTGACCGTCAGATGATTAATCGACTGCAGTGTGAAGTGGCTTACCTGCATCAGGAAATCGACTTTCTAAAAAAATCTCTGCGGTGGATCACCCAGACAAGCAAGGGCGATAGCCATGGAAAAGGTTTCCACTAAGTTTGAGATCATTCATACCGCTTTGCAGAAAGAGGATAACCCGCTCGATATACAGACCATGTGCCAGCTGGCAGGTGTTTCCAGGTCCGGGTATTATCGATGGTTAAGCGCTGAAAAGCATCGTGAAAATCAAGAAGCACAGGACCGTGCAGACTTTGAACTGATCCTGATCGCTTATAACTACCGAGGTTACAAGAAAGGTGCCAGAAGCATCTACATGAGACTGATACACCTGGATCCACCGGTGGTAATGAACGTCAAGAAGATTCGACGGATTATGGAAAAATACAGCCTGTATTGCCCAATCCGCAAAGCGAATCCTTATCGGAGACTTGCAAAGGCCACTCACACGAGTCATACAGCGACAAATCTGGTTAACCGGGAATTCACTGCTAAGGGGCCACGCAAGGTGCTGCTGACAGACGTAAGCTACATACCGTACAACGGCACGTTCTGTTATCTATCAACGATACCGGATGCTTACACAAGACAGGTACTGGCCTATGAGCTCAGCGAGTCTTTGGAAGTGGATTTTGTCCTTCAGACCATTGTACAGATGGTCGATAAACATGGGATATCCCTTCAGGCAGAGACCATAGTTCATTCTGATCAGGGGTTCCACTACACCAGCTTGAAGTTTATACAGATCCTAAAGGATTCCAATCTACGGCAATCGATATCCCGACGAGGAAACTGCTGGGATAATGCTCTCCAGGAAAGCTTCTTCGGGCACATGAAGGATGAAATCACCTTTATGGCTGCACTCACTTTTCACAGGTCAAGCGGATCATCGATGACTGGATGGACTACTACAACACAGAACGTTATCAGTGGCAGCTTGCAAAGCTGGCTCCGGATGAATACTACAGGTACATCACAACCGGAGTATATCCACTGTCAATCAAAGAACCTGGACCGGCTGAGTAATCGGCCGGTTCCAAGAAGAACAGCCTGATAATAATCTAATAGTTTCTAATGTGCGCTGTGTCCTTGACAAGGGGTACACTTTATTCATCGCGCCATCCTGCGGTTTTCATACATCCGGTCATCCGATCGATTTTGAACGCCGTAATCAGGGACTTGAATATGCCTATCCGATCACTGTCGGTGATAACGTGTGGATTGGCGCAGGCGTGCAGGACATGCCGGGCGTAACAATCGGCAGCAATGTGGTGATAGGCGGCGGCAGTGTCGTTACCAGGGACATTCCGGCCAACAGCGTTGCTGTTGGCAATCCCTGCAGAGTGATCCGGCCGATTACAGACGATGACAGAAAGAAAACATGGGACAGATAACTTCCCGTTTGCCGCTCTCTTAAACTAAATATGACTTTTACATAGCCGGCGGCTGAAAACACAGCTTCCGGCTATTATGCTGCCCTTTTCCTGCAGGTGCACATGCGGGATGAGGGCATTTTTGTTTCCCGGGATCCATAACAGATCCCATTACCATCTCCCGGGGAAGTTTCCCCGGTATCCGACAAGGAGGATTTATCTATGGCTTTTTCAACAGCGCAGTCGGTGTATTGCAGACTCTCGTGGTGGCGCTCGGTGCAGGTCTCGGTATCTGGGGGGCAATCAACCTTCTGGAAGGTTACGGCAATGATAACCCCGGTGCCAATGCTCATGTACGGTAAGGAAGCAAGCAACCGAAAACAAGAGATAGACCGCCA
>ERZ772910.320-NODE-320-length-29127-cov-25.492295_pt1 | contig 29127 bp, 19 predicted proteins | sample MGYA00511357_ERZ772910 | MGnify/ENA primary metagenome ERZ772910 (study PRJEB29015, sample SAMEA2738096) | human oral metagenome | biome: human oral; feature: human-associated habitat; material: saliva | place: China | collected 2193 ... | reverse complement strand
GCCAGAGAATCACTAAAACCACTGTTGATGTGGATTAGGTTGAGCCCGTAACGCACCAGGTAACCAACCACCACAGCGGGGGCCACCGCCAGGCCCAGCAATGCGTAGGTGCCGCTAATCCGGCGCACATCCATATGCGGCAGGTGCTTACGCAGCAAAAATACAATAATTACCGAGCCGGTAGCCTGGCTTACTGCTGAACCCAGGGCCGCCAGAATCATCCACCAGGTGGCCGGAGCAAACATATATGCCGCAGCGCAAATAATGATCTGGGAAAGACCCACGGGCACGTCGGCCCACAGCATACGTTTAGTGTCGTTATAGGCCAGCATTACGCGCTGCATGGTGGCCCATAAACCCTGAGGCACAATACCGATTGCCAGCATCATCAGCACAGCGGCAGAAGCGGAAACTTCTTCAGGGCGCAAAGTGGGTACAAACACCTGCATGGCCGGCCCGGCCAGTACAAAAATACCGGCACTGAATAGGGTGGTGAAAATAGCGATAGTGCGCAGGCCTAAAGACAAATCATCCTTAACACCTTCAGCATCTCCCGCAGCCGCTTTTTCACTCATGCGGGTAAATAGCGCCACAATAATTGAGGTGGTTACCAATGATTGCGGCAGCATGAAAATCATTTGCGCATTGGTGTAAATAACCGTAGAAGGCACCACCGTGTGGGCATATTTGGGTAATTCGCTAGCGCTTAAAGCCGCAGTACCTAGGTTATAGACCACCAGGGTACTTAGCTCCACCACAATCAGGCCAAACACTGCCCACAGGGCTACCTTGGATACCTGACCTAAGCCAGAACCGCGCAGACCCCACACCAGGCGAGGCTTAAAGCCAGTGCGTACCAGCGGGATGTACAGGACCAAAGCCTGGATGGCGATACCCAGGGTGGAGGTACCGGCAATTACAGCAGTGCGGGTGAAATCCCAGTCGCTGGGGCTACCGCCGCCGGAGTATTCGCCGTAAATAAACAGGTAGGCAGCCAGGGAAACAATCGAAATAATGTTATTTAATACCGGTGCCCACATGTAGGGGCCGAAATTATTTTTAGCGTTTAGGACCTGGCCCCATAGGGCATAAAGTCCATAGAAGAAAATCTGTGGCAAACACCAGTAGGCAAACGCGGTAGCCAAACCATGCCATTGACCTAATTGGGAACCATAAATAGTTACCACTATGGTGGCAGCTACCGTTAATACGCCGGTAACCACCGCCAGCAGAGCGCCAGCGGTGGTAATTAACCGGTTAATGAATTCTTCACCGGCTTTTTGGCGTAGCGCCCGCACAATTTGGGGCACCAAAATAGCGTTTAGTACGCCGGCAGCCAGCAGGTTATAGATCATGGTGGGCGCGTTATTGGCCACCGTGAAGGCGTCAGCGGCGCCCGATCCGGTAGCACCCAGCGCGGCCACCAGCATGGCGTTACGCACCAGCCCCAACATGCGGGAAGCTAGCGTACCCATAAACATGACTGCGCTAGAGCGCGCCAGTGTTGGTGCTTTTGCCATTACTTACCCTTCTGAGATCACCACACGGCGACCACGGTGTATCGTCCTGACGATACCGGCCACCATAAGCACGCTAAATACACTGCCTAAGCCCCAGGTAAACCAGCTTTCCCAGTTGGCGCGCACACGCATATGCACAGTGGAACTGGAACCTACCGGCTGCCCCAAGGCGTTCTTCATAGAAACCTTGACGTCAATATCACCGCTACCGACGGCATTTACCGGCACCATCACAGTGGTTTGGGAGTTAGCCGGAATAACTGCAGTGGTGTCACCCTTGCTACGCAGTAGCGAACGCGAAGGGCGTAAATGGATAGTGACCTTGGCGGGCTGTGAAGTGTCGTTAGAGACGCGCACAGGCAGATGCGCGGAGGAGTCAATGAGGTTAATGGTGGAGCTGGGCAGGGTGCGCAGCATATTGCCGATGATCTTATTGCGGCAGCCGACGTCGTCGATAACCACCATGAACTTACCTTGACGCCAAGCTGAGGACGTAGCTACCTCAGTTAGACGCAGGGTAGAGCCAGCGATTTTTGCGGGCTCATTGTAGATAGACACCATGTTTTGGGTGGTGCTAACAGTTTTGGAGGCGGTGGCTAGTTCTTGCTCGCTGATGCGGTAGGGGTCAGTGGAGCTGACGGGCAGAGCTTCGCGTTCAATCTCAGTGCCGTCGCTAGCTTTAGTGCTAGCTAACTGTTCCAGTTCAGTTAGTGGGGCCGGGGTGGACCAGCTGTTGTTTATGGCCGAAAGCCGGTCGTTTAGGTCCTTAACATCCATATTGGAGGCGGAGTTACGCTCTACCAGCAGCAAAATGTGGCGCACCTGATCCGGGCGTTGACGGGTGATAACAGCCGTAGTGCCGCGAGCCAGCTGACGCGCGTCAAAGTCGGTTAGGTTACCTAAAAAGCCCTCATAGGTGGTTAGCACCCCAGAAACAGACTCTGACAGGGTCTGATCAGGGATCAGTACGCGCTGGTTGTTGAGGAAAGCTGTGGAGTCAGGAATGTAGTCCAAATCCTCAGCTGGATATAGTGCAGCAGGTGGCGAGATAACTGTGTTTACTTGGCCTTTTACTGCGTCCAGGTAGGTTTGGTCTAGCTCTAGCGACGAGGAGATAGCTACGTCTGCACGGGCCCCGCTTAGTAGCTGGTCCTTACCAACCATGGCTTTAGATTGGTTGATAGCTTCCCTGATTTGGCTGGCTCCAGTGCTGACATGGCTAAGGGCAACCAGGTCGGCGTCCATAGGCGGCAGGGCAATGATGCCCCCGCGTTTGAGAGCGCCAGCTAGGGCCCGGTTAAGGGCCTCGACTTGCTGGGCCTCAACTGCTTTTGCATTTTGGGTGGAGCTTTGAGTGGGGGTAGGGGTAGCTGAGGCGCTAGGCGTGGCACTAGCGGTGGCACTAGGCGTGGAATTGTCAGTGTTTGCAGAGGCAGTGGCCGGGGCACTAGCAGTTGGGCTGGCCGTGGCGCTAGGGGTAGCGTCTGCGGTTTTTTGGTTAACCGCTGCGGCAGTGGCGCCTAGGGCAGAAAGCAGGTAGGGGTCTACAGCCACAATTGTCTGACTATTAGCAGCGTTAAGTATTTCGATAGTGCGTGTACGCATCTGGGTGGTGGCAAGTTTGAGATCTACCTTGTCACCGGTGATGCAGGCGTTGGGGCTAAAACCATCACTTTGGCTGGGGGTAAAGGCTGCCCCTGACTGCAAGGCCAGTAGCTCACGCATCTGCATAGCTGAGGCGGTGAGGGGGATTACCGCAGTGATTTTGGTGGGCTGCACCTGGGTGTTGGGTGACCACACCGCAATGGCACGGTCGCTACTAACTAGCTCACCGGAAGTTACGGTCACTTCCATGCCGCGCGCGCCCCAGTTGTTGCCGGCAGCGCTGGGAAGCTGCGAGGCGCGAATGTTCAGCGAAAAATGCATAGAGGCGCCCGCTGCCAGGGAGTGGTTTAGCTGCTCAGTGTGGGCTACATAGCTGTAGGAGCTATCGTCAAACACCAGCCAGTCTTTAAGTAGCTCCACTGAACTTTGTGAGCGTGACTGCAGCGATACGCGCACATCAAAGCCAGATAGCGTCTCAGTGGAGGTATTGGTGATAGTCCCCTCCACAGTGATGTCACTGCCGGGGCTAATTACCTCAGGGTTGATTTGGTCAACTTCTACAGTGAGCCCGTCAGCTGCAGATTGGCTAATGTCTGCGGCTGAGCCAGTGGGCGTGCCTCGGCGGTGACCAGTGCTTTTAACGCTTGTACTGGTTTTGGTGGCCGCATTGTTTTTAGCGACGCCGCCAGCCTGGGCTGTTTTCACGGTGGCGTAGTGCGCAGCTTGCGACGACGACGCAGCCACGTTTTCACCGTAACTTACTGCTGTAGCGCTCGCCCCAGCTGATGCTGAAGGGAAGATAGCGAGCAGCGCCATTGCTGAGGCAATGGCGCTATAGCGTAAAGCTTTTTTAAATCGTTTCACCCGTCACCTACTAGAATTCTGCGGGCGGCAGCGACAATGCGACGCTCGTTTGGATAAGCCAAACGGCGTGACACTTCACTTAGTGGCACCCAAGCTACGTCCTCGGCCTCATGATCAGGGTCGTTTTCAATGGTCAGCTCGCCGCCGATAGCTTCCAACAAATAGTGATGAACTACCTTGTGTACGCGATGCTGATCCCCGGTGAACCAATAGTCGATTGAGGCCAAGTGGCGCAGTACGCGCCCCTCAATACCGGTTTCTTCCGATATTTCACGGACGGCAGCTTCTTGGGGAGTTTCACTGCCTTCTAGATGACCCTTAGGTAGACACCATTCCAGGCGAGCGCCGCGATTGCGGCGGGCAATTACTGCGGCCATGGCCTGCCCGTTTTGGACGTCTACTACCAGCCCACCAGCGCTGGTTTCGTCTACTACCGGCAACGCACGCGAACTGGCCCGGCGCAGAGCTGGGCCAGGGTATGGGAACGGGCGGTTAGCAGACATATACAAGATTCTAAAACACAGGTGGATAACTGCGCGTGTGGCGTAGACATGGCAATCTAGTAGGGATGCAAAACGTTCTGCCGCCAATCGCCGACCAAGCTCTAGCCAATCTGCCAATTTCATTGGCTGCATTAGGGCATGCTTTTGTTCGCTCCGGGTATGAAATTTCCCTAGTGGGGGGGCCGGTGCGAGACGCCTGTTTGGGTATTGAGCCACACGATTTTGACCTAACCACCTCTGCGCGCCCAGAAGAAACCGAGCGTTTGCTGCGGCAGTGGGGAGATGCCTGTTGGGATGTGGGACGTAACTTTGGCACGATTGCTGCTAAAAAGGGCGACGTCGTCGTTGAAGTAACCACTTACCGCACTGAAGAGTACGAAATCGGCTCGCGCAAACCGGCCGTAGCTTACGGTGACAACCTCGAAGGTGACCTAACTCGCCGCGACTTCACCGTTAATGCCATGGCGCTGCGCCTACCTGACCTGGAGTTGGTGGACCCCCACAATGGGCTGGCGGACCTGCAGGCGGGGATTTTGCGCACTCCGGTAAGTGCTGAGCAGTCTTTCGACGACGACCCGCTACGCATGCTGCGGGCGGCGCGCTTTGCTTCACAGCTAGGTTTCGACGTGGACCTAGAGGTGATGGAAGCCATGGAACAGATGGCGCAGCGTCTAGAGATCGTTTCAGCTGAGCGTATCCGCGCCGAACTTGAGCGCCTACTGCTTTCGCCCTACCCGCGCCGAGGCCTAGAGCTGCTGGTACACACCGGTATTTGCGACATTGTGCTGCCTGAGGTCTCAGCCCTACAAGACACGGTCGATGAGCACCGCCGTCACAAGGATGTTTATGAGCACACGCTGACCGTATTGCAGCAGGCCATGGATTTGGAGACCGGCCCTGATGGGGATGTGCCCGGGCCGGATCTGCGATTGCGCCTGGCTGCGCTAATGCATGACATCGGCAAGCCGGCCACGCGCCGCTTCATGCCTGACGGCACCGTAACTTTCCACGCCCACGACTATGTAGGGGCGCGCATGACCGCTAAACGTATGCGTGCACTGCATTTCGATAAGCAAACCATTAAGGATGTTTCACGCCTGGTGGAGCTACATTTGCGTTTCCACGGCTATGCGGACTCGCCCTGGTCTGATTCGGCGGTGCGCCGCTATGTGACCGACGCCGGCCCGTTGCTGGCCCGCTTGGGGTGCCTGACCCGCGCGGATGTAACCACCGGTAACCGCCGCAAAGCCGCCATGCTTTCACACGCCTACGACGATTTAGAGCGACGCATTGAAGCCCTGCGTCAGCAGGAAGAACTGGCCTCTATCCGGCCTGAGCTGGACGGCCAGGAAATCATGGCGGAGCTAGGTATTAAGCCGGGCCCTGAGGTTGGTAAAGCTTACAAGTTCCTGCTGGATCTACGTATGGAACGCGGCCCGATCGGTAAAGAACTGGCCCGCGAGGCGCTACATTCCTGGTGGGCCACCCAGCAGTAGTGCTCTGGCCGGCGGCGCTAAAGCTGCCTGCGCCTAAAGCGCGCTGGCTAGTTAAGCTGGCCAAATAACTGGAGTTACGCAAAAAAGAGGGGGGCGCGGCTAAAAGCCGCGCCCCCTAGCGTTTAGCTAGTGTCAGGCTAGCTCGGGCTGTAGACCCAAAGTGCCTACCAGCGAAGCGCGGTATGCGTCGCTAGCGTAGTGGGCCTGGGCGGCTTCCACCTCGGCTAGGCGCTCGCGGGCGCCGATGCGCTCAACTACACCCTCGTTACCAGGGGTGTTGATGAACTTCTCAAGGGCGGCGTGAGCCTTGTCGGCGTGCTTGCGGTCACGGACAACCTTGGCGTCCAGGCGGGCGTTGTACCAGTCGGAAGCCAGGATGTTCTCACGCTCGAATAGGGCGCGGAACTCGGGGCTGTCTAGGTGCCAACCCTCGCGGCTGACGCCGTCGTGCATGATCTCTAGCAGGGCGCGCAGAGGCGGGCAGGCCTGCTCCAGGGAGCCGTCAGCGAAGTAGCGGTCAGCAACCACCTTGTGGGTGGTGACGATAACGTCAACGCTGTCAGCAAAGGTCTTGGGATCTTGCAGCTCAGGACGCAGCATCTCCTCGGTGAAGATGACATCGGGGTGTAGGAACACACGACCGAAGTAGTTACGTACGAACTCGCCGTTGATGCGGTAGCCCAGGCGGCTAGCCTCAACTTTGCGGCCTTCGTATTCGAAGTCCTCAATGCGCTCCAGGCAGCCCTTAGCGATTAGCTCCTTGGCGTCACGCTCAGCGTGGCTCATGCGGGAGAACAGCTCCGGGATCAGCAGCGAAATGTCGTGGGCGACCTTCACCTTGGGGCCGATGTAACCAGCCGAAGACAACCAACCGTCGTAGCCACATAGCGCGTAGCTCAGCAGCGAAGCGTTCAGGTCGTAAACGGTGGGCAGAGCGTTGAACGGGGCCTTGGTTAGTGCACCTTCACTACCGGCACCGGTGGTGGAGGGGGACTTACCGGTCATGGAGGAAATGAACTCCATGTACAGCTCCGGCAGCTCCATGTAGTGCAGCGGGTTGTAGGCGCACAGGGCGGGCACACCCGGCTCAGGCGGGTTGTTGCGGCGACCAGCGGCCACCACATCCACGCTTTCACGCAGCGGCTCATCCAGCGGCACCTCGTGGTAGAGGTGGGCGGCCACCTCGGCTAGCTCAACCTCGTAGGGGTTGGCCAGGTCGGGGCGCAGCTGCAGGTAACGCGGGTTCTTGGAGCGAGCACCGTTAACCAGGCGGGTGTGAGCGCTGGAAACAAAGTAGGTTCCGTCCTCACCCTGGGCTGCCGCGCGGCGGATCAGGTCCTGCATCGGCTTGGTGTACTGGCTCAGGCCCGGTGCGTCATCCACTAGCTCCTGGGCCTGAGCGGGGCTCATGGGCTCGAAGTTAGAGATGAAGGTGCCCGGCTTGGACATGTCCAGCTCGGTCTGCTTGTCGTAGCCACGTACGACGGCGTCGTCGGGGCGCTGGAACAGCAGACGCTCGCAGTTAGCGACGTACTTGCGGCTCAGGCCAGCAATGCCGTGCTCAGCGGCGAAGGCGGCGTCAGCCTCCTGGGCGGGCACCACAATGGAGGCGGTGATGTCGTCTTCGGTCTGAATCTTGGCGGCGGGGGAGAAGTCCGGACGCAGCGAGAATAGACGCCAGGCGCCGTCGTCCTCGAAGCCCACACGCAGCATGTTGACCTTGATGACCTCGCCATCTAGGCGCAAGGAGTTGGCGTGACGGCCGTTAACCAGACCCACGGTGAAGTGGCTACGCCAGTCGCTACCCCAAGCCGGCTGGTAGTAACGCTTAACGGTGTAAACCAGTTCCTTAACGTGGTCCGGGATAGTGGACAGGAAGTGGTTGTAGTCAGGCGAGTAGGCCGGTGAGGTGGTCAGCAGCTTGATAACCGAACCCAGTGAACGCTTCTCGCTCAGGATCGAGCGGTGGTCAACTCCGTTGGACTTGGGGTCAGCAAAACGGCCAGAGTAGTCACGGTCTAGTAGCACCTGCACCATGTCCAGGTCCTTTTCGACGTCGTTCACGTAGGCCTCACCGAACACGAAGGCGTCCAGTAGGGCCTTAGAGATCTCAGACTTACCACCACCAGAAACGGTAGCGGGCTTGTGCATCTGAGTGGTCCATGGGGCGGTACCTACCAGGTGCCACTGACGCTCGTCACCGCTGCGGTGCTTGGTGTGTAGGCGGTAACCCGAGGGGGTGTAGTAGGTCTTGCCGGCCAGTAGCGGAATGGAGACGCGAGTACCGTTGTGGTCCCATTCCACGGTTTGGGTGCGCATCGAGAAGTGCGAGCCAGCCGGAACTACCAGCAGGTTCTTGTCGTTGATGGCGACGGCGTGACCGTCGTCGCACATCTGGAAGTAGCTGGGGTTGGCGTCAACTACACTCTGCACGGTTAGGTGCTTGGGGGTGTACTTGTCGGTGTAGTCCTGGCCCAGGTTGTAACGCGGGAAGGCGCGCGCACCACCGGCGTGCTCTTCTTCCACGTTGCCTAGCAGGTTGGCGCTGTAGCCAATCTGGGTCTTAACTTCCTTCTTGCAGTAACCGAAGTAGTTGTCGGCCACTACGGTGACGATTACGCCGCGCTCGTCGCGGGCGCAGCACTTGAAGGCCTTGCCGTCGTTGTAGAGGTCACCCTCTTCCTTCCAGCACATGCCGTCGCGACGCTGACGCTCGGTGGCCTGGTCCCAGTGGGGCAGGCCTAGCTCCTTCTTGGTCAGCTTGGTCAGGTGCGGGGCCAGGATGACGCAACCGGTGTGACCAGTCCAGCTGGTGGGGTCGAGGGAGGCGTCGTTCTCGGGCAGGTAGGGGTCGCCGGCATTGCCGAAAATGGACTCTACGAAGTCCAGGTTGGAAACCAGGCCACCGGGAGCGATGAAACGGATTTCCATAGTGCGCTGGTTGTTTACACCAGGCACTGCGGGCACGACGATGGGGCGCAGTAGGAGGGATACGAAGGCTTTTGCCGGGGAGTCCGAATGAGCGGCCCAAGGAATCTGCATGAGTTCATCGGGAACGTCATTGATTGCGTGCTCTAGCAGGCGGCCAAAGACTTCACGCGGCACAGCGCGCTTGTCGTCAGGGATCGGTAGGCCACCTTCAGCTACGTGGAACACGCCGGCAGTGGTACGTCGGTCATTCTTCGGGTTGTGGACGACGCCGTTGAGTACCTTGTAGCTGGTTACGTATTCAGAAACAAAGTGGTCTTCGCCTTCGGGGAGGGCTAGGGCACGTGAGAGACCAGGCTGATCTAGTACGAAAGTTGCTCCAGGTAGTCGAGGTGCGACGTCGGTACCTTCGAAATAACTGTCTAGGAAGTTCTGAATGCGAGTGTCAGACGCACACAGACGGTTGGATAGTCGCCGCGACATTTCACGAGTACGGGCCAACAGCGGAGCCGTAAGCGAGGCAGTGGCAGAGTCTAGGTTGCCCTGTGACACGGGGATGCCTAGCAATGCTAAACGTAAGCTGATCGCGGAGTTTGTGCTTTCAGGTGAAGTTTTCTCCATAGGACATAAGCATAGTAGGTAGGTAGTAGGGTTGTCGTGACGCATGTCCTATACCTGAGGCAGCATTTCTTTCATACTGGAAGGAATCGTTGTGTGGCCGGTTCTATGCCGGACGCTAAGAATATTAAGCAGAAACGGGGACTATAGGTGTCGTTACCACCGCAAATCCCGCCGCGCGCTAACTCGGGCGCGAAGGCAAGTGCTAAACAGAGTTCATCGCCTGCAGCGTCTTTAGGCGGAGCTGGCAGGGCTAATCAGCGGCCTACGGGTCAAAGGCCTGTGGGCAAGGGAGCCCCGGCGCGTAAGGCGCCAAGTAAAAATTCAACGCGACCGGCAAACCGTGGCGGTTCCAAAGGCCCCAAATCCAAGCGGAAGCTATGGAATTACCCGCGTGCTGGCAAGGGCAAGATTAGGCGTTGGCTACCCAGCTGGCAGTTTGTGCTTTGCTCGATCCTATTTGTGATGACTATGGGTATCGGCACGCTGATGTTGGCTTATGCCACCACGGATGTGCCCGCACCTAATGACTTCGCTAAGGCTCAGACCACTGTGGTCTACTACGACGACAGTAAGACTGAAATGGGGCGTTTTACGGATATTAACCGTACCGTCATTGACACCACCAAGCTTCCATCCTATGTGGGTAACGCAGTGGTAGCCAGTGAGGACTCCAGCTTCTACTCCAACAACGGTATTGACCCTAAGGGTATTGTCCGTGCGTTGTTCAACAACTTAACCGGTGGGCCGATTCAGGGTGCCTCAACCCTGACTCAGCAGTACGTAAAGAACTACTACGTAGACACCACCGATTCTTACGTGGGTAAGCTCAAGCAGGCTTTCTTGGCGGTCAAGATTGACCAGTCTCAGTCCAAGCAGAAGATCTTGGGTAACTACCTCAACACCATTTACTACGGCCGTGGCGCCTACGGTGTGGAGGAAGCCTCCAAGGCCTACTTTGGTCACAGTGCAGACAAGTTGACGCTGTCTGAAGCTGCTCTGCTTAGCGCCGTGATTCCGGCTCCCTCAGGTTGGGACCCGGCTGTGGATGCCAAAACTAGCCAGGCCAAGTGGACTCGTGTGGCTGACCTGATGCTTAAGCAGAACTTCATTACCTCCGCCCAGCGTGCAGAAATGAAGTTCCCCAAGACTATTGAGCCCACCACCAAGCAGGTTTATGCAGGTACCAAGGGTTACCTGCTGCAAATGGTGCGTACTGAGCTTAAAGCCAAGATGAAGCTGACTGATGAGCAGATCGATACCGGTGGTTTCAAGGTCACTACCACCATCAACCAGAAGAACCAGGAAGCTGCCGTCAACGCGGTGCACACCCTGCCCTCTGACAAGCCTGCCGGCTTGGGTGTGGCCTTGACCAGTATTGATCCGCGTACCGGCGCAATTGTGGCGCTCTATGGTGGCGAGGACTATCTCAAGAGCCAGGTCAACTCCGCTACTCAGGCAGTAGCCCAGGCGGGTTCTACCTATAAGCCTTTCGCGCTGGTCACTGCCCTCAATGACGGCATGACCCTGTCTGATGGCTATATGGGCACATCGCCTATGACCATTGAGGGGCACGAATTCCAAAACTTCCAGAATGTCTCGTATGGCTGGGTGAACCTGGTTAAAGCTACTGCTTTCTCCATTAACACCCCCTACCTGCAGCTGAATAAAGATGTGGGCCCTGAAAACACCAATAAGACAGCTATTGCCGCTGGTTATCCGGCTAACACGTTAGGTTTCGACGACACTACGCAGGGTGTGCTGGGTTCGGTTTCGCCCCACAACATCGATATTGCTCGCGCTTACTCCACCTTTGCGGCTCAGGGCCAGCGCCACGACATCCACATTGTGGGTAAGGTATCCAACTCCACTAACACGGTGGTTTACACCGCTAACACCACTGGTCAGCAGGTGTTCAAGAAGGAAGTAATGGCTGACGTAACCTACGCACTGACTCAGGTAGTGCAGCTGGGCTCAGGTGAAACCGCTAAGAGCCTGAACCGCCCGGTAGCCGCTAAGACCGGTTCGTCCTCGGACAACAAGTCTGCACAGTTCGTTGGTTACACCCCCCAGCTGGTTACTGCGGTGACCTTGTTCCAACAGGGTGAGGATGGTTCTGAACAGTCCATTACCCCCTTCGGTAACTACAGTGAAATCACCGGTAGCACCTACCCGGCCGATATCTTCACTAACTACATGGGTGCGGCTCTTGACGGCCAGGAAGTGCTTGACTTCCCTGAGCGTTCGGACGAGTCCTACAGCTCTAGCAGCCGTGGTGGCTCCAGCAGTGGCGGCGGCAGCAGTAACGGCGGCGGCAACTCCGACCAGAACAACAACGGTGGCAGCAACGGTGGCAGCAATGGTGGCGGTGAAGCTACTCAGCCAGCCCAGTCTGCCAGCCCTGTACCCAGCGGCGATTCCAACGGAGGTAACGGCTCCGGTAATGGAAACGGCAATGGCAACGGAGATAACGGAAACGGTAACGGCGGCGGTAACGGCGGCGGCTCCGGTGGAGACAACGGCGGTGGAAACGGCGGCGGCAATGGCGGCGGTAACGGCGGCGGTAACGGCGGCGGCTCCGGCGGTGGAAACTAGCCGCGCTGCTAACCAACCACACCGGTAACCGTAACTAACCGCATACGGTAACCAAATACACACGGGCGGCGGGAAGTAAATTCACTTCCCGCCGCCCGCCTGTATCGGTTAGGGTTATGTACTGGTTTGGCTTAGCTGCACCCGCAACGAATGACGAACCTTACGCATCTACCCTCCTGTCACGGAAAGACCGTGACCGTATAGACCAGAGGAGGTGGGTACCAAGCATGCGTCACTACGAGATTATGATCATTCTCGAACCCGAGACCGACGAACGTACCATCAACGCGTCGCTCGAGAAGCTGCTACAGGTTGTTCCCGCTGAGGGCGGTAGCCTGGACAAGGTGGACGTCTGGGGACGTCGTCGCCTGGCTTACGACATCAAGAAGAAGTCTGAAGGTTTCTACGTCGTCGTCGACATGACCGCGACCCCGGCAACCGCTCAGGAACTGGACCGTCAGCTGAGCCTGAACGAGTCCGTGCTGCGCACCAAGCTGCTGCGCCCTGAGGCCTGAGAAGTAACCGCCAAGGGAGGCAAACATGGCTGGAGACACCATTATCACCGTGGTCGGTAACCTGACCCACGACCCGGAGCTACGCTTTACACCCTCCGGGGCGGCTGTGGCCTCTTTTACCATCGCGTCAACCCCGCGTACCTACGACCGCCAGTCCGGCGAGTGGAAGGACGGGGACGCCCTGTTCATGCGCTGCTCTTTGTGGCGTGACGCCGCCGAGAACGTAGCCGAATCCCTCACCAAGGGAATGCGTGTAATCGCGCAGGGCCGTCTTGTGCAGCGCTCCTACACCACCCGTGAAGGTGAGCAGCGCACCGTGGTTGAAATGCAGGTGGATGAGATAGGTCCGTCTCTGCGCTACGCCAAAGCCCAAGTGACCCGCAACTCTCGCGGTGGCGGTAACTACGGCGGCAACAATGCTGGCGTCAGCAACGGCGGCGTCAGCAATGGCGGCGGCTATGGCGGCTCCCAGGGTGGCTATAACGCCAACAACAACGCTTCTGCTGGTGGCTACAGCGGTTACAACAGCGCCCCGCAAGGCGGCAGCGCTGGAGACCCGTGGGCTACTGGCGGCTCTTCTTTCGGTGACGAACCGCCGTTCTAAACCTGCCAAGCGCAGTGCTTAGCGTGGGACCTGCTTAGCGCAGAATGCCTAATACAGGGCCTGCCTAACGCAGGCGGCTTAAGTCACCAACGCCCGCCCATTTGGGATCATTTGGGTAGGGCACCCAGACATTCATCTTTAGAGTGCTAAGCACTCAGACCAAGGAGTACCACTATGGCGAAGCCCCAACTTCGCAAGCCGAAGAAGAAGGTTGGCCCGGTCAAGGCCATCAAGGTCGGCGTCATTGACTACAAGGACACCGCCACCCTACGCAAGTTCATCTCCGACCGCGGCAAGATCCGCGCTCGTCGCGTGACTGGCGTTTCCGTACAGGAACAGCGCAAGATCGCCAAGGCTGTTAAGAACGCCCGCGAGATGGCCCTGCTGCCCTACTCTTCCAACGCTCGCTGATAGGGAGGACTAGCAATGTCAACCAAGCTCATCCTCACCCACGACGTCACCAACCTCGGTGTCGCCGGTGACGTAGTTACCGTTAAGGACGGCTACGCCCGTAACTACCTAGTGCCCCGCAAGCTGGCCACCCCGTGGACCAAGGGCGCTCAGCGTCAGATCGACCAGATGGCTGAGGCTCGCCGCCGCAACGCCATTGAGTCCATGGAAGCCGCCCAGAGCGCTCGCGCCTGGCTAGCCTCCAACGTGGTTACCGTTGCCGCCGTTGCCGGCGCTAATGGCCGCCTGTTCGGTGCGGTAAGCACCTCTGACCTAGCTGAGGCCGTTAAGGCTGCCGGTGGTCCCACGATTGACCGTCGCAAGATCCAGCTGACCCGCCCGGTTAAGGCTCTGGGTCGTCACTCCGCCAGCGTGCGTCTGCACCAGGACGTGACTGCTCCCCTGGAGATCAACGTTATCGTGGCTCGCTGAAGCTAGTCGCTGTAATTAACGCAGCTAAATGGCCGCTCACCGGTTTTGGTGGGCGGCCATTTGCGTCTTTGGCTCACGTTTGCGCGCTGGGGCCGACGGCGGTAGTGGCGACGACGCCGGGCTTACGCCGGGAGGCGCCGTCGTCGCTAATTACTCACTGTAAGGGTCCGCACCCACCGCTTCCCGGGCCATATTGGCAAAGCAGGAGACGTGTCCACGGAAGGAAACCGGGATAGTGCGAGTCTCGCCGTTACGGTGCTTGGCCACAATAATGTCGGCCTCACCAGGGCGGTTTTCCTCCTCATAGTATGCGGGGCGGTGCAGCAGCATAATCAGGTCCGCATCCTGCTCCAGCGAGCCAGACTCACGCAGGTCACTCATCTGGGGCTTGCGGTCGGTGCGGTTTTCCGGGCCACGGTTAAGCTGGGCGGCTGCAATCACCGGAATCTCCAGCTCCTTAGCCAGCAGCTTCAAGGCACGGGAAAACTCCGAAACTTCCTGCTGACGCGACTCTACGCGGCGTCCACTAGTCATCAACTGCAAATAGTCAATAACAATCAAACCCAGGTTGAACTGCTGCTTTAGACGTCTAGCTTTGGCGCGGATCTCCGGCATGGTCAGGTTGGGGGAGTCATCCACATACAGCGGCGCCTCAGAAACCGGCCCGTAATGCTTGGCTAGGCGCTCCCAGTCACGATCATCCATTTTGACGCTGCCACGCAGCTTATTTAGCAGCACATTAGACTCCGCCGACATCATGCGCATCATGATCTCCATGCGCCCCATTTCCAGGGAGAAATAGCAGGCCGCAATCTTGTGATGAATCGCCGCCGAGCGGCAAATGTCCAGGGCCAGCGTGGATTTACCCATGGCCGGGCGCCCCGCAATAATCACCATCTGCCCCGCCTGCAAGCCGCCGGTGAGTTCATCTAGCTCAATGAACCCTGTGGGCACGCCCCGCATCCCCTTATTGTCGCGGTTTTGGGCGGCTTCAATCTCTAAATTGGCGTCATCAAGGATGTCACCCACGCGCACGTAATCATCGGAGCTGTTGCGCTCAGAAACTGCGTAAATTTCGGCTTGGGCCAGGTTTACTAGTTCGTCGACGTCGCCGCCATCAGCTGCATAGCCCAGTTGCGTTACACGCGTGCCAGCCTCCACCAGGCGGCGCATAGTGGCGCGTTCACGCACAATACGCGCATAGTAGGCGGTGTTGGCCGCCGTCGGCACAGTAGCAATCAGAGACGCTAAGTAAGGGGCCCCACCCACCTTTTCCAGGTTGCCCTGGCGCTGGAGCTCATCAGCTACCACGATAGGGTCAGCCGGCTCCCCACGCGAATAGACACTAATGATGGCGTCAAAAATCTGCTCATGGGCGTGGCGGTAAAAATCAGGGCCTTTAATCTCCTGCAAGGCGTCAGCAATGGCGTCCTTGCTCAACAGCATGCCCCCCAAGGTGCTCATTTCCGCAGATTCATCCTGAGGCGGGATGCGGTCGAATATATCTGCGGTGTCGCGCGGCTCCATGGTTGACCTTTCTGGGCTGCTGTTTTGGTGGAGGGTTGAAGTCTTTGAGGGGATCTTAGCCAGACTCAAGCTCTAGCGAGTCTAAGCCGACCGACGTCGTCGACAAAAACACCCCTCCCAGACTGGCACAAAACCACTTAGGCAACCACAGGTTAAGCTACCGGCTGGGTCACTGTAGAGGGTGCCGGGGGCAGTTGGCAAATCGAAAAATTGCTTCGCTGTGGGTAATACAAAAAAGCCTGTGGGCAACGCCTGTGTATATGTGGAAAAAGTTGGGGAAAACTGTGGAAAAGGATGTGACTAGCGCAGATCACATTCTGAGAAACGTTGCTATTTCAATGAAAAGTGCTTGTGGGTAGAGTGGATAAAAATTGCCCTCAAATCTGTGGAAAACTCGTCAGACCTGGGGAGAACTGGCGTGTCGAGACTTGACGCAGCGGTGCAAAACTGTTTTCGAGCTGCTTTCAAAAGCTGGACACAACTAGTTAGCGCGGCCGGCTAGGGTTAGGCTCACCAACAGTATGAGTACAGCAGTTTCCTCCTCCCCTGAAGTCTCTTCTCCCGAAGGCTTTTCTCCCGAAGGCTTTTCCACAGAGCTACCCGCTAGCGGCGCCGTCGCTACCAGTGCCGGCGCCAACGCGCCCTTTACCAGCCCGGCTGACAAGCTGCGCGGGCGCGAACTTGACCGCCAAATCCTGGCCCTGGCCCTGCCAGCCCTGGGCGGGCTGGTGGCCTCGCCGATCTTTGTCATGATCGACTCCTCCATGGTTGGACACCTGGGCGCCGATCCCCTGGCGGCACTGTCGCTGGCCTCCTCCATTTTGACCACGGCAGTGGGCCTGTTCGTGTTCCTCACCTACGCCACCACGGCCACAACCGCACGGCATTTCGGGGCTGGGCGTCGTCGAGAAGGGCTAAAAGCAGGGCTGGACGGAATCTGGCTGGCGGCCATAATCGGTGTGGCGGTGGCCGGCGTGGCGATGCTATTTGCGCCCCAGATTGTGGCGGCGATGGGGGCTAAGGCGTCGGTGGCGACTAACGCGGTGGCCTACCTGCGCATGGTGCTGCCGGGGCTGCCGGGGATGCTGGTGGTGCTGGCGGCCACGGGCACGCTGCGCGGGCTGCTTGATACGCGCACGCCGTTCATTGTGGCCCTGGCCGGGGCGGTGCTAAACACGCTGCTCAACGCTTTCTTCCTGTATGTGGTGGGGCTGGGGGTGGCCGGCTCGGGGCTGGGCACGGCCCTGGCGGAGCTGTCGATGGGGGCGGCGCTGGTGGCCCCGATTGCCCGCGCGGCCCACGCCGAGCAGGTCAGTTTGCGTCCGCGCTTGGCGGGACTGCGCGCCTCCATGGGGGAGGGGCTGGGGCTGTTTGTGCGCAATATTTCTTTGCGCGTGGCCATTTTGTCTACCGTGTGGGCCGCTACCGCTTTAGGGGCGACGGCGCTGGCTTCCTACCAGGTGGTTAACGCCTTGTGGGGGGTGTGCTCGTTTGGGCTGGATGCCTTGGCGATTGCGGCTCAGGCACTGATTGGTCAGGCACTAGGGCGGGCTGCGGAGGCGCGCCGGCGTGGAGATGAGGCAGCTTTAGCGCAGGAAGATGAGGCCATTAGCAGGATTTTGCGCCGCTGCATGGGCTGGACTCTGGGTGTGGGGGTGGCCGTGGGGCTGGTTGTGGCCGGGGGTGCCAAATGGCTGCCCTGGTTCTTCACCTCTGACGCGCCCGTGCGCGAACTGTCTTTCTGGCCGCTACTGGCCATGGCGGCATCGTTACCGCTGGTGGCGGTGGCTTTCTTGTACGACGGCATTTTGATGGGAGCCGGTGACGGGCGCTACCTGGCGGTGGCCGGGGTGATCAACCTGGTGCCTTACCTGCCGGCGATCTTGCTGCTGGTAAACGCCCATGAGGGCCTGAGCGACAACTTGGCGCTGATGCTGCTGTGGGGGGCGTTTGCATTCATTTTTATGGGGATGCGGGCGCTGACTACCGGCTGGCGCATCCACAGTGACGCCTGGAAAAAGTAAATACAGGCACAGTCAAATACAGGCAAAATCATCCCTTCCCTATAAAAAATTCATGGGGTTTTATAGGGAAGGGATGAAATGTCAGTATTTGTGAAGATGGCCTAGAGAAGATGGCCGGGAGAAGGGGAACCGGGAGCAGCGTGCCAAAAACTGTTTTCTTACAGAGGTCTGGATGGCCATGCCGTGTGTCGCTGTGCTAGTGATCGCAGGAGTTCCCTAAACAGATGCTTGGATGGTGCACCTAACGGTTGTCCCAAATGTGACCTCGGTGGGGTTCCTGGCTAGACCTTCGCCCCTGGGTAGTTTTCGCGTCTGGGCAGTATCTAGCGCCGGGACAGCACTTTATACCCGGATGCCCGAGCAGCTATTTACAGATACGCAGATTTCGTCCGTTGCCTATAAAACCCCATGGAAAAATCATAGGGAAGGGATGATTTTACCTGTATTTGTGTCTGTATTTGACTATGCCGGCTAAGTCCATAAGTTATACAAAAAGTTAAACAAGTGGGGGCCCCAGGTAACCCCTTAATACCTGGGACCCCCACAGATTATGGGAAGGCCGGCTCGGTTCAGCCGTTGCGTTCGGCCGTTCAGCCGGTCGGCCTTTGCGTTCGGCCGTTTGGCCGTTCAGCCGTTCGGCCTTTGCGGTCGGCGCCGTGGCCGTGCGCTTACAGATACGGAAAAACCATCCGTTCCCTATAAAACCCCATGGAAAAATTATAGGGAAGGGACGATTTTACCTGTTTTTACCTGTTTTTGCCTGCGCCGCCCTGGTAGACGTAGCTGAAGGGAGCATTGCCGTGCATACGGTTCTCAATGGCACTGAGCACCACCTGCTTGGCGTCGCGCACTGCCTGCAGCGGCGCCACACCCTTAGCTACCTGCGCGGTAATGGCGGCGGCCAACGTGCAGCCAGCGCCAGAAACACGCTCGGAGCCCACCGCCGGTACTTCCAGCACCTCTAGCTGCTCGCCGTCGTAGTAAACATCCAGTGCAGTGCCGGTGCCCAGCAGGGTGCCAGCCTTAGCCACCACCACGGGCACACCCTGGTCGTAGATGGCCTTAGCAGCGTCTTTAAGCTGCTCCACACTGGTGATCTCGCCGCGACCAGAAAGCACCTGGGTCTCGAACAGGTTCGGGGTAACAATACTGGCCTTGGGTAGTACCTGGGCCCGCAGAGCATTGTCCACGTCCAGGGCCGCGCCGGGCTCCTGACCCTTGCAGATCAGTACCGGGTCTAGCACCACCTGGGGGAACTTGTAGGTGTCCAGCGCCTGGGAGACCACCTCGATGGTGGCCGGGGTGCCCAGCATGCCGATCTTTACAGCATCAATGTGGCTGTGAACGCTGGCGGCCGCCTCAATCTGGTCGGCAATCACCTGCGGGTCAACCGGGACGAAACGGTGGCCCCAGTTGTTGTTGGGGTCAAAGGAAACAATGCAGGTAAGCGCAGTGCAGCCAAATACACCCAGTTCGTGGAAAGTTTTTAGGTCAGTCTGAGCGCCGGCGCCGCCGGAAGCCTCAGAGCCAGCAATTGCAAGTGCAATGGGAGTAGCCATACGGATAGTTTGCCCCCTTATGGCGCGCTTGGCTAGGGTAGCAGCAGTGTAGTTAGTTATTACTAACTCAGTTATGTCTTGAGTATTGTCTGGTCACATAGGCAAATTAATTAACGACGCCGCCCCCCGGCTTACCCATTAGGATCCGTCTGCTGGGTAGTAATTTACGACGACGCCGGCCCGCCCTAAGCGTGCCGTCCCCTTAAGCTAAGCGCATACCTACCCGGGCACAGCCCAGACAAAGCTAAATGCGGCATTATTAGAACATGACCGCACTCAACACTAATGCGCTAACGGCCCTACCGGTTGTCCCCGAAGTTGATGGAGAACTAATCACCCCCGCCGCACTGATGGCTGGCGCAGTTGACCCCGAGCTGGCCTCGCGTCCCTTAAGCGTATTCGACCTGATGCGAGTCGGAATCGGTCCCTCCTCCTCCCATACTGTGGGCCCCATGCGTGCCGGGGCTGCATTTGGCGCTGCTCTCGTGCGCAACCTTGAGCGCCGTCGCCAAGCCACCCCGCTACCTCAAGTAACCCGCCTGACCGTAGAGCTATACGGCTCGCTGGGGGCCACCGGGCGCGGACACGCCACCGACCGCGCCGTCGTCATGGGCCTGGGCGGCTACAACCCCAAAACCGTCCCCCAGGAAGTGTGCGCCAACTTCTGGGACCAGGTGGAAGCCCAGGGCTACGTGCAAATGCCGGGGCTGGGCCAAGTACCCTTCTCCACCAGCAAAGACATCATGTTCCTACCCGGGCGCGTGCTTTCCTACCACGTCAACGGCATGACCCTAACCGCCTACGACGCCGCCGGGGCGGAAATCCTACGCCGCACCTACTTCTCCGTGGGTGGCGGCTTTGTGATGGAGGATGTGGGCACTGACGGTCACCCCGAAATTCGCGCCCTGGCCACAGCCGAAACCAAGGAAGTTAGCGCCACGGTAGCCCCCTACCCCTTCTCCACCGCCAACGAGCTGCTAGCCATCTGCCGGCGCACCGGGCTGCGCATCAGCGACGTGGTGCTAGCCAACGAGGTCTCCGCCCGCACCGAACAGGAAGTAATCGACTACATTCGCCTGCTAGAAACCACCATGATGCAGTGCATTGAGGCCGGCTGTAAGGCCCAGGGGGTGCTGCCCGGCGTGCTGGGTGTCCAGCGCCGCGCTAACGCTCTCTACCAGCGCCTACTGGCTGAGGAGAAAACCCCCGCAGACGCCTACTGCCGCCGTGACCCGCTGCGTGGTATGGACTGGGTTAACCTCTACGCGCTCGCGGTCAATGAGGAAAACGCCGCTGGTCACCGTGTGGTTACTGCCCCCACTAATGGCTCGGCGGGGATTATGCCGGCGGTTTTGGCTTACTACCGCCACTTCTGCCCGGGTGCTAACGACGACGGCGTACGTCGCTTCATGTTGGCAGCTACCGCCGTGGGGGCCCTGATCAAGACCAATGCTTCAATTGCTGGCGCTGAGGTGGGCTGTCAGGGTGAGGTGGGTTCGGCTTCCTCTATGGCTGCGGCGGGCTTAACTGAGGCTCTGGGGGGCACCCCTGAGCAGGTGGAGAATGCCGCTGAAATTGCCATGGAACACAACTTGGGTCTCACCTGCGACCCGGTGGGTGGCTTGGTGCAGATTCCTTGTATTGAGCGCAACGCGGTGGCCAGTGTGAAGGCTATTAACGCCTCGCGCATGGCCCTGTGGGGTGAGGGGCGTCACCAGGTCAGCCTGGACACGGTTATTGAAACCATGCGCCAAACCGGTGAAGACATGCTCTCCAAGTACAAGGAAACCTCCCTGGGCGGCCTGGCTGTAAACGTCGTCGAGTGCTGAGTAGGGGGAGTCTTCCCTAAGCGTATTAGTAGCGCGCAGCAGCTAAATGCAGTGTTATAGAGCTATGACAGCCACAAACGCCACCACTTCCGAGGCCAGCCAGGTCAAGGTGCTAGTGGTCGACGACGAAATTGTCCTAGCCGATCTTTTAGCCAGCGCCCTGCGCTATGAAGGCTGGGAGGTTACTACCGCCCACACCGGTGCCGACGCCGTGCGCCTGGCCCGCGAAATCTCGCCTGACCTGGTGGTTCTAGACATTATGCTGCCAGACTTTGATGGCCTTGAGGTGCTGAGCAAGATCCGTCGCAATGACCCGGATATCTCGGTGCTGTTCCTGACCGCCAAAGACTCCATCGCTGACCGGGTGGAGGGCCTAAGTGCCGGCGGGGATGACTATGTAACCAAGCCCTTCAGCTTGGAAGAGGTAGTGGCTCGCCTGCACGCCTTGCTGCGCCGCTCTGGCTCGGTGGTGGCCCCGCCCAGTAACGAGCTGGTGGTGGGCGATTTACGCATGGATGAAGACTCCCACGAGGTGTGGCGCGGCGAAGACCCAATTAGACTCACCGCCACTGAGTTTGAGCTGCTGCGTTTCTTCATGGAAAACCCGCGCCGGGTGCTGTCTAAGCCGCAAATCCTAGACCGGGTATGGGACTACGACTTTGGCGGCCAAGCTAACGTGGTGGAGCTTTACGTCTCCTACCTGCGTCGCAAGATTGATAAGGGGCGCGCCCCCATGATTCACACCGTGCGCGGGGTGGGCTACATGCTTAAGGCCGCTGAGGAAAACTAATTGTTTACGGCTATAAAGCAGTTTCTGGCCTCGGCGCGCGGTTCTGTGAACAGCTGGACGCGCGGCTGGGAACGCAGCTGGGAAGACAGCGGGCAACCAACTGCCAGCCAGTGCGCCCAAGCAGCCCAGCAGGCACAGGCCGCCCAGTGCGCCCAGGCAGTCCAAGCCGCCCAGAGTTCCCAGCCGGCCCAGCAGCCCCAAGCCTCCCAGGCTGCCCAGCACCCCCAGACAGCCCAGGCTACCCAGGTAGAGGCGGGGGTGCATGGGCGGCTGTGGGCCCACAAAAAACTGAGCCTGCGTCGCATGATTGTGCTGACCGTGGTGGCCGTGGTGTTTGTGCTAACTGGGGCAATTGGCTGCCTTAGTACCTGGGCGCTGGAAGCTTCGCTGATGGACCGCGCTGATATTCGAGTGCAGGCCGCCTCCCAGCGCGGTAACACTCGCCGTCACAGCGAATCCACCGAAAAAAACGTCGCCCAGCAGCTACTGCAAACCTACGGCAGTGACAGCAGCGACTATAACCCGCCCGCCGGCCTAGACGCCCCCGGGCAGGCTGCCGGCACCCTGGCCCTGCTACGTAACCGCCAAGGGGTGGTGGCCAGTGCCTACATCAACAATGAAGGCAAATACACCTACCTGACTCGCGACCAGATAAACACCCTGATGGCAGCGCTTAACTCAGGTAAAACTAAGCCTTTCACGGTGTATGTGGAGGGGCTGGGCACCTACCGGGTACTGGTTACGCGCGACTCGGTTAGCTCCGACGCCGTACTTACCGGGGTGTCTTTAGCTGATGATGAAGCCCTGATCGGCCGCCAAATGATTATTGAGGTGCTGCTGGTAGGCAGCGGTGTAGTTCTGGCGGCGGTGGTCTGCTTTGGCTTGGTGTCTAGGTTTTTGCAGCCCCTGCGGCGCGTGGCAGCTACCGCTCGGCAGGTAGCTACGCAGCCTATGGATAGCGGTGAGGTACAAATTGAGCGCCGCGTAAGCCTTGCTGACCTGTGTTCTTCCACGGAAGTGGGGGAGGTGGGCACGGCCCTTAACACCCTGCTTGACCACGTCAATGACGCCCTGGAGGTGCGTCAACGCTCCGAAACCCAGGTGCGTCAGTTTGTGGCCGACGCTTCCCATGAACTGCGCACGCCCCTGGCCGCTATCCGTGGTTACACCGAGCTGGTGCGTAGCGGGCGTGAGGGCGATCAGCTCAGCGAGATTTCCCAGCAGGCCATGGACCGTATTGCTAGTGAATCGCTGCGCATGAGTGAGCTGGTTAATGACTTACTGCTGCTGGCGCGCCTGGATGCGGGCCGGGAGCTGGAAGATGAGCTGGTGGATTTAGCTCCGGTGCTGATTGAGTCGGTGGCAGACGCGCAGATAGCCGGCCCTGAGCACACCTTTGAACTGGATTTAAGTGCCGTATTTGGGGTAGACGAGGATCTTGATGAGCAGCTGCCGCTGGTGCGCGGTGACGAGCAGCGCCTGCGTCAGGTGCTAGCTAATTTGCTGGCTAATGCCCGCCTGCACACTCCCGCCGGCACGCATGTGTGGGTCAAGCTGCTGCAAGAGGGCGATGAGTACCGCATTGTGGTGGCTGATAACGGCCCGGGTATTTCCCCGCAGCTGCGCGGCAAACTGTTTGAGCGCTTTACTCGCGCTGACGCCTCACGTAATCGCCAGGGCGGCTCTACGGGCTTAGGGCTGGCTATTTGCGCCGCTATTGCCCAGGCTCACGGCGGTAGCGTGCAGTTGGCTGATTCGGCTAGCTATCTCGACGACGCCGCCCAAGGCGCCTGCTTCGTGCTCAGTCTGCCTGTGGCCAGCTAGCGCTAGTTTCTATATGGCCGGCGCGCCACGCGCGGTGCTCCGGTACGGCTTTGTGTTGCCTAGCCTGCTGCTGGTGCCGCCGCCGGTGGCCACTGCTGCTCCTGATGCACAGGCAACCTTGCCGCCGCGCCACGCGCCGGTGGCTCAGAGAGTGCAAGTGTTTTCGCGTGTGAGATGAATAGCTAAGCAATTTTTTCTTCTCTAACCACAGCATGTGGGAAAAAACGCGTGCCCGGCCTGGGGGAAGTGGGGATAAACCGCCTTGAACTGGAGCTAAGGGGAGGGCGTGGGGCGACGTCGGAAAAAAAGCAGCTAAACCGGCGCAAAAATGGCCACTTAACGCGTGGTATAGCCCGGGCACACTAAAAGGAAGCGCGCAAAGCGGCGGAAGTATCCACAGCGGCGGCGCAAGTTGTCCACAAATTCCGGGAGGTTTATGCACAGATTCGGTGGCAGACACATCATCTTGGGGTGCTAGCGCTTTCGCACCCCTAGGGGTAGTGTTTTCTATTGCCGGTCGGAATATGCCGGCCGCGTGTTACAAACGTGTTGTTTCTAGCTCTGGTCTCCCCGCCAGACAGACCCGTCAGGATTGAAAGGCACAAATAAAAATGGCGATCACCGTCTACTCCAAGCCCAACTGCGTGCAGTGCAACGCCACCTACCGCGCCATGGACAAGGCTGGCCTTTCCTACTCCACCGTCGACATCTCGGTAGACGCTCAGGCGCTAGAGCAGGTTAAGGCTCTGGGCTACGTACAGGCTCCGGTAGTTATCGCTGGCGATGACCACTGGTCCGGTTTCCGCCCCGACAAGATCAAGGCTCTAGCCGTAGCTAACGCCACCGCAGTTGCCGTCTAAGTGGCTCTACGAGCGACGCCTACCTGCTGGTGGGCGTCGCTCAACTGCGTCAACTGACGCATAATTGCCGGCCTGCTAGCCGGCGGGATTAACTTGCAACACAGGTCGTGACCAATGGCGCTTTTAGTGTATTTTTCCTCCACCTCTGAAAACACACATCGCTTCGTAAGCAAACTGGGTATGCCTGCTAAACGCATCCCCCTGCTACCAAGTCAGCCGCCTCTGGAAGTAGACGAGGAATATGTGCTGTTAGTCCCAACCTACGGTGGTGGCAGCATCAAAGGTGCAGTCCCCAAGCAGGTCATTAAATTCCTCAACAATCCCCACAACCGTGAGCTATGCCGTGGCGTTATCGCTTCTGGCAATACCAATTTTGGTGCCGCCTACGGCCTAGCCGGTGACATAATCTCTAATAAGCTAAAAGTCCCATATCTCTACTGCTACGAGCTGTTGGGAACCCCCAAGGACGTAGAGACCGTAAAGCAAGGATTGGAAAAGTTTTGGCAGACACTCTGACTGATACCGGCAGCGAGTCGGTACGTTCCCCTGAACTGGACTACCACGCTCTAAACGCCAAGCTGAACCTTTACGGCGCTGACGGCAAAATCCAGTTTGACGCCGATCGCCAGGCTGCACGTCAGTACTTCCTGCAGCACGTAAACCAGAACACGGTGTTTTTCCACGACATTGAGGAAAAACTCGAATACCTGGTTGAAGAGGGCTACTACGACCCCACCGTGCTAGCCAAGTACCGTGAAGGCTTCCCCAAGGAGGCTTTCAAGGCTGCCTACGCCCACAAGTTCCGTTTCGAAACTTTCCTGGGGGCCTTCAAGTACTACACCTCCTACACCCTCAAAACTTTCGACGGTAAGCGCTACCTGGAGCGTTTTGAGGACCGCGTGGCCACGGTAGCCATGGCCCTAGCTGACGGCGACGAGCAGCTAGCCCTAGACCTGATTGAGGAAATCATGTCTGGCCGCTTCCAGCCGGCCACCCCAACCTTCCTAAATGAGGGTAAAGTCCAGCGCGGCGAGCCCGTATCGTGCTTCCTGGTGCGCATCGAGGACAACATGGAGTCGATCGCACGCGGGATCAACTCAGCTTTGCAGCTATCTAAGCGTGGCGGCGGCGTCGCCCTGCTGCTAACCAACCTACGCGAGATGGGCGCTCCCATTAAGCGCATCGAAAACCAGTCCTCCGGCGTCATTCCGGTAATGAAACTGTTGGAAGACTCCTTCTCCTACGCCAACCAGCTGGGTGCGCGTCAGGGCGCCGGGGCCGTGTACCTGCACGCCCACCACCCCGACATCATGCGTTTCTTGGACACCAAGCGCGAAAACGCTGACGAAAAGATCCGTATCAAGACCCTGTCCCTGGGCGTGGTGATCCCCGACATCACCTTCGAACTGGCCAAGAAGAACGAGGACATGTACCTGTTCAGCCCCTACGACGTCGAGCGCGTCTACGGGGTGCCTTTCAGTGAAATTTCGGTTACTGAGAAGTATCACGAAATGGTCGACGACGGCCGCATCCGTAAGTCTAAGATCAACGCCCGCCAGTTCTTCCAGACCATCGCTGAGCTCCAGTTTGAATCTGGCTACCCCTACGTGATGTTTGAGGACACGGTTAACAAGACCAACCCCATTAAGGGCAAGGTGGTCATGTCTAACCTGTGCTCGGAAATCTTGCAGGTTTCTGAAGCTAGCGAGCTAAACGCAGACCTAACCTACGCCCACGTGGGTAAGGACATTTCCTGCAACCTGGGTTCGCTAAACATCGCTAAAACCATGGATTCACCTGATTTTAGCCGCACTATCCGCACCGCTGTGAGGGCGCTGACCGCCGTCTCAGACCAGACTGACATTGAGTCTGTGCCTTCCATTCAGCGCGGTAACCGCGAATCGCACGCCATTGGCCTGGGCCAGATGAACCTACACGGTTTCCTGGCGCGCGAATCCATCCACTACGGCAGCCAAGAAGCCCTAGACTTCACCAATGTTTACTTCGCCAGCGTGCTCTTTGAAGCCCTCAAGGCCTCCTGCGAGCTGGCCCGCGAGCGCAATGAGCGCTTTGTTGGTTTCGAAGAATCTAAGTACGCCACCGGCGAGTTCTTTGAAAAGTACCTAAACCAGGATTTTGTGCCCACCACTGAGCGTGTAAAGGAACTGTTTGCCGCTTCTAGTGTGCACGTGCCCAGCCGTGAAGATTGGGCTCGGCTGGCCCAGCAGGTGCGTGAGTACGGCCTGTACAACCGTAACTTGCAGGCGGTGCCGCCCACCGGCTCTATTTCTTACATCAACAACTCCACCTCCTCGATCCATCCGATCGTGGCCAAGGTAGAGATCCGTAAGGAAGGCAAGATTGGGCGTGTCTACTACCCGGCCCCCTATATGACTAACGACAACCTGGAGTACTACAAGGACGCATACGAGATTGGCTATAAGGCCATTATCGACACCTATGCGGTGGCTACCCAGCACGTCGACCAGGGCCTGAGCCTAACCTTGTTCTTCCCGGACACCGCCACCACCCGTGACCTGAACAAGGCCCAGATTTACGCCTGGCGTAAGGGCATAAAAACCATTTACTACGTGCGTCTACGTCAGGCAGCCCTGGAAGGCACTGAGGTAGAAGGCTGTGTCAGCTGTATGCTGTGAGGCTTGGCCCTGCACAAGTAATCTGTGGCCTTACACCATATTTTTGATGCTGGCCGTCTAGGTGGTCTAGACGGCCAGCCCGTTTTTGGTTGTGCCACCTTTTGGTGGCGCCATCTTTTGATTGCGACAGTCCCTTTTTTGTGGGGTTGGCCTAGGCCCGTTGGGGGCGGTTATTGGCTAGTATTGAGTTGCCTTTTGCTCACTATCCACCTCAAGAAGGTCCCAATGCATCACGAGAAGCTCAAGCTACTAGACCGCGTTCAGGCCATTAACTGGAACCGCCTGGTTGATGACAAAGACCTTGAAGTGTGGGACCGCCTCACCGGTAACTTCTGGCTGCCTGAAAAGGTGCCGCTGAGCAATGATGTGCCTTCCTGGGCTACCTTGACTGAAGATGAAAAGCTCATGACTAACCGCGTCTTCACCGGCCTGACGTTGCTAGACACCATCCAGGGCACGGTGGGTGCGGTTTCGCTGATCCCTGACGCGCGCACCCCGCATGAGGAAGCGGTGCTAACTAACATTGCTTTCATGGAGTCGGTGCACGCACGCTCCTACTCCTCGATTTTCTCGACGCTGCTGTCCACCAAGGAAATCGATGAAGCCTACCGCTGGAGTGAAGAAAACCCCCACCTGCAGCGCAAGGCTGACATTATTCTCAACTACTACCGTGGCGATGATCCTGAAAAGCGTAAGGTTGCCTCCACCATGCTGGAGTCTTTCCTGTTCTACTCAGGTTTCTACGCCCCCATGTACTGGTCTAGCCACGCCAAGCTCACCAACACCGCTGACCTGATCCGCCTGATCATTCGTGACGAGGCTGTGCACGGCTACTACATTGGTTACAAGTATCAGCAGGCTGTGGCTGAGGCTTCGCCCGAGCGTCAGCAGGAGCTTAAGGACTACACTTTCGAGTTGCTCTTTGAGCTCTACGACAATGAAGAGCAGTACACCGAGGACCTCTACGACCCGCTAGGCCTAACCGAGGACGTTAAGAAGTTCTTGCGTTACAACGCCAACAAGGCCCTAATGAACCTGGGCTATGAGGCCATGTTCCCGGCTGACTCCACGGATGTAAACCCGGCTATTTTGGCTTCGCTTTCCCCTAACGCTGACGAAAACCACGACTTCTTCTCCGGCTCTGGCTCCAGCTACGTCATCGGCACCGCTGAAGCCACCCAGGATGAAGACTGGGACTTCTAAGTCAGCTAGGGAGCTACATGCATACCGTAACTTTCGGACTGCCCTTTAACGGCGTCGTCCCCCTATGGCACGAAGACGGGCTGATCACCTGGCACCAAAGCGACATTGACCTGGCTGAAGTGCTGGGGCTGGGGCTAGTTGAGGAGCGTGAAATCACCGAGGGGGCCCCTGCCGGCTGGAGTGAGCGGGTGGAGGTGGGCCGCCTAATGGGCAACATTTTGGAGCTCAAAGCCATCACCCCCACAGGTAAGCGCGCCATTAAGGATGTGGGGGCCGGGGCCCGCATCGGCATCAGTGACCCGCTGCCTTACCAGGAAGCTATGGGCGAGTTTTTCGACGCCGACGCTTTCAGTGTGCATATTGCCCGGATGCTGCTGCGTGGGGCGCGTGACGGGCTGCTGACCGTCTTTACCCTGCATGAGTCGGGCAACCCCCAAACGCATCACCTGCTGAGCGTGTCTTCCACCTTGGATGAGTTGGGGTACATGTATTTCCACTTGGTCACCATGGTGGATATGAGTGAGGTTCCCAGCTGGGCGGGTTACTCTAAGTCCGACGGCGTCACTAGCTTGGATATGAGCATTAACTACTCTGATTTGCTGGGTAGGGCGGAAATTAACGGCGTGGAGACCGCTGGTGAGGCGCTCGACGCCGGCAAGCTGATTAGCTTTGTGCGTCCGGCTGTCGATGCCTTGCTAAAGCCTGGTTTCCCCTTCGCTTTGGG
>ERZ772910.317-NODE-317-length-29230-cov-4.124696_pt1 | contig 29230 bp, 20 predicted proteins | sample MGYA00511357_ERZ772910 | MGnify/ENA primary metagenome ERZ772910 (study PRJEB29015, sample SAMEA2738096) | human oral metagenome | biome: human oral; feature: human-associated habitat; material: saliva | place: China | collected 2193 ... | reverse complement strand
CAGTACCTGAGCAAGGAATGTGCAGCTTGCGCTTTTGGCAATCTTTACGTATCTTTGCCCTCGCAAGTTACGCCTACGCCGCAAGGGGAGCGCGTGGCTTGAATCAAGGTAGAACTAGTAGCTCAGTCGGTAGAGCACATCCCTTTTAAGGATGGGGTCCTGGGTTCGAACCCCAGCTGATTCACAGTGGGGATGTCGCAAGGCATCCCCACACTCTTTTATAAAGCATGCGCCCCGCAAGACCTCAGTAGTGGTCTTGCGGGGCGCATGCTTCATCGGGGAGGGAGTATCAGTCTCCGGCATGTAAGGTCCCATTCTGTGGGACGTACTTGCGCTTGCCACTATACTCCGTAATGTCGATACGAATGATCTCCGTCCGATGGAAGGACTTCTCTACATATACCTTTCCCAGCTCCATATCATTAGGCGATAGCTTCTCCAAGAGAAGATGAAGCGCATGCCGGCGCTCCTCTTCGCTGAGACCAATATGCGCAGTCCCTCGGAGGATGACACTCTCATACTCGGTCGTAAACTTGCTTGGTAGGAGATTCACGCGTCCGACGATGCAGAGGGAGACCTCAGCATGACCAGCACGTATAGCACGGAGCTTCTTTCCCTCGGGGGCGCAGTGGACATAGATGCAGTCTCCACCATCCCAGATATGATTGATGGGGAAGCCATAGGGCTTACCCTCTTCATCGATCATCGAGAGGACACAGTATTCGCTCTCACGGAGTAGCTCCAGAGCACGCTCTTCATTAAGCAGGCGATCACGACGCCGTACATCAGCATTATTATACTTCATCATCAGACATATAGTTGGGTGCAGATTATAGAGACGACTGGAGAGTGGAAGCACCCTACTCTACCCTCTCAGATTTGCGAAAAACTATCTTGACAGTATAAGCTTCCCTTCATTCTCCAAGAGCAAACCACTCTGCTGCAATTGCTCAAGAGCGTAGGAGAAGGCAGCATCGACATTAGCTCCACGGCGCGAGAATCCCATGCGCTTCGCTGCAATCAGGGTCGCTGCATCAGGGGCGATCGACACATTCTGCTTCACCACTTCAAGAAGGACCTCCATCAGCTCGACCGAAGGGATCTCTTCTATTAAACGCTTTGTAACCGCAGTATTGGGGCGGTAACCCTTCCACTGCTCACAGTCTTTCTGTATAAGCCAAAGAGTCTGACCATCACGGTCAGCGACAGCGAAGAGCATGGGTAAGAGGGCATCCACGATCCCCGTAATCGTCGAGCTCACTCGCGCAAAGGACTTGAAGGCCGCCACACGCTTCGAGAGGAGCGAATAGGTAATAGGCTGCTCTCGGGCTACGACCTCATGGACGAAGTCCTCCAGAGAAGTGCTGGTGTAGCTATCGGTAGCGGGGTACTCCAGCGCTGCAGAAGAGCTTATCGGCTCAGCGATCAGATCTGCCTCAGAGATAGCGAAGGGAGAAGATACTGCTGTAGACTGTAGCTTCAGAGGGCGCTCTGGGAGCGACTTCAGTCGAGCAAGGATGCGCTTTATGACAAGGTCAGGTTGGCGGAACCAGTCCGGACTCCATACACGCATGACCTCCCAGTCGAGACTCCCAAGTACGCTCGGCTGCACGACCTCACGATCTCGAGTCGTCTGAGTACGTCGGTAGGCTTCTCCATCGATCAAGATCCCTAAGCGATAGCAATCTGGTGCACTGGGCAAGGCTACGGCAAGGTTGACCTTGAAGTTCGAGCGTCCCAGCTGAGTCATCACAGGATAGCCAGCCTTCTGTAAGCGATTAGCTATCTGCTCAGCGATGATGCGGTCGGCAGAGTCCATATCAGGCTGAGGGCGCCGTACGAGCGTCTGTCGCTCAGCATACTCGAGGAAGTGCTTCAAGCCCTCTACGCCCTTAGCCTTCGTGCGGCGCAGATCGATCTGATCACTGGTCATCGTCGAGAAGACCAGCATTTCACAGCGAGCGCGACTAACGGCTACATTTAGGCGACGCTCACCCCCCGCCTTATTCAACGGGCCAAAGTTCATACTGACCTGCCCCGTAGCGTCTGCACCATAGCCGATGGAGAAGAGGATGACATCACGCTCATCCCCCTGCACATTCTCAAGGTTCTTGATAAAGATAGGCTCATAGAGCTGGTCTGCCAACTCTTGTAGCGAGGTATCATGAGCCATACGCTCGGTCAGCGTGTCCTCAATAAGATTCTGCTGTGCGGCACTGAAAGCCACGATACCTATACTCTCTCCCCTCAAGCTATCATCACGCAGACGACGGCATACCTCATGGATGATTGCCTCGGCCTCGGCCTTATTCTGTCGGGTCTTCCCCTTGTCATAGGTCCCCTTGATATGAATGAATCGCACCTTCGTCGCTTGGTCATCTACTGAGGGGAAGGTAATGAGCTCCCCATCATAGTACTCATGGTTGCTGAAGGCGATAAGGCTCTCGTGGCGAGAGCGGTAGTGCCAATTCAGCTGTAGCGAAGGTAGACTAAGAGCCTGGCAGTCCTGCAGGATGCTCTCCAAGTCATCAATGCTCTCCTCTTCTTCCTCGACGGAGTTCGTACTAAAGAAGATCGTTGGAGGCATCTGCTTGGGGTCTCCTACCACGATGAGGGCATTCCCTCGAGCTATAGCTCCTACAGCTTCACTGGTCGGCATCTGAGAGGCTTCGTCGAAGATCACTAAGTCGAACTTCTCCGCCCCTAAGTCTATGTACTGTGCCACCGACATAGGGCTCATCAGCATACAAGGGCAGAGGCGCGGTAGAAGGTTAGGGATATCATCCAGCAGCTGGCGAATTGAAGTACCTCGCCCTCCATTGGCTACATTACGATTGAGCTTCCCGATCTCCGAGCTATTATCTATGTCCTCATAGACATGGGGAAGCTGATTGGACAGGCGAGCATAGAGCATCTTCTTCGACAGCTCTTGGAACTCTGCAGTCAACTCCTTGTAGCGCTGCACCTGCTGGTCAAAAAGCTCACCCTCAAACGTGCAGAGGAGCTCACTCCGAGCTATCTTCTGCTCGGCTAAGGCACGATAGAGCCCCTTGAAGAAGGCTTGCATAAGCTGAGCGGCATCTACTCGCTTCGCCTCCACCTCGCGAATCACGATATCAAGGCCCTGCGAAGAAAGTTCGCTACGCAGCTGGATCCAGCTATACCACTTCCCGACCAGCCCCTGATGAGTCTGCCAGCGAGAGAAGCACGAAGAGAGCGCCACAGAGAAGGAACTATCGGAAGGGAACTGATACGATACCCAGGGCTCAGCCTCCTTTATATACTGCGACCACTCACCAGAGAGAGCATCGAGCCCTCGGAGCTGATGCTTTAGCTCTTCAGTGAAAGCTAGCTTAATAGACTCTCGGATAGCGGAGACCGAGAGCTGTAGTCCTTCAGCAAAAGCCTCTACAGCCTTCACCAAACGGGGGAGGTAATCCAAGAGGCTTCCCAGCTCCGTAGTAGAAAGGCTACGTCCCAAAAGCTGGTGTATCCCTCCGCTCTCTCCCGCACAGTGCTTAACTTCCTTCTGATACTCAAGCACACGCTCCAGATACCCTGCTACTGTCTGAGCTTGCAGCTTCTCACTGTAGAAGCGTATCTTCTTGAGGTAGCTACGAGAGGCAAAGAAGCGAGGTAAGAACCAAGAGTCTTCAATTGCCTTCCACTCCTGTAGGAGGCTCAGTGCATCTATCTCTAAGAACTCCTCACGGCAGTCAGCCGTGAGGGTGGCACGGAGTTCATCACGATGCTTCATATGCTCCCAGATCGAGCGCAGCTGGGCTATCTGACGCTCATCAAATGCAATAGCAGCGACAGATGAGTGCATCAGTGGAGCGGCTGAGATCTCTGAGAGGAGGTCTATACCAAGACGTAGACTTCGCTCACTATCCTCCAGATCTGCGCCAAAGATCTCCGTAAGGAGAATACGCGCACGCTGTATGCGTCCTGTGAGAGTCACACCTTCGTCAAGGAGATGCGCTAAGGTCTGCGGCTCTTGGATGCAGGCAAGTGTGGGCCACAGGCCAACCAGAGGATGCTCCGAGGGCTGTCCTGCGACATTGAGTACTGCGGGGAGCTTGCGACCAAGCAGCTCTTCGCAGTGTGTGATAAATTCCCCATCAAGATGCGTCAGCTGCTCGTTCAATGCGACCTCAAGAGGCTCTACCTCATACGACTCATAGCGCGATATACATTCGTAGAGGGAGAGCTTGGCTCCCTCGCGATCCTTATGAAGACTCTCCATATACTGGATCAGCAGCGTACGATGCTCGTAGAGCCTCTGAGCTATGGAGTCATATTCCTCTGGCTCTCGGATCTTCGCCGCATGCAGAGCTTTACTCAGCTGCTCCAAGACATGCTTCTTTGTCACCTTGTTGGAGTGAAGCTCAAGGCAGAAGGGATCAAGGCCGATCTTCTCAAGTCGGCTCTGCACCACGCTGAGAGCAGCCATCTTCTCTGCGACGAAGAGCACTCGCCGCCCCTGGTAAAGTGCGTTGGCGATGAGGTTCGTGATCGTCTGTGACTTCCCCGTACCCGGAGGACCATAGAGTATGAAGGAGGAGCCACGCCCGGCCTCCAAGACAGCAGATAGCTGTGACGAGTCTACGGGTACAGGTAGAGCAATGCTCCCAGGAGTCAGATGCTTATCCTCCTCTGCCAAGTTCGTCTGCAGAGGCTGAGGTTGCCACTGGAGCGAACCACTGACGAGGCTGGCGACGACAGGATGCGAGAGAAGCTCCTCACGGTGATTATGAATATCGTGCCACATCAGGTACTTATTGAAGGAGAATGCCCCAAGGACACACTCCTCCTCGACATCCCACTTACTCTGCTCTCGGAGAGCGTCTCGGACTTGCGCAAAGATGAGGGGTACATCTACACCATGCTCATCACGGGGAAGGGGATCAATCCCCTTGATACGTATGCCGTAGGTCTGGCGGATATATTCGATGAGGGTGATATTGAGTGATATCTCCTCATCTCGCTTGCGGATATAGTAGCGCCCACGCTTGTAGATGAGATCCACGGGTAGGAGAAGAAGCGGAGCATAGCGTGCTCGAGGGCTATTCTTTTTCTCATACCAGCGCAGGAGACCAATCGCCAGATAGAGCGGATTAGCCCCCGTCTCTTCCCTCGTCGTACGAGCATGACGATAGATATTCTTGAGGACCAGCTGTGTTTCGTCCTCAGCGTAGTAGGTATGTAAGAGCTTCTGCCTTGTGATATCATTCAAGATCAGTGGCTCCAGAGAGCTAATCATACTGGAGCGAAGTAAACGCTCTTCTCTATCTATTCGTACAACTCCCTCAGGAATAGGATGGATGCAATACTCCGTATTCTCCTGCAAGTAGTCCTCTATGGAAGCAACATCAAAGGAGATGAACTGTATGGCACGACTACGGACAGAGAGATTGAGGAAATTGTTGCGCAGGGAGAAGTCCAAGAGCTTCCGCTCCCAGATATCAAGCTTATTGACCTCCGTCTTATCGTCATAGGCACGATCCAAATCATATCGAGTGCGATGGGTAGCCTCAATGGCACAGGCCGTATGCTTAGGAGCTTCCTCGGGAGCTAGCTTCCACGTACCGCCCTCACTGAGGCGAGTTGGTAGCGAGATAATACCCTCCAAGCGACAGCGAACTAGGTCAATGAACATCTGAAACTCATTATCCCTCTTGAGATGCTGCCGAGCGATCTCCTGTGCATGCTCAAAGGAAGCATAGTCCTTAGTAAGCTCCGTACACTCAAGTACAAGCATCTCGGAGATCCCCTCAGAGCATACCTTCTCTAAGAAAGATGCATCATCACAGATGCTCTGACGGTAGCACACTTCGCTGAGCCACACACCGAGGAAGGCATGCCCACGCATGATCACTACCCCACTATTGATCCCAACTGCCTCCAGTACAGAGGCCATCAAGAGAGTCAACTCGATGCAGTTCCCCTGATGACTCTCAAGGACTTGATCAGAGAGCGTGATGCGCTGCCCGATAGCCTCATAGCTGGCAGGCACTGCGCGGTAGATAATCCCTTCTTGATGGAGCGCAGCAAAGATGGCGCTAACTTGCTCCACAACCGTATTAGGATCTCCATCTTGATACTCGACAAAGGCACTTGCCCCTGTCATCTGCTTGAGGAGAGCTGATGCCTTGACGACCATCCGCCCTACAGCAGGCTGATTGGGCACCACAAAAGAGGCCAGACACTGTGGAAGGATCTGCGTCCCCAGCCATTGATCAAATGCCATCAACTCCAGGTCATACTCCCGCGAAAGCAAGACTTCTTCCCCGCTATAGATCTGTACAGTGAAGGAGGAGATGACGCGCTCTGAGAGCTCAAGCAAAGCATCAGCCTTGGGGAGAACAGCGACATCAGAAATACGTACCGTGCTCCCACGATCAATGCGGCTATATATAGCAGAGCGCTGCTCTTGGACAAAGCGCCCTCCAATAGAGACACTGATATCCAGCAGGTCTTCCTCACCGACATTCGCGAGCTCTATACTGCTGCAGACTGGGATATGGTTGTGTAGGAGTGCGTAATTGACATTCTTGATATAGTCAATATGTAGCTCTATCATCATCGTAGGGGTCGTTAGTCAGGTCAATATGGGAAGGCAAAAGATAATGCCTCTCACCGCTATAACACTCAAAGGTAGCTATATTTCAGAAGGTAGATGCATAGGGAAATCCCCGCCTTTCCTCCAAGAAGAAGCCTTCCCTCAGAAGTGCAGTAGCTGAGAGAAATACCTCAGCAGAAAGCACTACTATGAAGTCAGGAAAGTAACCAGTACTGGTCCGAGAGGTGACCAGTACTGCTCCACTCGCTGACCAGTACTGGTCGATATACCCAACCAGTACTGCTCACTTCAGCGACCAGTACTGGTCGCAAAAGGAACTAGCTGAGGGAGGGTCATCGCACGGTCTTACATCTCCTATTTATCCATAAGATAATCGGCCAGTTATCTCTATAGCCCACTTCATAGCATCGCCTGAGAAAGATGCTTTCCCCTGCCCTCGGCAAAAAAGAAGCCTCCCCACCGCTTCGTGCAAAAGCAGTGGGGAGGCTTGTCTTATCAGAGCATAGAGCTACAAAGAGCTCTACGAGAAGTTACTTCTTCTTAGCGGGAAGGTGAATAGCAAGACCCAGAGCGTCAGCGATAGCTTCATAGAGAGCTTCGGAGTAGGTGGGGTGCCCATAGATCGTAGCGATGACTTCCTCAGCGGTAGCTTCCATCTCCATGATCAGCGAAGCCTGGCTGATCATTTCAGCAGCCATAGCACCGATGATGTGGATACCGAGGATCTCACCGTACTTGTTGTCGAGGACAACCTTGACGAAGCCTTCCGTTTCACCAGAAGCGAGGGCACGACCGTTAGCTGCGAAGGCGAACTTACCGATGCGGACATCTCCGTACTTCTCACGTGCCTGGTCTTCGGTCAGACCGACCATAGCGACCTCGGGGCGCGTATAGACTACAGAAGGAGCGGAGAGCATCTTGAGTGCACGTTCGTTGCCATGGAGAGCATTCTCAGCAGCGACCTCACCCATGCGGAATGCCGTGTGAGCAAGCATCTTCAGACCGTTGACGTCACCAGGAGCATAGATGCCCTTGACGCTGGTCTCCATGAACTTGTCGACCTTGATACGACCGCGCTCGATTTCGAATTCGATCTCACCGACCCCTTCGAGATCAGGCACACGACCGATAGAGAGCAGAGCCTTTTCAGCTTCGATAGCCGTACCATCCTTGAGGATAGCAGCGAGCTTGCCCGAGCGGTCTTCGATCTTTTCGATAGCAGCACCAGTCAGGATCTTGATACCACGCTTTTCGAGTTCGCTACGGAGCGTCTTAGAAACTTCCTTATCGAGAGCAGGGATGATGTAGTCAGCCATCTCGATGATCGTCACCTTCGTACCGAGGGATACGAGGGCTTCAGCCATTTCGACACCGATGACACCACCGCCGATGACGACGAGACTTTCGGGACGCTCTTCAAGGCTGAGGATATCGTCACTGGTCAGGACTGCAGGATGATCGAGACCAGGGATAGGCAGACGGCCTACCTTAGAGCCACCAGCGAGGATGATCTTGTCAGCCTTGATGATGTCCTTACCATCGACGACGACGTCCTTGTCACGGTTGATCTTACCGACACCGCGGAAGACTTCGACACCGTTGCTCTTGAGCAGCGAGTAGACACCGCCCGTGAGCTTCTTCACTACGCTGTTCTTGTAAGAGACGAGCTTCTTCATATCAACAGTGAAGCTGGTGTCAGCGAAGTTGATACCACGAGCTGCAGCCTGTGCTACACCGTCAAGGATCTCAGCATTGCGGAGGAACGTCTTGGTAGGGATACAGCCCTTGTTGAGGCAGGTACCACCGAACTCAGCCTTCTCAACGATAGCGACCTTAGCACCGAGCTGTGCAGCACGGATAGCAGCTACGTAGCCAGCAGGGCCACCACCGATGACGCAGAGGTGGTAAGAGCCTTCGAGATGTACCAGAGGAAGTGCAGCACCTTCGTGCTTAGGACCTTCCTGCTTTTCAGGTACGATCTCATCCTTGGTACGGACGGTCTCAAGGCTTTCGCCAGCCTCACCGATGTAACCAATAACTTCGGCGATGGGTACCGTCTCACCAGCCTGGTGAGTGATCTTGAGGAGCACACCCGAAGCCTCAGCTTCGAGCTCCATGCTCGTCTTGTCGGTCATGATTTCGAGGAGGACTTCACCAGCCTGTACGGGGTCTCCCTCGTTCTTGCGCCAGCTGACGATCTCACCTTCGGTCATATCTAAGCCCGTCTTGGGCATGATGATCTCTGTTGCCATATCTATTTAGGATCTTCTTTTGTGGTTCGAGTGGTTGATTTAAACGAGGAGAGGGAGTGGAGACTCCAGGGTAGCCTTCAGCTCCTGCATGAACTTAGCTGCACCAAGACCGTTGATGACACGGTGGTCGCTGGTCAAGCTCATCTTCATGATGGGGCGGATGACGACCTCGCCGTTGCGTACAACGGGCATCTCCTTCGTCCCTGCGATGGAGAGGATAGCGGAGTTAGGCTGATTGATGATCGAGGTGAAGGACTCGACACCATACATACCCAGGTTGGAGATGGTGAAGGTGCTACCTTCCTGATCCTGCGGCGTAAGCTTCTTGCCAACAGCACGCTCGGTGATGTCCTTGAGACGGAGCATCAAGTCTACGAGGCCCAGCTTCTCGGCCCCATGAACGACAGGCACAAGAAGGCCTTCATCCATACCGACCGCCATAGCGAGGTTCACATAGTTGTGAAGCTCGATCTGTGAGCCATCAGCAGAGAGAGAGGCATTGATGTAAGGGTGATTCATCAGCGTGCGCACGACAGCGATGGAGATGATATCCGTGACGGTGAGCTTCTTGCCGGTCTTCTCCTTGATAGGCTCGAGGAGCTGCTTGCGGAGCTTCGTAGCTTCGTACATATCGACCTCATAGTTCAGGACGAAGGTAGGAGCAGAGAAATAGCTATCTGCCATACGCTTAGCGATGACACGACGCATCATGTTCATCGGTACGATCTCGACTTCACCTGGAGCAGCAGCGATTGCAGAGGCAGTAGGAGCTTGAGCTGAAGCAGCGGGAGTGGCTGCCGGTGCTGCAGCTGGAGCGGCGGCAGGAGCAGCAGGCTTATCCTGCGTGAAGGGATCGATGATCCCCTCGAGGTTGGGGTAATAGCGATCTCCAAGGACAGCAGCTACATCAGATCGCGTGATCTTCCCACGGAAGCCCGTCCCCTTAATCGTAGAGGTATCGACGCCAAAGGCATCAGCGATCTTCTTAGCCAGAGGAGTGATGCCACCTGCCTTCTCGTAGCTGAATTCAGCTACGTCCTCAGCGTGGATACGCCCCTTGTAGCCAGAGCCTGCGATCGCATTCAGGTCGACTCCCATGCGGTGAGCCAATGAGCGAGCAGCAGGTGTGGCTCTTAGTTTATCATTTCCCATATTCAGATTATTCTTATGACGTATAGCCCTCACCTGTGATTGGGGTAGAGGGCTATACGTGGATAGTATCTTCGTGTGCGACGATTAGCGCTTGTCGTAGAGGCGCTCGATATACTTCAGGATGCGATCAACATCGGGGAGCATAGCGACCTCGAGGGAGTGGTTGTAAGGCGTGGGGATATCCTCAGCGGCCAGACGCAGGATGCGGCTATCGAGATAGTCGAAGGCACCGCTCTCAGCGATAGAAGCTGCGATCTCACCGAGGAAACCACCTGTCTTATGAGCATCGTTTACGAGGAGTACACGACCCGTCTTGCGGACAGACTCGATGATCGTCTCGCGATCCAGCGGAGCCAGCGTCATAAGGTCAACCACTTCGACCTCGATACCCTTCTCAGCAGCCTTGTCAGCAGCCTTGAGGACGCGCTCCAGCATACGACCGTAGGTAACCACGGTGACGTCCTTACCGACGCGCTTGATATCAGCCTTGCCAATAGGCAGGACAAAGTCAGGAGAGGTGGGCACCTCACCCTTCATGTTGTACTGAGCCTTGTACTCAAGGAAGATCACGGGGTTGTTGTCACGAATAGCGGCCTTCAGCAGCCCCTTGACATCAGCAGGAGTACCTGGAGCGACGACCTTGAGACCAGGGATGTGGCAGAACCAAGATTCGAGGCTCTGAGAGTGCTGAGCAGCAGAGCCCAGACCCGAGCCTGCAGCGCAGCGGAAGACAACGGGCACAGAACCCTTACCACCATACATATAGCGGGTCTTAGCGGCCTGGTTCACGATGTTGTCCATCATGTACACGATGAAGTCCATGAAGGTCACGTCGACGATAGGGCGCATCCCCGTCAGAGCAGCCCCGACAGCACAACCCGAGATAGCGTTCTCGGAGATAGGCGTGTCACGTACACGCTCGCTACCGAATTCCTCCAGCATACCTACTGAGGTACCGAAGTCACCACCATAGACGCCGACATCTTCACCTATAAGGAAGACGTTCTCATCGCGACGCATCTCTTCGCTCATCGCTTCGATGATGGCGTCACGCACGGACATCACCTTTGTTTCTTGTCCTTCTATCATAATAGTCTATTCTTTTTCTAAGGGTTAGTGAAGAGCAGTGGCCTATTCGGTGAAGATATCTTCGAAGGCCGACTCAGGAGAGGGTTCGGGTCCCTTGCGACCGTACTCTACGGCAGCATCAATGGCCTTGTGGCTCGCAGCCTCAATAGCATCAAGCTCCTCAGCCTTGGCAAGCTTCTTATCAAGCAGGTAGTTACGGAACTTGAGGATAGGATCCTTCTTCTTCCACTCATCTACCTCTTCCTTCGTACGATACTTACCAGGGTCAGAGGTCGAGTGACCATACCAACGGTAGGAGATGGCTTCGACGAGGACAGGGCCCTTGCCAGCGCGTACATCCTTGATCACCTTGTCCATCGTCTCACGTACAGCTAAGAGGTCATTACCATCTTCGATGAAGACGCCAGGGACACCATAGGCAGCAGCACGCTCATAGACGTGCTTCGTACGCATCACAGAGCTGATAGGCGTAGAGATGCCGTAGCCGTTGTTGATACAATAGAAGATCACAGGGAGATTCCAGATGGCTGCCATGTTCAGCGTTTCATGGAAAGAACCTTCGTTAGTAGCGCCGTCACCGAAGCAGCATATGACGATCTTACCCGTATTCTTCATCTTCTGAGTGAGGGCTGCACCGATAGCGATACCCATACCGCCACCGACGATCCCATTGGCACCGAGGTTACCAGCATCGACATCTGCGATGTGCATCGAGCCACCCTTCCCCTTACAGACGCCGTTTGCCTTACCCATGATCTCAGCCATCATACCATTCAGGTCAATGCCCATAGCGATACTCTGACCGTGACCACGGTGATTGGAGGTAATGAGGTCGCCCTTCTCCAGACCAGCGATAGCACCGACGTTAGCGGCTTCTTCGCCCACGGAGAAGTGCGTCATACCAGGGACTTCCCCACGACGCACCAGCTGGTTGACCTTGTTGTCGAAGTTGCGGATGTCCTCCATCTTGCGGTACATCTCCAGCAGTTCTTCTTTCTTGAGTTTAGCCATAACTGTATTCTATTTAGATACTTATTTGATCTTCTATTTCTGCAGTGCCTCAGCAGACACCTCCGTCTTAGCGTTCAAGAGGGCACTACTACAAGCTCATGCGTCGTGATTCAGGAGCATCTCCATGCTCTAATAAGGGAAAATAATCCGCATTAACCCCCCGTATTGTCATATTGACTATGCAAAGATACGTATTACGTATAAATCCCATCACACCACAGCCCCTTCAAACGGGTTTTCACCGCTCCTCAGGCCTTATTTTAAGAGAATTTGCATCTTATTTTGAGGTCTAAACGAGGCTTTTAGCAAGTCAATCAAGAGTCAGAAATATGATTCTCAATTAGAAAACACAAAGAGAATCAGATGGTTCACTCACTAACCACACATTTTAATAACCTTGAGCTATTCCTTCATTTATCCTATCAATAACTGCCACCTATAAATAGAGCCTGTTACCTTAGAGTCCTACCCTCTATTTAGTTAGAGAGCTAAGGCATCGCACGCCCAGCTACCCGATATACCTCTCCGAAGTGACCGAGCAAGCCCTTCAACTTATCGCAAGTATTCCTCTTATCCAGCGGAGGGAAAAGTGTCCTTCTCATGAAGGAAAAAGCACCTTCCCGTAGTGGTTTTCCCCTATCTATGCACGTAGTCTTAAAGACCAAGCACGTAAATCCTAATATCCACGTACGTAGATATTAGAGCCACGTACGTAGCCCACACATTTCTGCCACTCGTCCACAACTTTTATCCCTACACGGAGCAACAATCTAATAGAGGTCACTTCACAAAGCTATATGAGAATCAAGCGAAAGCTATATAGGAATGCGTCCAAAGCTATATAACTTTCTTCACCATCCTATACAGCTCTACCCACGTACTCATATAGGTGCTTTAGTGAGACTCTCACTCCTCTGAGAAGCAGAACGAATAGATTCCTCTCCCCTATTTATCTATCTCAGATATAAATCAAGTAGAGTATGTACCCCTAAGGATGGATATAAAAAGCCACCGCACACAGCTGGGATAGCTGCGTGCGGTGGCACAATGATTCTTTCAGGAAGCCGAGAGCTTACTCAGCTTCGTCCTGGTCTGCAAAGTCCGTGATACCAGCCTCGATGAGGATGTTGTACCAAGTGTAGAGCTTCTTGATGTCTGATGTATAGACACGCTCACGGTCAAAGTTAGGAATCACTTCGCCGAACGAGTTGCGTAGCGCATCACTATCCTTGAGGAGTTCTTCGGACACAGCTGCACCAGCCTGCTTCTCATAGAGGCGCGTGAGCACTTCCGAGAGAGCTATATCTTCGCCGTCAGTGAACATAGAGATATCACCAAGCGATACCACACGGTCCTTGGGCAAAACGGGGATACGCTTCTTGGTCTGGAGAGACTCGACGATGAGCGTATTCTTGCCCGAGGAGAGGAGACGATAGAGTCCAGGCTTGCCTGAGATAGAGAGAATGGTCTTCAACATATAGGATCTTATTTGAGCGGAAGGCTGGCTGCCTCCCTTGATGGGTGCAAAAATAGGGATATTTGAGTGAATAGCCACTGAGAAAGCTCAGTCAAGGAGCTTATCAAAGAGACTATCAAGTTGGGGGATGAGAGGATGAGCCTCATCATTATATATCAGGAAGTCTGCACGCTGAGCTAATTCCTCCTGAGACATCTGATGCTGCATGCGAGCACGGACAGCTTCCTCACCTACACCATCACGCATCATAGCTCGCTGCAAACGAAGCGTATCATCAGCAAGGACAGCCAAGACACCATCGGTATAGGCATCAAGGCCAGCATCCAGAAGCAAGGCACTCTCTAAGGCACACAAGCGTTTCCCTTCTGCGCTGAGCCCTTCACGCCAAGCGACAAAGTCGCGACGCACAGCGGGATGTACGAGGGCATTGACTTGCTCCAGAAGAGAGCGATCTGCGAAGATCAGCGATGCCAGCGCCTTCCGATCCAGTAATCCCGAAGGAGCATAGATCCCTGCACCGCAAAGGCTAATCATCGCTTCTCGGAGCTCTCCATCAGTATCGTAGAGGGCCTTAGCACGGCTATCAGTATCATAGACGGGGATGCCACGCTCCTCAAGTAGACGAGCTACGTAACTTTTTCCACTACCTATCCCCCCTGTGACCCCCAGCGTGTAGATGCCATGAGAGGTACGAGCCGAATGCAGAGGACTACTTGCGCTCTTCGATGACATACTGCACACGGTCAGGAGTCAAGCGATAGTGCTTGAGCCAATCAGGCTTCTGCACAAGAGTGATGGGGAGCTGACGAGGAGTTTCCCCAGAAGCATTGCCAGCCGTCACGAGATCGGGATAAGCTACAGCTATCTTCAGCTCCTCAGGCTTAATATCCTTGTAGCGAGAGCGAGGTAGCGTGAGCTGGATCGTAGCTACGCGAGGTAAGGGCAGAAGAACGAATCCCTCTGGAGCACCTGTCACCTCGACAGGGAGTGTGAAGGTCTGCTCTGTAAGCTGCTCTACGGGGACATGGACCTGCACCACATTGGTCGAGGCATATACTCCATCTGGGAGGAGAAGGCGTACCTTCGTCGTCGTCGTCGCCTTCAGCATGTGCTCCTCAAAGGGAGCTGTAAGAATCGTAGTCAACGTGTCTAAGGCCTTCCCCGAAGCAAATACGGTTATCTCCGTTGGAGTAAGCTCAATATCACCGATGGCATAGCCCGTAGCGACCTGCGGCAAACTTCCCAACGTGATCGGAAGCACCTTACGATGACGACGGTAAGCCGCCACATTAATTGAAGCGGGCGAGATGGAGATGACACGAGCTGATGTAGCGAGTCGGCTCCGCACTTCTCCCGAGAGGGCAGAAGCCGAAAGCGAGAAGCCCGCGATGATCTGATGATCACGCTGCAGACGAAGGAGGATAGGAGCCAGTCCACGAGTCGTATACTCCAAGAGATGCCCCCCTTCATCCTCTAAGCTGACCTCAATGTACTCAGGTAGCTTCGTCTGCATACCCACCTCAGGTGGGATGGAATCATACACCACGGGGATATGCAGCGTATAGGTAAAGCGACGCTGAAGGCTCTGCACGAACCAGAAGGTAGCAGAGAGCAAGACAAAGACGAGGAAGATAAAGAGCTCCCTACTCCTACGACGCTTGGGCGGGGAGGAGTTCAGCTTTCGGGCTGATAATGGGACTCTCGGAGGGGAGTTCTTCAGATCTAATCGCATAGCTCGTAGACATTGATCCGCACGATCACACGGCGGATATGAAGAGAGGCTGCCCGCACACTTGTAGCAGGCAGCCTCTTATATTTATGAGACCGTAGGCTGTAGGCTACTTGGCAGCTGCCTCGGGATCCCCTGCTGGGAAGACAGAGCCCTTATCAACGCGGACACGTACTCCGTCAGCAATCTCGACGACGAACTCGGTCTGCTTGATATCCTTGATCACCCCATAGAGGCCACCAGAGGTCACGATACGATCGTTGATGCCGAGTGCATCGCGCTTCTGCTGCAGTTCCTTCTGACGCTTCTGCTGGGGACGGATCATGAAGAGCCAGAAAATCAAACCGATCGCAACCACCATGATGATAGAAGAGAAGGGGCTGCCACCATTTTGTCCTGCGGCCTGGAGGAGAATCATTTCCATTCGTTATGTGTATTAAGTATTGGGTGAATATTCTATGTTACTATGGAGGACTATTCTACTTGAGTATCTTCCCTTCCTCCTTCAACTTTCGTGCCAAGGCGTCAAGGACACCATTGACGAAGGAGGCGCTATGGTTCGTCGAGTAGTGCTTTGCCAGCTCGACATACTCATTGATCGTGATCTGAGTAGGGATAAGAGGGAAGTAGAGGAACTCCGTCACAGCGAGATTGAGCAGCAGAGCATCAATATCTGCCAGACGCTCACTACTCCACCCTGCACTCAGCACAGGCTCGATGAGCTTCATCTGATCATTGTACTTCAGCAGAGTCTGACGGAAGAGCAGACGAGCAAAGCGCTCATCATCCTCATCCTTGAAGGCCGGACGGATATCATCGTCGATGGCAGTATCCTCTTCGCTCTTGCGCAGAGTCTTCTCGACGAAGTCCTTCACGACTTCTACAGGACCATTCTCCAAGCGTGCACTCTGATAAGCACCCGCCTCACGAGCCTCGTTGAGGGCGGCCTGTAGCGCTTCATCTTCCGTAGCGGGACGATCTTCGACCTCAGCCTTCTCGACTTCTCTCAAGTCATCCTGCCAGTAGATCGAATGCTGCTCCAGCCATTCGGCGAGCATCTCATCTGTCGTGATGATCTGTGTAAAGACATCGACCCAGAAGGCACGATCCTCTTCAAAGCCTACCTCAGTAGCCTTGAGATAATTTGCATAGATATCCGAAGCTTCGATGCGACGGAGGAGGTGGCGCAGGAGTGCTTCATCTTCCTCCCAGCGGAGGCTAAAGCCCTCATACCACGTATTCAGCTTCTCTGATGCCGCAAGCTTAGCAGCCAAGCGATTCTCCAGAAGGCGCAGATTGGGGCTACGCTCTGCCTTAGTCGCAAGATGCTTATTCTTACGGATCTCAAGCACCTCACGGTAGAACTCCGTGAAGGAAGGGATAAGCTGTAGGAGGAAGAGGTAAAGGTCGTACGTACGATGGAGACTGAGCAAGAGATCCTGCTCAGCAGCGGTCAGCTTCAGCTCACCACGATGTAGGTGAGCATAAGCCACCTGAAGTACACGGGTGCGTATTAGTACTCTATTGATCATAATTTCAAGTCGCTTACTCCTCTTCTGTGGCCTTACTCACATGCCCAGAGGACTCAGGGAAGTAGGACAAAGAACGCACAGATACTCAAGAAGTAGTACACAAAGATACGAGGATTTCGCCAAATAGCCACTCCATACCTGCACAACCGCTCATCCCCCCCCCCACCTCCACTGACTAAGTCTTATAAGAAGGGATATAGTGTCGCCTTTCCATGCTGTAGTCCCCATCTAAGGAATCTCTTTTTCATCGCTTTCTCCTCTATGCCCAAAGCTACACCTCCCAAGAAGGCAAACCAGCCCCACAGATGAGGGAGATACCAACCTATATTGGTCGTTGGGTGAAGCTATATTGGTCACGGCGCTGACCTATATAGCTTGTCAGGACGACCTATATAGGTTCACCCGACGACCAATATAGGTTGATGAAGCTCCTCTAAGAGGTCGCCCTTGAGGCGATCGTTTTCTCCCAATGCCTAAACAGCAAATAGGGAGGATGAACCTCTTTTGGCTCATCCTCCCTATCCTATTCTGACTACAATACCTACTGGCCTACTACTGAGTCCAGACTACTGGGAAGTACTGCTCAAGGATCTCCCGAGCAGCATCCACCTCCTCTGGTGTAGGCTCATGGACATGCTCTAATGGGTACTCCCGTCCCAGCGTCTCATACTTATGCTTACCATAGGTATGGTAGGGCAAAAGCTCCAGACGCTCGATATTCTCATAGCTACCGAAGCGCTCTCCAAGAGCATGGAGCGCCTCGGGTTGATCGCTATAGCCTGGCACAAGCACATAGCGCATGCGCACGGGCTTCCTCATCTGTCGAAGCTGCTCCGCCGTAGCAAATGTATTCGCGTTGGACTGAGTCGTCAGGCGACGATGCCCTTCGGGTAAGACGTGCTTGCAGTCAAGCAAGACCATATCGACGATCGAGAGGAGCTCGTCTACATAAGCATTGCGGATGCTCCCCTGAGTATCGAGGCAGATATGTATCCCCTCTTCCTTGAGCTGGCGACAGAGAGGGATGAGCGCCTGCGCCTGCACGGTGGGCTCTCCTCCGCTGAAGGTAATCCCCCCACGCTTCCCAAAGAAAGGGCGCTCACTAATAGCCCGTCGTAGGACCTCAGCCTCCTCAATGAGCTTTCCTCCCTTCCCAATAGGTATGGTATCGGGATTAGCGCAATAGAGGCACTGGAAGTTACATCCCTGGAGGAATACCACTAAGCGAAGCCCTGGACCATCGAAGGTCCCCATGGATTCAAAGGAGTGGATACGTAGCATAGCAAGCTATAAAAAGAGCGGGCGAAGGGTCGACACTGATCCTTCGCCCGCTACTATATTAATAGGTATTCGGAGAACTCCCCGCCTTAGCGCATGCGCTTGTGGAAGGAGCGCGAGATGACCTCGAGCTGGTGCTCACGGCTGAGCTTGACGAAGTTCACGGCGTAGCCAGAGACACGGATCGTCAGCTGAGGGTAGTTCTCAGGGTGTACCATAGCATCCTCGAGCATCTCACGATTCAGGACATTCACATTGAGGTGATGTGCCCCCTTGGTGAAGTAGCCGTCCATCATCGAGATGAGGTTCTCATTCTGCTCGCTCTTGCTGGAGCCGAGAGAGTGAGGGATGATGCTGAAGGTGTTACTAATACCGTCGGCAGCATCGGTGTAGTCAAGCTTAGCTACTGAGCTGAGCGAAGCGATAGCACCGTGGTTGTCACGACCGTGCATGGGGTTAGCACCTGGAGCGAAGGCAACACCCTTACCGCGACCATCAGGCGTAGCACCCGTCTTCTTACCGTACATCACGTTGGAGGTGATCGTCAGGACAGAGAGCGTAGGCTCAGCGTTCTTGTACACGGGCAGCTCCTTGAGGAGACCAGAGAAGATGTGGGTGATATCGTAAGCGATCGTATCGGCGCGGTCGTCGTCGTTACCGTAGCAGGGGAACTCACCTTCGATCTTGAAGTCTTCGGTCAGACCCTGTTCGTTGCGGATAGGCGTCACCTTAGCATAGCGGATAGCCGAGAGTGAGTCAGCTGCGATCGAGAGACCAGCGACACCATAAGCGAGGTTGATCTTAGGATCGGTATCGATGAATGCCATCTGTGCAGCCTCGTAGTAATACTTGTCGTGCATATAGTGGATGATATTCATCGAGTCGTTGTAGACGCGAGCGATGACCTTGAGGACCTTGAGGTAGTTATCCCAGACCTGGTTGAAGTCAAGGACGTCACCCTTGAGTTCGGGGATCCCTTCGACCATGAGCGTACCAGAGATTTCGCAGCGACCACCATTGACAGCCAGGAGCAGAGCCTTAGCGAGGTTGGTACGTGCACCGAAGAACTGGATCTGCTTACCGATCTCCTGATAAGATACGCAGCAAGCGATACCATAGTCATCAGAGTGGCGGGTAGAGCGCATCAGGTCGTCGTTCTCATACTGGATAGAAGACGTATCGATAGACACCTGAGCAGCGAACTCCTTGAAGCCTTCGGGGAGCGAGGGGCTCCAGAGGACCGTGAGGTTGGGCTCGGGGCTTGGGCCGAGGTTGTAGAGAGTCTGGAGGAAGCGGAAGCTCGTCTTCGTGACCTTGTGACGGCCGTCGAAGAGGCGACCACCGATAGACTCAGTTACCCACGTGGGGTCACCAGCGAAGATCTCGTTGTATGAGTCCATACGCAGGTGGCGAACCATACGGAGCTTGATAACGAACTGGTCGATCAGCTCCTGAGCGTGCTCTTCGGTCAGCGTGCCGTGGTCGAGGTCATACTGGATGTAGATATCGAGGAAGCTTGATACGTTCCCGAGAGACATAGCAGCACCGTCCTGATCCTTGATAGCAGCGAGGTAAGCGAAGTAAACCCATTGTACAGCTTCAGCTGCGGTGTAAGCGGGACGACGAACATCGAAGCCATAGCCAGCGGCCATCTCTACGATCTTCTTCAGAGCGCGGATCTGCTCAGCGACTTCTTCACGCAGACGGATCGTGTGCTCGGTCATAGGACCGTGGATGCCAGCGAGGTCTTCCTTCTTCCAAGCGATGAGACGATCAGCCCCATAAAGAGCCAGACGGCGGTAGTCACCGATGATACGGCCACGAGCATAGTTGTCAGGCAGCCCCGTGAGGAAGCTGTTACTACGGAAGGAGCGGATCTCGTCGGTATATACATCGAAGACACCATCATTGTGGGTCTTGCGATAGTGGGTGAAGATATCGGTAACGCGGGGGTCCACTTCGAGACCATTCTCATGGACTGCCTTCTCGACGACCTTGTACCCACCGAAGGGCTTCATGGCACGACGAAGGACCTGGTCAGTCTGCAGACCGACGATAACTTCGTTATCCTTATCAATATAGCCTGGAGCGAACGCCGTGATACCAGAAACCGTGCTTGTATCGATAGAGCGTACACCATGTGGGTTTTCGCGCTCTTCCTTAAGAGCCTGGAGGCAGTGCTCCCAGACGCGCTTGGTCTTCTCCGTAGGACCGGAGAGGAAGGAGGAGTCACCATCATAAGGGGTGACATTCTGAGAAACGAAGTCGCGGACGTTGAGTTCGACTTCCCACACGCCAGACTTAAATTGGGGCTGTTCTTGCATAACGCTAAAGAGGTTAGTTAAATGTAGTCTATACTACCTATGGTGTAGGCTAAAGAGAGTGGTAGTGCATCGCCTTAGACCACTCATCTCATCGCTTTCGGCACAAAGATATAATAAACATTCGAATTGCAAACTACTAAGCGCAATATTCGCACTTAGCACACTCTTCGCGCACCTGTGCAATCTTTAACATCCTACACCAAGCAGCACAATCATCTTCTACATATATAATATAAGGTATAGGGAGCGTTCCGTCATCACGTACCACACCTAAGAGAAGCAGCTCCCAGGAATCCACTCACCTCAGCCCAAGGACCAGGCTGATGATATCCAGACCTATTATTATATAGGGTATCAGAGATACGTACATACAGTGACTTTCAGAAGTCACAAAAAGAACCAGTACTGGTCAGCGAAGCGAGCAGTACTGGTCACACTTCGGACCAGTACTGGTAACTATCATCAACCAGTACTGGTCGGACGAGTGACCAGTACTGGTTCACATCATCCACCGATAGAACAATCCCCGCAAACCCTATATACATCTCACTATCGAAGAGCATACCAATCTCCCTTTCACTATACGATCAGGAGACGTAGCGACAAATTCTCCCCTCTCGAAAAGAAGGCCCCATAATTATAGTAAAGCTGAGGGGGGGAGCAGAGAGCAAAGGCAAGACCTTTTCTTCAGCAGGTCCCTCTCGAGATGAGTACGGCTTTTTGCATAACTTTGTAGATATGAACTTAGCTCAACTACAGACCGGGCAGAAGGCGGTCATCCTACGAGTCGGTGGATCTGGTGCTTTCCGCAAGCGCATCCTTGAGATGGGCTTCGTGCAAGGCAAGGAGATTATGGCCGTGCACAATGCGCCCCTCCGAGATCCTATATACTACAAGATCCTGGACTATAATGTCTCGCTCCGACACCGCGATGCAGAGCGCATTGAGGTCCGTCTTCTCGAGCCTTTCGAGGAGCAGACTGATACCGTCGATGCCCCGCAAGAGCTACTTCCAGATCCCGAGCTGCACAGCCTCCACCGCATGGAGCTGGGACATATCAAGACCCGCGAGCTCCCCACCCTACGCATCGCCCTCCTCGGTAACCCCAACTGCGGGAAGACCTCCCTCTTCAACCAAGCCAGTGGTGCCCACGAGCATGTGGGGAACTACAGCGGCGTAACTATCGAGGCTAAGAGTGGGTACATATATTATGGAGGCTACCGTATCGAGCTCATCGACCTACCAGGCTCCTACTCCCTCTCCCCTTATAGCCCCGAAGAGGTCTACATCCGTAACTATCTTACGGGTAAGGAGCGCCCAGATTTGGTGCTCAACGTCGTAGACACCTGCAATATCGAGCGCAACCTCTACCTCACACTCCAGATCAAGGAGCTCGGGCTACCTGTCGTCGTCGCACTGAATATGTTCGACGAGTTCATGCAGCGCAAAGAGTACTTCGACTACCCTCGCCTCTCACGCCTTCTCGGTGTCCCGATGATCCCGACGATCTGTCGCACGGGTCTGGGGCTGGAAGCTCTATTTGATGAGATTATTAGCTTGGCTAAGGGACTGAAGGAAGGTGATGAGCAGCTGGTCGACATAGAGACCGGTAAGCTCCGCCCCCTACGCATTCCCTATGGCTCACTCCTCGAGCCTCTCATCAGCGAGCTGGAGAACAAAATCAGAGAGCATACCGATATCACTGATCCTATCGTAGCGCGCTCCACTGCCGTCAAGCTCCTTGAGTGCGACAGCGAGGTCGAGAAGCAACTCCTCTCACGCTACCCTCGTGGGGGCTTCCTCCTATCCGCTCGAGACTTTGCCCTGCGCAAGCTCCATGAGCAGACAGAGGAAGAGGCTGAGTCTCTGATCACAGATGCCCGCTATGGCTTCATCTCGGGCGCACTCAAGGAGACCTACTTCCCTAAGCATACCGGCAAGCGAACACTCACCGACCGCATTGATGACATCGTCACCAGCCGTCTGTGGGGCTTCCCACTCTTCCTTTTATTGATGGGGCTGATGTTCTTCTTCACCTTCACCCTCGGGCAGTACCCGATGGACCTGATTGATGCCGGGGTAAATGCCCTCGGTGAATGGGTCGGTGGAGTGATGAGCGAAGGCCCACTACGTGACCTCATCGTCGATGGTATCATCGCTGGTGTCGGGGGCGTAATCGTCTTCCTCCCGCAGATCGTCATCCTCTACCTCTTCATCTCACTACTAGAGGATAGTGGGTACATGGCCCGTGCTGCCTTCATCATGGACAAGCTCATGCACCGTATGGGCCTACATGGCAAGTCCTTCATCCCGCTGATCATGGGCTTTGGCTGTAATGTACCAGCCGTGATGAGTACCCGTATGATCGAGAGTCGCAAGAGCAGACTGATCACGATGCTTGTCCTCCCATTCATGAGTTGCTCGGCACGCCTACCAGTCTATCTGCTCTTAGCTGGCGCCTTCTTCCCCATCCCTTGGCAGGCGACCTTGGTACTCTTCTCCCTCTACCTCATCGGTGTACTGATGGCAGTCATATCAGCCCGACTACTAAAGAGCGCTGTCTTCAAGGGAGAGGACATCCCCTTCGTTATGGAGCTTCCTCCCTACCGTCGCCCGACAGTGCGCTCGGTAGCCATCCACGTGTGGATGCACTCCAAGCAGTACCTTCAGAAGATGGGTACGGTGATCTTGGCAGCCTCCATCATCGTGTGGTTCATGAGCTACTATCCTCGTCAGAATGAGCTACGCGAGCAGAAGGACCAGCAGGTCGAAGCACTCACCCAGTCTACCCTCCCCGAGGAGATCAAGCAGTCTCGCATTGATTCACTTGAGCATAGCTTCGCCACCTACCACCAGGAGCAGTCTATCATCGGGCGTATCGGGCACCTCAGTGAGCCCGTGATCCGCCCCTTGGGCTTCGACTGGAAGATGGGCGTAAGCATCGTATCAGGCCTCATGGCTAAGGAGGTCGTCGTCAGCACAATGGGTGTCATCTATACGGGTAATGGAGAGGATGGCGACGAAGCTCTCTCTCAGCTCTCCACGCGCATGAAGCAGGAGGTCCGTGCTGATGGCTCGCCCTCCTTCACCCCCATCATCGCCTATACCTTCATGCTCTTTGTCCTGCTTTACTTCCCCTGTGTCGCGACGCTCATCGCAATCGGCCGTGAGGCTGGTCACTGGAAGTGGGGACTCTTCTCCGCGCTCTACTCCTGTGGGATAGCGTGGCTCATCTGCTTCATCGTCTATCAGACCGCTCACCTATTAGGCTAAGCAATATCCCTATGGCTCAAGAAATAGCTGTACTCATCATCCTTGCTATCGTGGTCTTCTTCATCGGACGCGCACTCTACCGTATGCTTCGCCCGAAGAAGGAAGACGACAAGAACAATGGTGGTTGCTCGGGTTGCTCGGGCTGCTGCCACTGACTCCCTATCTTCACGTCCACACCACATCTATCACCTCTGTATATATGCTTGTAGATATCCTACTCTTCCTACTTGGGATCATCCTGATTATAGTCGGGGCAAACTACCTCACCGAAGGAGCTTCGACCTTAGCACGTCGTATGGGGCTCTCGCCTCTGGTCGTGGGTCTCACGATCGTAGCCTTCGGCACCTCTGCACCTGAGCTCATCGTCAGCCTCATGTCCGCACTCAAGGGCAACGCTGATATCGCTATGGGGAACGTCGTCGGCTCCAACATCTTCAACCTCCTCGCTATCGGTGGGGTGACAGCAGTAGTAGCTCCGATCACCATCACCCAGAGTACCATCCGACGTGAGATACCTCTGATGCTCCTCTCCTTCTTGGTGCTCTTCTTCCTCTCCTACGATACGATCTTTGCAGGTACGGGAGCGACGGAGAACATCCTCTCACGAGGAGAAGGGCTTACCCTGCTGGGATTCTTCCTCATCTTCCTTACCTACACCTTCGCCATCGCCAAGGATAGCCCCAATGATCCCCACGCAGACAACACGCCCCTCAAGCCTTATCCCATCTGGCTCCTCATTGTCTTCATCGTCGGTGGGCTCGCTGCACTGGTCTATGGTGGTGACCTCTTCGTCACCTCAGCCTCAGGCATTGCACGTACCTTCGGCATGAGTGAGAGCTTCATCGGTCTAACTATCGTAGCTGCTGGCACATCACTTCCAGAACTGGCTACGTCCGTAGCAGCTGCCCTCAAGAAGCAGCCCGAGATAGCCGTAGGAAATATCGTCGGGTCAAATATCTTCAACGTCTTCCTTATCCTCGGTGTCAGCTCCAGTATCACCCCGATCCGCATCGGTGGCGTCACACCTCTGGACTTCCTCGTCATGATAGCTGCAGGCATCATGCTCTACATCTTCGCAGTCCTCTTCGGTCAGCGGGTAGTCAAGCGTGGCGAAGGTGCGATCCTTGCCCTTGGCTTCATCGCCTACACCGTCTACTTGATCATGCAGCTCTAATCCCCTAACCTTCCGGTATACCTCTACCCATGGCACAGATTAGCCTCAGCTTTTCCCCCGAGGAAGAAGCCCTCATCGACCAAGAGTACCAAGCCCTCATCGCGGACTATATAGCGTCACCTCACCGACAGAAGACCGAGATCATCGACCAGGCCTTCCGCCTGGCTCGTCATGCTCATGGGCTGGTACGCCGGCGCAGCGGAGAGCCCTACATCCTGCATCCCATCGCAGTGGCTCGTATCGTATGCAAGGAGATCGGCCTCGGGTCTACCTCGATCTGCTGCGCACTCCTACACGATGTCGTAGAGGATACCGAGTACACCGTAGAGGATATTCGTCGTGGCTTCGGCGATAAGATCGCACAGATCGTCGAAGGCCTTACGAAGATCTCTACCGAGCAGGTACCGCAGAACATCGACAGCCTGCAGGCGCAGAATATCCGTAAGCTTCTACTGACCATCGGTGATGATGCCCGTGTGATCCTCATCAAGATCGCCGACCGCCTACACAACATGCGCACGCTCGGCTCGATGAAGCCCGACAAGCAGCTTAAGATCGCAGGCGAAACCTCCTTCTTCTACGCGCCGCTGGCCGACCGCCTCGGGCTCTTCTCCATCAAAACCGAACTGGAGGACCTCAGCTTCCGCTACGAGCACCCTGAGGCCTACGCAGAGATCAAGCGCAAGGTCGAGGAGAGTGAAGCTGGTCGTGAGGACCTCTTCCATCGCTTCGCTGCACCACTGAAGGCACGCTTTGACTCTATGGGCCTCAGCTACGAGATGAAGACGCGTGTCAAGGGATGCTTCTCTATCTGGCGTAAGATGCAGATTAAGGGCATCCCCTTCGAGGAAGTCTATGACCTCTTCGCCGTGCGCATCATCTTTGACAGCCAAGATGGGTACCCAGAGAAGAACCGTTGCTGGGACATCTACACGGCCATCACGGAGATCTACCGCAATCGCCCCGACCGCCTGCGCGACTGGCTCTCCACACCTAAGGGGAATGGCTACCAAGCTCTACACCTCACGGTACTGGGCCCTGATGCGCAGTGGGTCGAAGTACAGATCCGTAGTCGTCGGATGGATGAGATCGCCGAGCAGGGGCTCGCTGCCCACTGGCGCTACAAGAGAGACGTAGTCGAAGAAGACCACGAGCTGGAGATCTGGCTGGATACCATCCGCGAAGTCCTCAATCACCCTGACTCGAAGGGGATGGAGTTCCTCGACACGGTACATCTCAGTCTCTACGCCCACGACATCACCGTCTTCACCCCCAAGGGACGCCCCATCACCCTACCAATTGATGCCTCTGTCCTGGACTTCGCCTATGCTGTCCACACCGATCTCGGAGACACCTGTATCGGGGCGAAGGTCAATCATAAGGTGCTCCCCCTCTCCTACCGTCTCTCCAATGGAGATCAAGTCGAGATCTTGACGAGTAAGATGGTACAGCCCGAGCCTGGATGGCTCAACTTCGTGGCGACCGCTTATGCGAAGGTCAAGATCGAGACAGCACTTCGTAGACGCCAACGCGAAGCCATCGCACAGGGTGAAGCCCTCCTCACAGAGAGACTCAAGAGCCAGGGAGAGCAGCTTACCTCCTCGCTCCTCAACCGCCTCACCCACCTCTACCGCTACGACAAGCCTGACACCTTCCTCCGACACATCGGAGATGGGACCTTCGAGTTCCCCGAAGACTTTGATCGAGTCATCCAAGGGAAGACACCAAAGAGTGGCGGTAATCGTGTCACGCGTGTCTTCTCTTCGCTCTTCTCCAGCAAGGAACGCGAAGGTCAGACCCTTAGCGGTACGATCGTACAACGCCCTACAATTGATAAGTCTCATCCCTATGAGCTCATCGAGCAAGACGGCTTACTCAACTATAAGATAGCACCCTGCTGCCATCCCATCCCTGGCGATGATGCCCTCGGTATCATCAGCGACGAGAGTGAAGTCATCGTACATAAATGCTCCTGCCCCGAGGCGACACGATACAAGACCGTACAGGGCGACCGCCTGCTCTCGGTACACTGGAGCACGCATCACACTCCACTCTTCGAGACGACACTCGTCATCCGTGGGATCGACTCCAAAGGACTGCTCAACGCTATATCGCAGATCTTCTTAGAAGACTTCAAGGTCAGCATCACAGCTATCGACTTGAAGGCACACGATGGAGTGTTCCAGGGGACGATCTCTGTGAAGGTATTAGACACGCGCCAGGCCGAAGCTATCTGCCAGATACTACGCCGCAACCCTGCCATCCACGAGGTCTACCGCCTCTCGGAGCTGGATGCAGGGCGTAGCTAATCCCAGCCGCAACACTCTCTAAATACAAAGCAACCGCCCCCTCGCATGATGATATGCGAGGGGGCGGTTGCTTTTATTTCAAAGTCTATTTGCGCAGACTTAGAACCATTTGATCTTACGGAAGAGATAGAAGGCTAAGCCTGAGATCGTCACCGAGACCCCGAAGATCGCAAGGAATGCCCAGTACCATTCGCCGAGGTAGACGTTGACGTTCATCCCGAAGAAGCTCGAGATCATCGTCGGCACCGTCAGCACAATGGAGATACTCGTCATACGCTTCATGATCGTATTCACATTGTTGGAGATGATGTTGGCCGAAGCATCCATCATGCTCGTGACGATATCGGTGTAGATATTGATCGTATTGTAAGCCTGACGAAGCTCAATGCTCACGTCTTCGAAGAGATCTGGATCGACACTCGAAGCACGTGAGGTCGTACGCAGACGCCCAAGCATAGCTTCATTGCCTCGTATAGAGGTACTGAAGTAAACGAGTGATCGCTGCAGACGCATGATACGAAGAAGGTCCTCATTACGGATACTAAGCTCCAGCTCCTTCTCCGCACGATTGATCTCGAGATACATCAGCTTCAGGTACTTCAGGAACCATACCGCTGACGAGTAAATCATACGTGTGACGAACTCGGTCTGGTTAGCAATACCGATATTCTTACGTCGGATATGATTGATGAAGTCGGGTAAGAGCTGCGTACGTCTGTAGCAAACAGAGACCGTAGCACGATGCCCCGTGATGATCCCCAGCGGAACTGTCTGATAAGGCATACCCGGCCCGCCTCCATCCATCGGAATGCGGAGAATGGTCAGGAGCCAATCATCCTCGCGCTCTGCACGTGGACGCTCATCAATATCGGCTATGTCGGATAGGAATTCTCTTGGTATCCCCAGCTCCTTGGTCAGGAACATGAAGTCATCTTCATCGGGGCACTCGACGTGCACCCAGCAGTGGGGGGCAAACTCTTCCAGCTCGGGGACACCTGGCTCGAAGGTGAGGTAGCTCTTCATTATATTGCTTAGCTGTATGTGGTGGGACTATTGTACTCCGAGCGCTCAGCGCTTACAGAGTAAATCTTGTCGGCTCACCTCACACAGCTCCCGACTCAAAGACGGGGTAGTCCGTAGGGCAAGACGACGGAGCGAGAGGCGCTTACACAGCGCTCATTCGGCGGGAGGGAATCATCCATGATCTTGCTTCTTATTGTCCTTAGCTGTTCTATTGGGCCGGAGAAGTGCCCTATGAAGGCGGGCGTCATTGGCTCCGAAAATCCGGAGGCAAAGGTACAAAAAAGCACCTAATACCTCAAGATAATCTACCCGGAGAACCTAGCCTCCCTCGAGTAACGACTCACCCATTCTCCTGCCAGCGTTATTCTTCTTCCCCACTCTCCTTCTATTTCCCCGAGGAAAACCCACCTAGAGCTTATCAACGAGGAGCACGCATCCTCTTCCTAAACTCTGTAGGAGACATACCGAAGGCACGACGACAGTACTTCCCGAAGAAGGAAAGACTAGGGAATCCGAGATCATCACAGATCTCTGTGATACTGCGGTCGGTATTGAGGAGGTAGTATCGGACGTCAGCTTCGGTGTACTCACGCACCCACTGCATGGCGGTCTTCCCACTGATCTTACGGCAGACCTTCGTCAGATAGTTGGCTGATACGAATAGCTTCTGCGCATAGGTCTCTATCAGCTGATGCTTGACGTGGCGTGTAGCCAGGAGCTCGAGGAAGCGACGGAAGAGGACCTTCTGCTGGCCCTCGGTCGTGCTGGTGTCCACCTCAGGCACGGAGGACATCATGATCTCTAAGTAGTCGAAGAGGATACTACGTAGCAGCGACTCGATCACCTCCTTCTTGTAGCGACGTGGTGCCTGCTTGAGCTTGAAGGACAGCGTCCCTACGTAGCCTGCGAACTGCTCTCGCTCTTCTGCGCTGGGCTTGATGTGATTGGTCTGATAGATGTAGAGACACCGATCCCATTCTTCGATGTGTGCCCCGAGGAGTCGCTTGACCACCTCGGTCGAGAT